>WNFL01402690.1_pt1 | contig 12893 bp, 13 predicted proteins | sample 5400361 | NCBI WGS metagenome assembly WNFL01 (sample SAMN13153351, study PRJNA577476) | soil metagenome | isolation source: 40 cm soil on Douglas fir-dominated hillslope | place: USA:California | collected 2013-09-17
GCGTGTCGAGCACCCACTGCGGCGGCTGCGAGCCCGCCGCGACCCACGCCTGAACGCGATCCGCCACGACCCCCGCCTGTGTCGCGAACGCCAGCAGCAACCAGCCCACCGGGATCGCGATCAAGAGCGCGAAGAACAGGGTGACCAGAGCCGCGGTGAGCTTCGGCCGGCCGGTCCAGGCGCGCACCCGCGCGTACATCGGCCAGGTCATGTAGGCCGCGATCGCCGCCCAGACCCCCGCGACGAGAAACGGGCTGAGGATCCAGAGCGTCGCGGCGACGAGGGCCAGCCCTACGAGCACGCGCGCGACGACGAGTCCAGGCCGCCGCTCCACCCCATCCATCTGGCCAGTATCCCCCAGTTCGCATCCGGCGTGTGGCCCGTTTCGCCGGTCGGCGGGGGTCCGCAGCGCCGGGGCCGGTCAGCGGCTACCCTCCGCGCCCATGCGGGTACTGGTGGTAGAGGACGAGCTCCGGGTGCGAAGTTTCGTTGAGCGCGGACTGCGCGAGGCCGGGTTCTCGGTCGATGCGGCTGCGGACGGAGAGGACGGCCTCCGGCTGGGCCTCGTGAACCCGTACGACGCGATCGTCCTCGACCTGATGCTGCCGAAGCGCGACGGCTTGTCGGTCCTGCGCGAGCTGCGCTCCGGCGGGCGCGCGACGCCCGTGCTCGTGCTCTCGGCGCGGGACGAGGTCGACGACCGCGTGCGCGGCCTGGACGCCGGCGCCGACGACTACCTTCCCAAGCCGTTCGCGTTCGCCGAGCTGCTCGCCCGGGTTCGCGCCCTGCTGCGGCGAGGCACCGCGCGGCCGAGCCTGCTCGAGGTCGGCGATCTGCGCGTCGATCTGCTCGCGCGCAAGGCGGAGCGCGCGGGCGTGCGCCTCGACCTCACGCAAAAGGAGTTCGCGCTGCTCGAGTATCTCGCGCGACACGCGGGCGAAGTCGTCACGCGCACGATGATCTCCGAGCACGTGTGGGACATGAACTTCGACAGCTTCTCGAACGTGATCGACGTGTACATCCGGTATCTCCGCCGGAAGATCGACGAGCCGTTCGAGAAGAAGCTGATCCACACGCGTCGCGGGGTCGGCTACATGCTCTCTCCCGCGCCGTGAACCGAAGCATCCGTCTGCGCATCGCGCTCGCGGTGTTCACCGCGGTCGTGAGTCTCGTGGCGCTGCAGATCGTGTACGTGCTCGAGCGCTTCCGGCACTCCTTCATCGAGGAGGTCGACGATCGGCTCGAGGAAAGCCTCGGCGACCTGCGCGTCGTCATGGGCACGAATCACCTCGAGGACTGGATCGCTCAGGTCGCCGGCGAGCACCGGCGCGAGGACGAGTTCTTCATCGAGATCCGCGATCGCCAGAACCAGCTCGTCGCGCGCAGCCCGAACGTGCCCGACTCCGGCTTCCCCGGCGCGCGCGGAGTGGCTCAGTCCGCCCCGATCTACTGGGACTTCGCGCACCCGCGCAGCCCGAACGGCCCACTCGAGGTGCGGGGGCTCGAGACCTGGGTCGGCGACTATCACGTGTGCATCGGGATGAGCCTGAAGGAGGTGCAGCGCTGGTACTCGGGGCTGCGCAGGAACTTGGTGACCTCGCTCATCGCGATCGCGGTCGTCGGCGGGCTGTCGGCGTACTGGGTCGCTGCGCGCTCGCTGCGGCCGGTGGCGCAGATCGCGGCGCAGGCGCGCACGCTGGGCGGCTCGGCCGACGGCACACTGCTGCCGCGCACGGGGTCGGGCGACGAGATCGACCGGCTCGCCGCGGTGCTGAACGACCTGCTCTCGCGGATTCGCGCGGAGGTGATGCGCGTGCGGCGCATCACCGCGGACGCCGCGCATGCGCTGCGCACGCCACTCACGGCGATTCGCGGTCATCTCGAGCTGGAGGCGGCGCGCTCCGAGAGCGGCGCGAGCGAGCATGTCGACGTGGCGATCGAGCAAGTCGACGACCTGGTGCGCTTCGTGAACCGCCTGCTCCTGCTCGAGAAGCTCGAGAGCGGGCCCGGCGAGTCATTGGTGCGCGAGCGGATCGGCTTGCTCGCCCAGACGCAGACACTCGTCGAGCACGTGCGCGTGATCGCGGAGGAGCGCGGCGTGTCGCTCGAGTGCAGCGGCGAGAGCGTCGCCGTCGACGCCGATGTGACCCAGATCCGGCAGGCGATCCTCAACCTGCTCGACAACGCGCTGCGCCACACGCCGGCCGGCGGGAAGGTCAGCGTCGAGGTCCGCGAGCGCGGCGGCGCCGCCGAGCTCTCGGTCGCGGACGGCGGGCTCGGCCTCCCCAGCGACCAGCTCGAGCGCGTCTTCGAGCGCTTCTACTCCACGCGCGCGGGGACGGGCGCGGGCACGGGTCTCGGGTTGCCGATCGCGCGCGCGATCGCGCGCAGTCACGGCGGCGACGTCACGGCAACTTCCCCCGGCGGAGGCCGCTTCGTGCTGCGCCTGCCGCTCTCGAGGGAAGCGGCGGCGGCCGCGAGCGCCTAGGCGCGCGCCGTCAGCGCGCGCGCTCGAGCTCCGCCTCGAGCGCGGCGACGCTCTCGCGCAGCTTGCGCGGACCGCGCCCGCGCAAGATCGGCAGCAGGCGCGCGAGTGACTCGAGCCCGCGGAAGCGTCCGACGGCGCCGTGCGCGGCGGCGCGCCGCAGGCGACCCCGATCGGTGTAGCCCTCCACGAGCGCGCGTAACAGCGGTATGGCGCGCGCCCCGGCCGCGCGGCGCAGCGACGCGACGAAGCCCGCGATCTCCACCGCGACTAGCTGCTCGACCCGACGCACGTCGGTGTAGGCGTACTCGAAGTCGAAGTAGCTCCACGCGCCGCCGCGGTCGAGGAGATGCGCGAAGCTCGCGTGGGCATGCACGAGGCCGGGCTCGGCGAAGCTGCCGAGCGCCGCTTCGAGCTCGGCCTGCGCCGCCTGCGGATCGCGCAGGCGCGCGTCGACGGTCGGGCCGTCGATGCGCTCGAGCACGAGGTACGGCTGCGCGACCGGCGCCGGGAGCGAGAGCTCGAGCAGCTCCGGCGCCGCGAAGCCGTGCGCGCGCCACAAGCGGATCAGGCGCGCCTCCGTCTCGCGCCGCGCGCGCGCCGAGAGACCTGTCTTACCCACCAGGAACCGGTGGCCGAAGGCGCGCAGCAAGGTCGGCAGTTGCGCGCGCTTGCGCCCGTAGAGCTTCACCACCACCTCGCGGCCGCCGAGCTGCACCGACACCACCTGGTGTCGGCCGTCGCCGCGCTCGGAGCGCGCCAGCACGGTGGCGTCGAGCCCGCCCACGCGGAGCGCGCTCCCGATCGCGGCGCTCATCCGCGCCCGAGCAGTTGGTCGAGTCGCGCCGCGATCCGGTACTTCGACGACGGCTTCTTCGCGCGCTCGCGGAACGCGAGGTCCAGGCGGCGCGCGATGCGCACGATCGGGTTCGGATCCGCGAACGCGAACTCGTGCGTGTACGCCAGGAGATCGCGGCCCGGATACGACGCGACCGTCTCGTCGAGGAATGCGTCGAACTCGTCGCCGACCGTGCGCGCGAGTGACTTCAGGTAGCTGAGGATCTCGCGCGCCACGACCTCGCGCACGCGTCCGCGCGCGCGGAACACGGTCTCGAAGTCGAAGAACAGGAACTCGTCGCCGACGATCATCACGTGTTTCAGGTCGCCGTTCTCATGCACGAAGCGCGGCTCGCGCCGCTCGACGGCGAGCCGGTGGCGCCGGTGCCAGACGGGCAGGAAGCGGCGCCAGGTCGCGAGGCGCGTCTCGAGCGGCACGCCGCGGTCCGCGAAGTAGTGCACGAAGCGCGGCGCCTCGACCCACTCGTACAGCGCGTGACCATCCGGGGGGAGACCAACGACCGTGGCGTCGTAGACGCCGAACACGCGGAAGCCGGCGGCGCCCCAGAGTCGAATGCAGTCGAGCTCGGTGCGCCGGCGCGACCAGGGCATGACCGCGCTCTGGTTCGCGAGCAACAGATTCCCCGCGCTCTTCAGCGCGTAGCGGGCGAGAGACGCGCTGCCGTAGTAGAGCTTCAACACGGCCCAGCGTCCCTCGAACGGGACCTTGTACAAGTAGTTCCCGTTCTTGTGGAGCAGGTACTTGTCGAGGTCGTCGAAGCGCAAGACCGCCGGCCCGCTCTGCATCGGGACGATTACAGCAAAACTCGCCGCGGCCCGCCGGTCAGCCGAGCGGGCTCGTGACGATCCAGAGCTGGGAGCCGAGCCACGCTTCGACGTGACACCGTTCGGCGTCGGGCGGGACGCGCAGGAGCGCCTCGGTGCCGTCGCTGGAGTCGACCACGCGGCCCGCGCAGACCAGCTCGAGGCGCGCGGGCTGGGGCGCGCTCACGGCGATACCGCCGGCGCTGCGCGCGGCGCCGAAGTGAGCCACGGGCGCGAGACCCTCGAAGGCGACGTAACTCCGGCCCTCGCGCAACGCCTCGATCACGCCGGCGGCGCTGCGCTCGCGCGCGAGCACATGAGTCGTGAGCAGCCGAAACAGGTCGCGGTAGCGGTCGAGCGTGCCGCCGAGCGGCCCGAGCACGCGGAACTTCGCATGCGCGTCCACGCCGCCGACCAGCGCGCGCACGTTCGGCAAGCGCGCGTACAGCTCGAGGTTATCGGCGGGCGTCCGCAAGAGGCTGCGCAGCGCCCAGGGCGCGGGCAGCAGGAGCTCTCCGAGCACGAGGCGGCCACTCACTTCGAGCGACGTCGCGTGCAGATTCGCTATCTCGATCCCGTCCGGCGCGGCTTCGGCGTAGAGCGCGGGCTCCGCCAGGCTCGACGCCTCAAGGTGAGCGACGAACGCGACGCCGCCGCGGCGCTCGATCTCGGCGACCAGCGCCTTCGGCTCGCGCGGGAGCCCACGCTTCGACGCGACGCCCAGCGCCAGGATCGAGGCGCCGGCGGAGTTCACCTCCCAGCCGGGGATCAGGATCACGTTCTCGACCACGCCACGCGCGGGTCGCAGCCGGGCGCCATGGGTGTGCTCGGTGAGCGCGATGAACGCGAGGCCCGCAACGTGCGCGCCGTCGATGAGCTCGCCGACGTCGCCCTTGCTGTCGTGCGACACGCGCGTGTGCACGTGCACCGCGCCGCGCAGATCCAGGAACCCGCCCTGCGCGACCGGGGTGGCGCGGCGCGCGCCGCCGCTCGGCCAGGGCAGCGCGGCGCACGCCAGCGCGCAGGTCGACGCGAGGCACACGGCGACCCGAGCCATGGAGCTCCCCCACATGCCGCGAAGACTACCGATGTCGCGGCCGCCGCTCGACCCCGCCGGGCTACGCAGCTCGGTGTCGCGCGCCGTCGAGCGGTGACGGCGGTCACGTCGGAAAACAGCGTCGGCGAGAGCCCTACTTTGCCGCGCGGTCGGGGTGTAGCATCAGTCGCGCCCACTACTCAGGGCGTACCGGAGGTTTCATGCGACGAGGGGTTGTGATTGCATTCGCGGTTCTAGGCCTGGCTGCATGCGGGCAGAAAGAGAATCAATCCGCGACGAGCGCGAGTGACGCGACGCCGCAGAGCGCGGCCGAAAGCGCAGCGAAGCCGGACGTCGGCGCCGCGGCGAACCCGGACGCGACGAGCTGCCTGGATCTGGTTGCCACGGGAAGCTACGAGGCGGCCGTCCCCGTCTGCACGGCGGCGCTGGGCGCCGACCCGAACAACACGCAAGTGAAGGCTGCCTTGGACACCGCGAACTCCAAGATCGCCGAAATGGCGGCGGCGGCGGCGCAGGGTGCGGCGGACGCGGCGGCGGGCGCGGCCGATGCGGCGCAGGACGCGGCCGACACGGCGGAAGACGCGGCCGACGCGGCCAAGGAAGCGGCGCCCGCGCCGAAGTACTAGCGGCCTCGCTGCGAACCGCTTCCCGAGCCTGAGACGAATCGACCCCGGGGCGCCGCGCGAAGGCGACGCCCCGGGGTCTTCCTTTTTCGTTACTGGGTGTCCAGGCTGACGCGCCGGTTCTGCGCGCGGCCGTCCTTGGTGGCGTTGTCGGCGACCGGGTTCGACTCGCCGTAGCCGACGGCGGTGAGTCGCGCCGCCTCGATGCCGTGGCTCACCAGGTAGTCCCTCACCGACTTCGCGCGGCGCTCGGACAGCCCCTGGTTGTACTCCTCCGTGCCGACGCTGTCGGTGTAGCCACTGACTCGCACGCTCACGTCCGGGTTCTCCTTCAGCACTTCGACGGCGGCATCGAGCACCCCCTCCGCTTCGGGCTTGATGACCGCCTTGTCGAAGTCGAAGTTGATGCCGCGCAGCACGATCGAGCGCTTCGTCGCCGCGGCCGCGGCCAGGGACACCGGAGCGCTCGCGCTCCCCGTGAGGTTGTTGTTGTCCGTGACGGTGCACGTCGCGTTGTAGCTACCCGCGCTGGAATAGGTGTGACTTGCGTTCTGTTCGCTCGAGTGCGAGCCATCTCCGAAGTCCCACGAGTAACTCTTGATCCCCGCGGCCGACTCGCCGATGCAGCGGAGGTCCACCGCGAGCGGCGGGGATCCCGAGCTCGGGTTCGCGGTCGCGCGCACGGTCGGCGGCGCCTTCTCTTCTTCCGGCGCGTTCAGCGCGCACAGCAGCGCGCCACCCACGGCGCCGACGCCGCCGCCGATGGCCGCGGCTTGCTTCAGGTCGTTGCGATCGTCGTTGCCGTGGTGCCAGTTCGACGCGATCGCGCCGGCTCCCGCTCCGAGCCCGCCGCCGACGATGGCGCACACGACCGGAGTCGCGTCGCCGAACGTATCGTAGAGACTCGCGCAACCAGAACCGAACGCGAGGACGCCAACAGAAAAGAGGGTCATGAGTCGCTTCATCTCGACGGAACCTCCCAGAGGCCGGGTCCGCCCTGCAGCCAACGACGCTCGAAGCACCCCGCGGAAATGCAACTAGCGGCTACGCACCCACGCATCTGACAGGCAGTTTGACCCGGCTCGGCCGCATCATGACGGGATTTGCGCCTTTTGCAAGCGGCGAGAGATGATCTCGGCAGCGTCGCTGTCTCACCACGGCTTCAAAACTGCTCCCCGTTCTGCCGATCGATTCAGTGGGGGGCGGTATTCGGTATGCATACGATGAAGGGCCAGGAGGCCTCCAAAGATGAGTCGGTCAAGGGCAACACTGTTTCGGATCACCGCGACCATTCTAGCCGCCGGCGCGCTCGCGCTAGCGGCGGCGCCGGCCGCTAGCGCGGCACAGACCTTCGACAGCTTCTGCTCGGAATGGATGTCGAAGCTCGCGGCGCGCGAGCAGCAGAACGCGTCGAAGATGCACTACGCGCCGCAGAACGGGCGCGTGGTCGGCACTTACACGGGCTACGACAAGGTTGCGCTGCGCTGTCAGTCGCGCGCCAAGCCGGGCACCCCGGGTGTCGGCACGCTCGTCTACAACGAGCTGCACCTGCGCAAGGCCGGGGACTCGGTCGAGAGCGCGAAGAAGAGCTCGCCCGAGCTGGTAGAGAAAGTCGAAGTCATGGAGATCTTCCGCTTCGACGGATCGGCTTGGAAGTACTGATCGGGCTTTCCTGATCGAGCGGTCTCCTGACCGCGGTCCCGATCGCGCCCCGGCGGCGCGCCGCGTTGACGCGGCCGCCGGCGGGGCGCGAAACTTCCCTTCCAGTCGTCCGTGGAAGGGGAGACCATGAAACGCTTCATCGCGCACCACGAGCTCGCGCGCGACAGCCGGTTCGTTCGCCAGGACAACGTCGCAGCGACCGTCCTCTCGACCTTGCCCGACGACGTCGACAAGGTCGTCGAGATGTTCGATCGGCTGACGCCAATCATCGAGGTGTCCGTGCGCGGCACCGCGGCCGAGCCGCTCTACGAGGAGTACGGCCCGGCGTTCGGCCTGGTGACTCTGAACGAGCCACTGCACCCCGACGATCCGGCAGTCACGACGCGGCTGCTGTTGCGCATGCACGGCATCTTCGTCGGCGAGCTGCAGGCGCTCGAGGGCGCCGGGCGCTCGCTCTGGGACTTCCCGGACGCGCCCTGGGAATTCAAGATGAACATGGCGCGCCAGTGTTGGGACGAGGCTCGCCACGTGCAGATCTACGAGAAGCTCCTGATCCACTGCGGCGGAACGGTGGGCATGTTCCCCGAGTCGAGCTTTCTGTTCGAGTGCGCGTGCTCCGACGATCCGGCGCTGCGCGTCGCCGGCGTGAATCGCGGCCTCGAGGGCCTCGCCTGCGACGTGTTCCGCGACATGATTCGCTTCGCCGAGAAGTCGGGCGACGAGAAGATGCAGCAGGCGATCGACTACGTGCTCGCCGACGAGCTGACGCACGTGCGCTTCGGCAGTGAGTGGGTGAAGGAGTTCACCAAGAACGATCCGGTGCGCTTCGAAGCCGCGCAGAACTTCCGCCGCCAGGTCGACAAGCAGTTCAGCTTCGGCGGCTCGCGCTCGGACCGCGAGGACGCGGCGATCCGCATCGCGCGCGAGGACCGCATCGAGGCGGGCTTCACCGAGCAGGAGCTCGACGAGCTGTCGGAGATCTCGGGCGTTGGCCCGTCGCGCGAGACACTGCGCAAGGCGGCCGAGGTCCTGCGCATCAAGCACCTGGCGCGCAAGGCCGCCGCGGAGAAGTCGGCATGAGCGAGACGCGTCTCTACCCCGGCACCGGCAAGGACGAGCGCACCAGCTTCGCGCCCTACTCCGCGTTCGAGGTGCCCGCCGACCTGCGCGAGCTGCACGGGCGCTACGACGTCGAGGCCATGGCAAGGCGCGTGCGCAACTTCCGCTACGCGGAGGAGTGGATGATGATGGCGCTGGGTGGTTGGGTCGCGACCATCCCCGAGATCCCCGTGAAGACCGGCCTGGGGAAGATCATCTGGGAGTGCGCGCAGGCGGCCGACGCGCTCGGCAGGCGCTTGCCCGAGCTGCGCTGCGGGCGCAAGGCGGTCTCCGCGTCCGAGTCGGCGAACCCCGGCTTCGCCGAGTTCGTGCAGGCCGTGACCGAGCCGGAGCGCCCCGATCAGACGATCGAGAAGCTGGTCGGCGCCTTCGACGTGTTGACGCCGCACCTGATCGACGTGTACGAGCGCACCATGCTCGAGACCGATCAGATCGCCGATGCGCCCACGATCGAGATCCTCGACGAGATCGTGCGCAAGGCGCGCCGCCACGTCGCCTGGGCGCAGGAGGTGCTCGACCGGCTGTGCGACACCGATGCGCGTCGCGAGCGCCGGCGCGCGCGGGCGGGAGCACTGCGCGCGCGGCTCATCGCCTGCGGCGGGGTGACGGGAGATCTCGCAGCCGGGTCGGCCTGATGCCTGACGGCGGCATGAAGGCTCTGCCCGACCCTGCCCAGTAGGGATTTTTTCCCCCCGACCGCGCCGCGGGACGGTATGCTTCCCGTATGAAGTCCTGGGTCGTAACTGCCGCGGTTGCTTTGGTTTTCGGCTTCGCACCCGACGCGTTCTCGGGCCCGCTTCCGGGCGGACCCCCGGCGTTCAGCGTGAGCGCGTCCTCGAGCGTCGGGGGGGACAGCGTGCAGCTCTCGCCGACCCTGACCACCAACCCGGACGGCACCTACTCGGCGAGCGACCAGGCGACGGCGCCCAGCTTCTTTCTGCTGTTCGCCGTAGCGCTGAACCCCGACCCGGCGATCTCCGGAAGCTTCACGCTGACGAATCTGTCGGGCACGACGCAGACCTTCACGGTCTCCGCGACCCTGGGCGTGCTGCCGATCGCCGGCCCAACCCGGATCGGCGGCTCCTACGGGGCGACGACCTACACGGACGTGAACGGCGACTCGGGGGTGACGGTCGCGACCGCCGGCGCGAACCCCTTCTACCGCGCGCTGATCGACGGCGCCGGTGTCCAGGACCTCGGCTTCTTCAACGTCACGGCGTTTGGCGGCCCGGGAGTGTTCGGGACGATCTCGCCGGAGCTGTTCGGAGTTCCGATTCCCAGCCAGGTTGGACCGGGCGTCTCGGGCTCGATCGGAGTGGCCTTCCCGGGCTTCACCCTGACCGCGGGCGACTCGGTCCAGGTGCCGTTCGAATTCCGCGTCGTACCCGAGCCGGGTTTCGCCGCGCTTTTCGCCATATCTCTAGCGCTGATTCTTCTCGGTCTTGCGCGAGAAAAGGCTTCTGTTCGCAAGAGCAGTTCTGGTAGGATTCTGCCTACGGGTGGCTGACGCATCGAGCGCCCGGGCCGCGCAGGGCATCGCGCGCGGGTGATTCGGAGGGAGACCATGGCTGTGAGGGGGCTGCGAAGGTCGCTTACACTTCTAGGTGTAGCGGCAGCTTTTGTGGTGGCTGCGAGCTCGGCTGGAGCCGCACCGGTGGTGACCGTCGATATCAGCTCGGTCGGTATCTACGACGTGTATCACATCGAAGGCGAGACCACGCCCAACCCAGATGGTACGTTCGGATTGGGCGGCATCGGCTACGGGACGAATTTCAACTGCGATTGGTCGATCACGGTGAATCCGGATCCGTCGATCACCGGCACCTTCAATCTGACGAATCTCTCGACCTCGACCCAGACGTTCATCCTGACCGTCACCCTCCCGATCGCCCCGCTCAGCGCGCCGACCCGTATGGGCGGCTTCTTCGGCGACGTGACTTACACGGACGCGAACTCGGACAGCTCGGTCACGCTCGCGACCGTCGCCGCGAACCCGTTCTATCGAGCGCTGATCGACGCGCTCGGCGTGCAGGATCTCGGCTCGTTCACCGTTACCGCGTTCGGCGGGCCCGGTGTCTTCGGCACCGTGTCACGCGAGGCGTTCGGCGAGCCGATCCCGAGCGCGACCGGCCCCGCGGCGAACTCCACCATCGGCATCCGGACGCAGTTCAGCCTGACCGGTGGCGACCGCGTGGCGATCCCGGTGTTCTTCCAGGTCGAGGCGGGAGTCACGACTCCAGAGCCGCACGCGGCACTGCTGATCGGACTCGGACTCGCCGGCTTGGCTGCGGCTCGCAAGCGCCACGGCGCCTAGCGCCCGCGCTCAGGACAGCCAGCGACCCAGGGGGGTTGCGAACAGGAAGCGGATCAGCTTCCGCATGCCCGCGTCGCGCTTCTCGGTGTAGGGGTAGTGACTCGCGGCCTGTCGGCCGCCGAAGCGGTCGCGGATCAGCGGCTGCGCGTGGCAGTAGCCGCGCAGGCCGTCACGGCCGTGGACGTGGCCGACGCCACTCTGCTTGCGCCCGCCGAACGGCGCCTCGGGCACCCCGTAGGTCATCGTCAGGTCGTTGACGCAGACGCTCCCCGAGTCGATGCGGCGCGCGATCTCGCCCGCCAGCCGCGCGTCGCGCGTCCACACGTTCGCGCCCAGCCCGTAGCTCGTCTCGTTCGCGCGCGCGATCGCCTCGTCGACGTCGCGCACGCGCACGATCGGCAGCACCGGGCCGAACGTCTCCTCGCGCATCAGCGCCATGTCCGAGCGCACGTCGACGATCACGGTCGGCTCGTAGTAGAGGCCGCCGAGGCGCGGGTTCACGCGTCCGCCGACGAGCACGCGCGCGCCGGCCGCGATCGCTTCGTCGACCTGCCGCACGATCGAGTCGAGCTGTCGCGGCCAGAAGATCGCCCCGACGTCGAACTCACCCGACGCTTCCTGGCGTAGGGCTCGCGTGCGTGCGACCACCTTCTCCGTGAAGGCCTCGGCGACGTCCGCCACGACGTACACCCGTTCGGTGCCGCAGCAGAACTGGCCCGCGTTCAGGAAGCCGCCCGCGAGCGCGCCGCCGGCTGCGGCGTCGAGATCCGCGTCGGCGCAGACGATCATCGGATCCTTGCCACCCAGCTCGAGCGTGCACGGGATCAATCGCTCGGCGCACGCAACCGCGACCCGCCGCCCGGTGGCGACGCTGCCGGTGAACGAGATCTTGTCGACGCCCGCCTCGCACAGCGCGGCCCCGGTCTCTCCGTCGCCGCTGAGCAGCTCGAGGACGCCCTCGGGCAGACCGGCTTCGCGGAACAGGTCCGCCGCGATGCGGCCGGAGAACGGAGTCACTTCGGACGGCTTCAACAGCACCGCGTTGCCGGCGAGCAGCGCCTGCACCGTGGGGTTGAGCGACAGGATCACCGGGCCGTTCCAGGGACTGATCACGCCGACGACGCCGAGCGGCCGGTAGGCGATCTCGAGCTTCTTCGTGAGTCGCAAGAGGCCGTGCAGCGGGACGCGCTCCATGCGCAACAGGCCCGGCGCGCGCTTCGACCAGTAAGTCATCGCGTCGCACGCCGCGAAGACCTCCATCATGCGCGCTTCCGTCGCGGGCTTGCCCGACTCGCGCACCACGATCTCGACGATCCGATCCTGCTTCTCGACCAGGAGCGCGAGCGCGCGCTGCACGAAGCGGACGCGCTCTTCGACCGCGAGCGCGGCCCACCCGGGCTGCGCCTTGCGCGCGCGCTCCAGCGCCGCGCGCACGTCGGACGCGTTCTGCACCTCGATCTCCCCGATGGGCTCGCGCGTGACCGGGCTCGAGATCGCGAGCCGGCGGCGCGCGCCCGGGGGTACGTCGATCGGTGTCACGATGGCCATGGGCCGAGTGTACCATCGGCCTGTGGTCGAGATTTTCTTCCTGTGCGCGCGCCGCGCGGGTCTCTCGCACGCGGAGTACGCCGCGCACCTGCTCCTGCGCCACGCGCCGCTCGCGCTGCGCCATCACCCGCGCCTGCGCGGCTATGCGCTCCACGTCGTCGAGGAATCCCTGGGTGACTCCGAGCCGATCGACAGCGTGAACGCGCTCGCGTTCGACTCGTTCGCGGACTTCGCGGAGCACCCGTACGACTCGGCCGAGGGCGAACGGCTCGTGATCGAGGACCACGCGCGCTTCCTCGGCGGCGCTGCGGGTTACACCGGTCACGGCCAGATTCATCACGACGCGCAGCCCGGGTCCGAGCTCGGCGTCGCGACTCCGGGAACGCAGTGGATCTGCGCGCTGCGCCGCCGCGCGCGACTCTC
>WNFL01290595.1_pt1 | contig 12891 bp, 12 predicted proteins | sample 5400361 | NCBI WGS metagenome assembly WNFL01 (sample SAMN13153351, study PRJNA577476) | soil metagenome | isolation source: 40 cm soil on Douglas fir-dominated hillslope | place: USA:California | collected 2013-09-17
TCGTAGGGCACCATGTTCCACTCCATCTCCTGCCCTGTGACCATGACTTTGGTCCCGAGCAGTCGGCGCGCCGCCTCTCGCACGGTCGCGAACGCCTCGGGAAGGAGCTCGTCGAGCACGTCGGCGATGGCGGCACGAAGTTCGGCTTCCGCGCCACCGCGTCCATCGACGCCGCTCAGCTCGTTGTCAATCTCGTCGCGCACTGCAGGATCCGCGGTGACTCGCTTTTGTTCCCTCAGCGCCGCGATGCGGGTCTCGATGTCGCTCGTGCGCTCGTGGATGCGCGCGCGGAACTTCTCGGTCTGGCCGCGAAGCTCGTCCTCGGAGACGGTCTGCAGGCGGGCGTACTGCTCGTTCACTTCGTCGACGATCGGTTGAACGCGCTTGCGCTCCCGATCGTGGCGAGTTCCGAACACACCGCTCAGCAGCCCTGTTAAAGCCTCACGCGGACACCCGCCTCAACGATAGAGCCCTCGCGCGTCGATGAATCGTTCGACGCTCTCGGGCACGAATCCCTTGATTGATTTTCCAGCACGAAGGCGCTCTCTGACCTCCGTCGATGATACATCGACACGTCGCGTCGAAACCATCACCACACCCGGCGCGATAGGCTCGACTCCCGAACTTGCCAGACCGGCTCTTCGCACCGCCGCGATAGTCGCCAGCTCGCGGATCCGCGCCGGGTTCCGCCACTGCTCGAAGCCCGCAAGCAAGTCCTCACCAAGCAGAAGAAAGAGTTGCGCAGCCGGATGTCTCTCCGACAAATGCTCCAACGTGTCAACAGTGAAAGATAACCCCTTACGATTGATTTCTGCGTCGCTGACGACGTAGTTGGCGTCGTCGGCAACGGCCAGGCGAAGCATCTCGAGGCGGTCTTGCCCGGAGGCCACCGCAGGGGTGTCGACCTTGAACGGCTGGACGCCTGTCGGCACGAAAATCAGCCGATCGAGCTTGAGCGCTTCGCGGGCATCGGAAGCCACCAGCAAGTGGCCGACGTGGGGCGGATCGAACGTGCCCCCGAACACCCCAATGCGCACGGACTACGTCGCCGGCGTCGCGGGCGCGGGACCGCAGGTCTTGAGGACTTCGCGGTCGTTCGAATAGGCCTTCCGCATGGCGTCGCACAGCTCACGCGCGTCCTCGGTGTACCTGATCGCGCGATAAGCCTCGTGCAATCTCAGGTACGCGTCCCTGGTTTTCGGGGCATTCGGATGCAGCCGGATCACGTCCTTGAAGTAGATGATCGCTGAATCGAACGCCTTCCGCTTGAGATAGAGATAACCCGTATCGTAATCCTTTTCCGCGAACCACTCGTCGAGCTTGTCGAGCTCCTTCTTGGCGAGCGGCGCATACCGTGAATCAGGAAAGCTGCCGAGGAGCGACTCGAACGCGGTTTGCGCGCTCTTGCCGTAGGTCGCGTCCAGCTGCGGACGCCGCCACTCGTGCTCGTACGCCAGGCCCGAGAGGTAGAACGCGTCGTCCACCAGCGTGTCCTGCGGGAACGCGTCGATGAGACGATTATAAGTTCCCGCCGCGAGCAGATTCTCTCCATTCCTGGCCTGGGACTGCGCCAGATAATAGTACGCGAGCGGAAGCCGCGGATCGCGAGCAGAGAGATCCAGGGTCAGCTTCTCGAACGCTTTAGCGGCGTTGTCATAGCGTCTCGCCTTGTATTCGGCGAGCGCTACCTCGTACAGCTTGTCGGCTGTAGGGTAGATCTTCGGATCGAATGGGGGCTTGCAAGCCAGCGGTGCCGCGAGCAGCAGGGCCAGCAAAAACAATCTTGGCTTGAACATCCGTATGATATTACCCTCTGCGGCCGAGCGCGTTCATGCGGATGGGCGTCCGATCGAATGGTACCGCACGCCCAGCTCCCGCATCTTCTCGACGTCGTAAAGATTTCTGCCATCGACGATGACCGGTTGCTTGAGCGTGCGCTTCACCCGCGCAAAATCCGGGTGGCGATACTCGTTCCAGTCAGTGACCACCACCAGCGCATCCGCACCCGCGAGCGCCTCATAGTTAGTCTCCGCGTAATCTATTCGGTTGCCAAACAAAGCTCGCGCATGATTGAGCGCGGCTGGATCGTGCGCACAGATCGACGCGCCCTCCTCGAGCAGCGCGTCTATCAGAGCGAGCGACGGAGCCTCGCGCATGTCGTCCGTACCCGGCTTGAAGGCGAGACCCCAGAGCGCTATCCGCCGGCCGGTCAGAGTGTTCCCCAGCGCGAGCTTCACTTTCCCGATCAAAACCTGTTTCTGTCGTTCATTTGCCGATTCGACCGCGGCCAGCACCTGTAACGGTGATCCACACTCCGACGCTGTGCGCACCAACGCTTTCACATCCTTCGGAAAGCAGGATCCGCCGTATCCCGGCCCGGCAAACAGGAAGGACTGACCGATGCGTGAGTCGGTTCCAATTCCCTTTCTGACGAGATCGATACTGGCTCCGAGCTTTTCGCACAGATTGGCAAGCTCGTTCATGAAGGAGATGCGTGTTGCCAGCATTCCATTGGCCGCGTACTTCGTCATTTCCGCCGACGCGATGTCCATCACCAGAATCGGCTTGCCGGTTCGCACGAACGGCGCATAGAGATCGGTCATTACCTTGCGCGCCTGCTCGCTCTCGACGCCCAGAACCACGCGGTCCGGTCGCATGAAATCCTCAACCGCCGCGCCCTCTTTCAGGAACTCGGGGTTGCTGCAGACATGGAAAGGGAAGTTTGCCTTTTTCGCGATTTCTGCGCTCACCTTTTTCGCGCTTCCCACTGGCACCGTCGATTTGGTCACAACCACCATTTCACGAGCCATGTATTGCCCGACCAGCGACGCGACCTGCAACACGTACTTCAGGTCGGCAGATCCGTCTTCGCCCGGCGGCGTGCCAACCGCTATGAACACGACTTCCGCCGTCGCGATTGCTTCCTGCAAATTCGTGGTGAACGTCAATCTCTGCTCGGCTTGATTCCGTTCGACGAGTGCTTTGAGGCCGGGCTCGTAAATCGGCATGACGTTCAGTTTGAGACCATCGATTTTGCTTTTGTCGATATCGGCGCAGCAGACGCTGTTGCCTGTTTCAGCGAGACATGCGCCTACGACGAGCCCAACGTAGCCGGTGCCAATTACCGATATGTCCACGAGACCAGGGTGTGAGTTGGTTGCAGCGCGGTCGCGCTAGGCGATCGCGTACGAGCTTGGCGATGCGAGCGAGACTATGCGACCCTTGCCCTTTGCCAGCTTGGCCGTGGCGTTCCTGGTGTCGACGACCACCTTCGCGAGGTGGACCACACGTTGATAATCGACGCCCGCGTGATCGGTGACGATCACTACGGCGTCGGCGCGGGTTATTTCGTCGTCGGTGAGTGGGACGCTCGAGTGCTCGTGTCCGTCTTCGCGGAACTTTGGAACGTAAGGATCGTGGTAGAACACCGCCGCTCCCTGTTGCTCCAGCAGCCGAATCACATCGAGGGCCGGACTTTCTCTCATGTCGTCAATGTCCCTCTTGTAAGCGACGCCAAGTACCAGGATGCGGCTCCCGTTGACCGACTTCCTGTCTTCGTTGAGAGCCTGCGTGACCTTGCGCGCCACTACCGCGGGCATCTCGCTGTTGATCTCGCTGGCGAGATCGATGAAGCGCGTCTTGTAGTTCAGCGTTCTCATCTTCCAGGCCAGATAGTGGGGGTCGAGCGGGATGCAGTGTCCGCCGATTCCGGGGCCCGGCGTGAATTTCATGAAGCCGAACGGCTTCGTCGCCGCGGCTTCGATCACTTCCCAGATGTTGACGCCGAGCTTGTCGCAGACGATCGCCATTTCGTTCACCAGGCCGATATTCACGGACCGGAACGTATTCTCGAGCAGCTTCACCAGCTCGGCCGTCTCTGTGCTGGAGACGGGCACCATCGTATCGAGACAGGTGGCATAGAGCGCGACCGCCACCTCGGTACACGCCGGTGTAATGCCGCCGACGATCTTCGGAGTGTTCTTGGTATTCCAGATCGGATTGCCTGGATCAACGCGCTCGGGGCTGAACGCGAGAAAAACATCCTCGCCGACGGTAAGGCCGGCCGCTTCGAGCTTCGGCTGCAGCAGCTCGCGGGTCGTTCCGGGATACGTGGTGCTCTCGAGGACAACCACGATACCAGGCCGGCAGTTTCGGCCGATCGCGTCAGCCGCGGCGATCACATAGCCCATGTCGGGATCGCGTGTCTTGGCGAGCGGGGTCGGAACCGCAATCGAAACCGCATCCATCTCCTGCATCCGCGCTTCGTCCTTCGTCGCCTCGAACTTCCCGTCCTTCACCAGCCGTGCGAGCTCCGCGCTCGGCACATCCTGGATGTGCGACTTGCCGGACATCAGCTGGTTGATGAGTCTCTCACTCACGTCGTAGCCGATCACCTTGAAGCCGGCCCGGGCAAACTCCAGTGCCAGCGGCAGCCCGACGTACCCGAGGCCCACCACGCCAATGCAGGCGGTTCTGTTTTCGATCTTCGCTAGAAGCTGATCTTTAAGTTGCACTTGGCGCCCTGTTTATGAGTGTGTCTGATTGTCAGCGGCCGTAAAATCCGCGTACGGCTTCTATGACTTCGTCGAGCTGCGATTGCTTCAGTTCCGGGTAAACCGGGAGCGAAATCACTTCCTGCGTCGCCTTCTCGCTCTCCGGGAACGCACCCCGCTTGTAAGCGAGATACTCGAAGCAGGGCTGAAGATGGAGCGACAGCGGATAGTAAACCGCAGTCCCGATCTGCTTCTCCTTCAGATGCGTCTGGAGCGCATCGCGGTGGGCTGCGCGCAGCGTGTACTGGTTGTAGATCGACTCGTTGGCGGGATCGATCGTGGGAGTGCGCACGCCCTCGACATCCGCGAACGCGGCGTTGTAGTACGACGCGTTCTTGCGCCTCGCCGCGCTCCATGAAGCGAGATTGACCATCTTCGCCGACAGAATTGCTGCCTGCAACGCGTCGAGCCGGCTGTTGTAGCCGACTTCCTCGTGATAGTAAGTCTTCATTCCGCCATGCACGCGGAGCCGTCGTATGCGGGTGGCGATTTCGTCGTTCTGGGTGACGACCATCCCGCCGTCCCCGTAGCCGCCAAGGTTCTTCGACGGAAAGAAACTGAAAGTGCCTACCGCTGCGGCTTCGCCCGCCATCACCCATTTCCCGTCGATCTTTCGCCGCGCTCCAATCGCCTGCGCCGCGTCCTCGATCACGGGTCGATTGCCGGCGGCGTCCACTATGGCTTCGATCGGCGCCATCTGCCCGAACAGGTCCACTGCGATGATCGCCTTCGTCGACGGCTTGATCGCGGCCGCGAGGGCGTCGGTCGAGACATTGAAGGTGTCGGGATCGATGTCCGCGAACACGGGACGGGCTCCGACGTTGTGAACGGCGCCCGCTGTGGCGAAGAACGTGAATGGCGTGGTCAGAACTTCATCCCCACGTCCGATGTTGAGCGCCCGGAGTGCAAGCAGGATCGCATCGGTGCCGTTTGCGACTCCGATTGCATGCGTGGTGTGCGAGAGCAGCGCTACTTCGCGCTCGAGTCGCTCGACGGGCTCGCCCAGAATGAACGCCTGCTCGTCGATGACTTTCGTCATCGCGTTCACGATGGAATCGCGAATGGTCGCGTGCTGCGCCTTCAGATCAAGAAGTGGAACTGCCATTTATCCGCGTCTGGAACAGAATTAGAGTGGGAAAGCCTTTAAAGATAAGCGTTTCGGGCTCAGACTTGCGCTCGAAGAGGCAGAGGTACCTCCTTGCCCGTCTTGGCCGACTCGTAGATCCCAAGGATCAATTCGAGCGACTTTCTGCCGGCCCGCCCGTCCGTATCGGGCTTCGCCTCGCCTCTGAGCACAGCGAGGACGTTCCGATAGTAACCCTGGTGGCCCAGGCCGTACACGTTTGGCGGATTGGTGTTGGCCGCCTCCACCTGCTTGTCGTCGTCGTCATACTCGGCGAATTCCCAGTGCTCGATCTTGTTGACAGCGGTGCCGCCGATTTTCGCCGAGCCCTTTTCGCCCAGAATCGTGAGTGATCCCTCGAGATTCCGCGGGTACGCGAGCATCGTGACCTGGATCATGCCGAGCGCTCCAGAGCGGAATTTTAGTATGGCGATCCCCGAGTCTTCGGTCTCGATCCGTCGCGCCAGCGTTGCGGTTTTGGCCATGACGCTCTCCACAGGCCCCATTACCCATTGGATCAGATCGACGTAGTGCGATGCCTGGTTCATGAAGGCGCCGCCGTCGAACTCCCACGTGCCGCGCCAGGGAGCCTGATCGTAGTACTCCTGCGGCCTCGCCCAGTGAACCGTGCAGCTCGCCATGTAGATGCGACCGAAGCGGTTCTTGTCGATTGCCCGCTTGAGCAGCTGGACTGGCGGATTGAGCCTGTTCTGTTTGACCACGAACAGCTGCACTCCGGCCTTGTCACAGGCATGCACGAGCGCATCGGCGCCGGTGAGCGAGATTGCCATCGGCTTCTCCATCACCACGTGCTTGCCCGCGCGTGCCGCTTCGACTCCCTGGTCCGGGTGCAACCCTGACGGAGTCGCAATCGTGATCACGTCCGCCTTGCTCTCCTTCAGCATCTTTTCGTACGACGTGTAGTGCGGGACGCTCCATTGGGCGCCGGCCTGCGCCGCCCGCTCAGGATCGGCATCGCAGACCGCTGCCAGCTCGAGTCCGTCGACCTGGTCAATCGCCTCGAAGTGGTTCTTGCTGATTCGTCCGCATCCGACGAGTGCTACCCGAAACGTCTTCTCGGAGCTCACTTGAGAACTCTCTTCAAATGTTCGCCTTCCAGGCGGTATCTCGTCCCACACAACTTGCACGCTTCGGGATTCTTGTCTGGCAGCCGCTCGCCGCACTGGCACATCCAACCGACTCGGCGGGCAGGGACGCCGACCATCAGCGCGTAAGCTGGGACGTCCTTGGTGATCACGCTTCCGGCGCCTATGAACGCGTACTCCTCGAGCGTGACCCCCGCCACGATCGTCGCATTGGCGCCAATCGTCGCCCCTCGGCGTACCAGCGTGCGCTTGTACTCGTTCTTCCGCGAAACATGGCTACGCGGGTTGACGACATTGGTGAACACCATCGATGGCCCGCAGAACACATCGTCCTCGAGCACCACGCCCTCGTACACAGACACGTTGTTCTGAATCTTGACGTTGTTTCCGATCCGGACGCCGTTCATCACCACCACGTTCTGTCCGAGCGAGCATCGCTCCCCGATCACGGCCCCGCCGAGCACGTGGGAGAAGTGCCAGACCTTTGTGTCCGAGCCGATCTGAGCGCCGTCGTCGACGTAGGCAGATTCGTGAATGAAGGGCTTGGCCATTCTAGACGCCGGCTTCCTTTGGAATCCGGGCGTGCCACTCCTGGAGCGAGAGAACCGAGGGCGCGCGTGAGCGGAGCGAGAGGATCGCATCGCAAGCGGCGTTGGCCGCGGAAAGGGTGGTCGTGTAGGCGACGTGGTTCGCTATCGCCGCCTGGCGCATGGTATAGTCATCGCGCTGCGACTCCTTGCCGAGCGGTGTGTTGATCAGGAGCTGCACATCCCCGTTTAGCATCATGTCGATGCCGTTCGGGCGACCCTCGTGAATCTTGAGCACGGTCTCGACCGGGACGCCGCGTCCGCGCAGATGCTTCGCCGTCCCGCCAGTCGCGAACAGCTTGAATCCCATTTCCTGAAACCGTCTCGCGATCGGGGTGACTGACCGCTTGTCGGAATCGTTGACCGTAATGAAGATCGCGCCGTCCGTCGGAAGCGCGTTGTCAGCCGACAGCTGCGCCTTGCCGAACGCGCTCCCGAACGAGTCCGAGATTCCCATCACCTCACCCGTCGACCGCATCTCGGGTCCGAGGATCGGATCGAATTCGCGGAATTTGTTGAAGGGGAATACGGCTTCCTTGACCGAGATGTAGGCCGGCGTCACTTCCTCCGTGAAGCCGATGTCATCGAGCGTCTCTCCCAGCATTACTCTCGCGGCGATGGCCGCCAGCGGAACGCCGATTGCCTTCGACACGAAGGGCACTGTTCGGCTCGCCCGCGGATTCACCTCGAGCACGTACACCTGCCCGTCCTTGATCGCGTATTGAACGTTGATCAGACCGACCACGTTGAGCGCCCTCGCCAGGGCCAAGGTGTGACCGCGCATCTCTTCGATGTGTTCCTCATCGATCAGATAGGGCGGCAGCACGCACGCTGAGTCGCCGGAGTGAATCCCCGCGTCCTCGATGTGCTGCATCACTCCACCGATCACGACGCGCTCGCCATCGGAAATCGCGTCGACATCGGCCTCGAACGCATCCTCGAGAAAGCGATCGATCAACACCGGCTTGTCCTCGGACACGCGTGCCGCACGCTCGAAATAGTCATTCAGCGAGCGCTCGTCGTAGACGATCTCCATCGCGCGGCCACCAAGCACATACGACGGGCGAACCAGCACGGGATAACCGATCCTCTCGGCAGCGGCAACAGCTTCATCGAGGCTCGTGGCGGTGCCGTTGTCCGGTTGGCGGATTCCGAGACCCCGCGCGATCGCGTCGAACCGCCTCCGATCCTCGGCGATGTCGATCGCGTCGGGCTGGGTGCCAAGAATGGGAACTCCGGCCTTCTCGAGTCCGCGAGTGAGCTTGAGCGGCGTCTGACCGCCGAGCTGCACGATTACGCCGAGTGGCTGCTCGCGCTCGACGATATCCAGGACGTGCTCGAGAGTCAGTGGCTCGAAGTAGAGCTTGTCTGAAATGTCGAAGTCCGTGGAAACGGTCTCGGGATTCGAGTTGATCATGATCGTCTCGTATCCCTGCTCCCGCAGCGCCAGCGCAGCGCGCACGCAACAATAGTCGAACTCGACTCCCTGTCCGATGCGGTTGGGGCCGCTGCCGAGAATCACGACAGACCGTTTCCCGCTCTTGGGCGCTTCGCTCTCCTCGTCATAGCTGCTGTACAAGTACGGTGTAGCGGACGGGAATTCACCGGCGCAGGTGTCGACCATTTTGTAAGCCGGGACAATCCCAAAGCCGATTCTCCGGGCGCGCGCAGCTGTCTCGACTTCTCCGCGCAGGTCTGCGAGCTGTCTGTCGGAAAACCCCATTCGCTTCATTCGCCACAGAGCGTCCCTGTCGACACTCCTGAGCGCTGCGAAGGCTTTCTCCGCGTCCAGCAACTCCACCATCTGGGACAGGAACCAGGGATCAATCCCCGTAAGTTCATAAATCTCGTCGACAAAGATTCCGGCATCGAGCGCGCGCTTCACCTGGAAGATGCGCTCCGGAGTCGGCTGCCTCAGCGCCCAACGCAGGCTTTCGAGGGAATCGTCTTCGAGACGATCGTCGGCGAGCGTCTCCGCGACGGTCCAACCGGGACGTCCCGTCTCCAGAGCGCGGATGGCTTTCTGGAACGCTTCCTTGAAGGTACGGCCGATAGCCATCGACTCGCCGACGGATTTCATCTGCGTCGTGAGCCGGGGATCTGCCGCCCGGAACTTTTCGAACGCGAATCGCGGACACTTGACCACCACGTAGTCGAGCACCGGCTCGAACGAGGCCGGCGTCGTGCCGGTGATGTCGTTCGGGATCTCGTCGAGACGGTAGCCGACGGCGAGCTTCGTTCCGATCCGCGCGATTGGAAATCCGGTCGCCTTCGATGCGAGCGCGGAAGAGCGGGACACGCGAGGATTCATCTCGATCACGAGCATCTCGCCGTCCTTCGGATTGATCGCGAACTGGATGTTGCAACCGCCGGCCTCGACGCCGATCTCCCGAATCACCGCGACCGCGGCGTCGCGCATCAGCTGGTACTCGCGATCCGTCAGAGTCATCGCCGGAGCGACGGTGATCGAATCGCCCGTGTGCACACCCATCGGATCGATGTTCTCGATCGAGCAGACGATCACCACGTTGTCCGCGCCATCGCGCATCACCTCGAGCTCGAACTCCTTCCACCCGATGACGCTGCGCTCGACAAGCACCTGGGTGACAGGGGAGAGATCGAGACCGCGGCGAATGATTTCCTCGAACTCCTGGCGATTGTACGCGATGCCGCCACCCGTGCCGCCCAGCGTGAAAGCCGGCCTGATGATCGCGGGAAAGGCCGTTGCCGCCAGGCGGGACCGCCAGGCCGATTCGCTTCATCGCCTCGCCGAACAGTCCTCTGTCCTCGGCCATGGCAATCGCGCGAGCGTCCGCTCCGATCAGCTCGACTCCGTACTTCTCGAGCACTCCCTTCTCGGCGAGCTTCATTGCCACGTTGAGGGCGGTTTGCCCGCCCATCGTCGGGAGCAGGGCATCCGGCTTCTCTTTCGCGATGATGAGCTCCACGTACTCCGGCGTCACCGGCTCGATGTAGGTGCGGTCGGCGAACTCCGGATCGGTCATAATGGTCGCCGGATTGGAGTTGACGAGGATGACCTCGAACCCTTCTTCCTGGAGCGCCTTCGCCGCCTGCGTCCCCGAATAGTCGAACTCGGCGCCCTGCCCGATTATGATCGGGCCTGAGCCAATTACCAGGATGCGGTGGATGTCGGTGCGCTTAGGCATACAGTTTGGCCGGGTTTACTGGACCAAAGTTAGCGACCAAGCTCTGGGTGAGGTACACGGTGATTGAACTGCAACTGAACGGGTGCCGGCTGTCAGTGGCGTAGCTTCCAGTTACCGGTTCACTACGCCCGGACTTACCTCCGTGGCGTGAATGCCACTGCTTGTGCCTCGAATGGCGCTCCGTAAAGTCTGGGCGTTCTGAACTAGAAACTGGCATCTCTGTCACTGACAGGTGGCACCCGTTCAGTTGCGGTTGATGGTTAAGAAAAAGGGAGCCCGCAGGGCTCCCTTTGCTTTTTGTACCATCGACCAGCTTAAGCAGCGCTCTGCCCTCTCGGAGCGCGCACAACCTTCCCCGCGTGCAGGCATCTAGTGCACACCTTCACCTTCGTGATCTTGCCGTCGATCACGACGCGCGCGACCTGAAGATTCGGCTTCCAGGTGCGGCGCGTCTTGTTGTTGGCGTGCGAGACGTTGTTCCCGTAAGCGACGCCTTTGTCGCAGATATAGCAGCGGTGCCTCTTGATCTGTGCCATGGTCAGCTCTCCGTTGGCATCAGCTCGATGCGTGCCATCTCCGCGCCATCGCCCTTGCGGTGGCCGGTCTTGAGAATGCGCGTGTAGCCGCCCTTCCGCATCGCGAATCTCGGTCCGATCTCTTGGAACAACTTGTCGGCCGTTGCACGATGTGGGACTTTCGCGCCGGCTAGACGGCGGTTATGAAGCGTCCCCGTCTTGGCTTTCGTAATCAGCTTCTCGATGAACGGCCGCAGCTCCTTGGCTTTCGCCTCGGTCGTCTCGATGGCGCCACGCTCGATCAGCGCTTTCGCCAGATTCTTCATCAAAGCCAGCTTCTGCTCGCTCGTGCGACGAAGCTGCCTACCCTTCTTGCGGTGACGCATCCTTAGCCTTCCTCTTCGTCATCGGCGCCAACGGTGGCGACGTTACGGTTGGGCGGCGTTCCCTGATCAGTGATGCGGACGCCATCGGGCGTCTCCTCGTACTTCATTCCGAAGTTGAGGTTTTCCCGCTCGAGCAAATCGGCGATCTCATTCAGCGACTTCTTGCCGAAGTTCTTGACCTGGAGGATCTGACTCTCGCTCTGGCGGACCAGGTCGCCCAGCGTGCGAATGGCGGAGTTCTTGAGCGAGTTCACGGAGCGAACCGAGAGCTCGAAATCCTCGATCGGAGTGCGCAGCACCTCGGCCAGCCGATGAGCATCCCCACCGGGCAGGTCGGTGCCGGGAACGAGAGGCGCCGACGCGTGCGAGCCGAAGCCCGCGAAATACTGGAAGTGCGTTTGCGCCAGCGCGGCCGCGTAGCTCACGGCCTCTTCCGGCGTGATGGTGCCGTTCGTCTCGACCGTCAGCGTCAACCGGTCGTAGTCGGTGCGCTGGCCAACGCGCGTTTCGGCGACGGCGAAGTTCGCGCGGCGAACCGGATTGTAAATCGAATCGATACGGACGACATCGACCGGCAGGGTCTTGTCGACGACGTGCTGGTCGGCTTCGACATAGCCGCGTCCACGGCCGACGTAGAGCTCGACGTTGAGCTCGCGGTCACCCTGCATCGTGAACAGGTGCTGGGTGCGGTCCACGATCGTGACGCCGCCCTGACCCTCGATGTCAGCCGCCGTTACCGGGCCGGCCGCGTTCTTCGAGATGCGCAGCACTGTGTTCTCGACGCCCTCGTCGAGCGAGAGCGTGAGCGTCTTGAGATTGCCGATGATCTGGTGGACGTCTTCGACGACGCCCGGAATGGTCTGGTGCTCGTGCAGGACACCGTCGATGCGGAATCCCCACACGGCCGAGCCCCGGAGGGACGAAAGGAGAAGACGCCGCATGGCGTTCCCCAGCGTGTGTCCGAATCCGCGCTCGAGCGGCTGAAGGCGAAATTCTGCGATGTTGGGATTGTCTTCGCGCTTCGTCGCCTCGACAAGCTGCGGACGGACAAGTCCCCTGAGATCAATTGCGGTTGCCATTTTTTTCGATTCCTTGAACGTGCCACCCCGCCCCTAACGCGCGGTGAGCCCGTAACGACTACGGACTGCTGACTAACTGCGGATTGGAAGACTAACTGCGGACTAACCTCTTCCCGCTCCCCTCTTCCCTACTTGGAGTAAAGCTCGACCACCAGCTGTTCCTGCGCGGCGATCGGAATGTTCGACCTTGTCGGCCTCTCGAGCATCTTGCCGCTGAAGGTGTCGCGATCCACCGCGATCCAGGATAGCGGCGCGCCGCGGGACGACTGGTCCATCGCCGCCATCACGCTCGCCTGCTCGCGTGACTTCATGCGCATCCGGATTTCCTGGCCGGGGTGCACGAGATAACTGGGGATGTCGACCGACTTCTGATTC
>WNFL01014885.1_pt2 | contig 12884 bp, 13 predicted proteins | sample 5400361 | NCBI WGS metagenome assembly WNFL01 (sample SAMN13153351, study PRJNA577476) | soil metagenome | isolation source: 40 cm soil on Douglas fir-dominated hillslope | place: USA:California | collected 2013-09-17
CCTTGCCGCTGTTCAATTCTTTTTGGATGCTACGGATGCGGTCGGCTGTGTCTCGTTCCGCTGGGCTTACGGTTTCTTCCAGCCGGGCGATTCGATCAGCGATGCGTTCAACAGAACGTGTGCCTTCGGATGCCTCTACCCAACTCTGAACGCTCTTGTCGTTCGCGCAGAAAAGCATATGGTGGTCTTGTGGCTCGATCTCAACAAAACGCCAAGCTACGTCTGTCGGAAAGCCTGTGAATAGAAGGCTATTCACTCCGTATCCCCGGTAGACTTGCAGGAGCCTCCGTCGGATGTAGTTATGAGATTCGTTTTCGAGGTCAGGTGAATCGATCAACTCCCGTGACAATCCGCTATATTCGAGATTCGGTTGTATGCATCTGGAATATCGAGGGGATGAGATTTCAGCTTGAAGAAAAGCTGCTACCATGTCGCATTCTCTGGCTNNTCTAATTCCGCTTCTTCCACGCTGCCATCGCTCGTTCATGCGTTGAGCGTATCGCATCGCAGATCGTTACTACAAGGCTATCTCTCTATTGCTTTACCTCCAGCCAACTACTGCGCCGATGATAGGTTGAACCTATTCAGTAGCGAAAGTGGCTGCACGAAAGCGATGTCCCAATCAGGATACCGATGAAATACACGATTCTTATTGTCGCTTCGATGTTGGCTGTGCCCGTTGTTGCACAGCAGCCAAACGCACAACAGCGATCAATCTTGTGGTCATCGAAAACTTGTGGCGCTGATGATTGTCAGAGTAGCATCGCCCGCCCCGGAACGTTTACGGATGGCTCGGGCATCTTCACGGAAGCGATGGTCGGAAGTGGTAAAAGAGCCGTTGTTGTTGGAATGATTGCCTCTGACAGTTATTTTGAGGTCTTGCTTGCCTTTGGGGTCGATGATGGCGGAACACCATTTAAACTGAATCCATTGGAAGCGGTCACAATTGAGGCTGGGCCGATGATCTTGTACCCTGTGGACCCCCAAACATCAGCTTTCAAAAAAAGCATTACCTCCCGAGCTTACAAGCCCCAATTCAAGAAAGAAGTCATCGCCGTGAATCGCAATGAAAAGATAGAGAGCGGTTTCGTGGTGCGGTACTTTGACAGGGAAGCCGAACTGGAATTGTATTTACGGCAAAGCCGGAACTGAACGAGCGGATAAATCAGGATTTCCCCGCGTGCTACTTCACAACCTCTCGCGGATTCTTATCCTCTCGCAATCCCACAAAACTTTGTATGCCTCAAGAATTTGTCTCCTAACGGTTGCGTTACACCAAGCAGAAGTAAAGGTTAACCCCGATTGTCACGATGCGTGACTCATGTTGTGATGCCGATAGATGAACTGTCCACAGCGGGGCTTTCTTTTTGGATTCTTCCTGCCCCGTACCTTGCTGCGCTCCGGCTCATCGGGAGCGAGGGTTTGCCTACTATTCTCATTGTTGATGACCATGCGGCCATACGGATTGCGGTACGCGATCTATTTGAAAGCTCGTTAGGGCCGATTGTTTGCGACGAAGCTGAAAATGGGGCGGACGCTTTACTGAAAGCGGAGGAGCTACATCCTGACCTTATAATTCTCGATTTGTCCATGCCTGTAATGAACGGATTCGAGGTCGCAAAGATTCTTCATGATACTTTGCCTGCGGTGCCGATTTTCCTTCTGACGGCACATTACATGGAAGCAACGGTGCAAGCCGCGTTACAGATTGGCATTCGCGCTGTGTTCTCCAAGAATCACGATTTGGCTACGCTCGTTATGCATGCACGCGCTGTGTTCGGGCGTGAGGTTCAGCCACTCGCGTCCCGCTAAACCGTTGCGTTCGCTATAACTCTCCCGCGTGATCCTTCGGAACCTCTCGCCCCAATTCGTCGGGCGTTTGATGATGAACAGACAACTGTTTATCAGATGTGATAGACGTTTGAGCCTAAGTTAAGGGGTCGTGGTGATAGGAAAAACCAAAGAACGTTGGCAAGAATTGTGTGAACTCGCCTCGAAAGAACAAGACCCAACAAAGCTAATCGAGCTAATGAAAGAGATAGAGCGCCTGCTGGAAATCAAACTGAACCGTCTGAGTGCTCCACCGTCCGCATCACAAAAGTAACCAGCATACAGCGATGATCGCGAGCACGGAAATTACGCCGTCGAGCGGGTTCTAACTCGCCGTGTTTTTGCGGCCCATCAATTTTTTCAGGGACTTTGCCATGTCCGCCAGACTGCCCTTTGCGATTACAGCATCAATACCAACCGCTGATGACAAGCTTGCGCCAAAGTCATGGGTATAGTTTGAGAAGATAGCAATTTGTGTCCTCGGCAGGAGCCGCTTCAAGGCATTTGCTACATCAATGGCATTCATTCCGGGCATCAAAAAATCCAGCAAAACGACGTCGGGTGCCAGTGCTTCTGCCTTCTTGATCGCCTCAGGACCGTCACCCGCCTCTCCGCAAACTTCGAAACTCGCATCACGCTCTAAGAACGTCCGCACTACCTGCCGCACCTCCGGGCTATCATCAACAAGCAGAATCGTTTTGGCCGGACCACTGTTTTCCCGTTGCCGAAGAAACTTTAGGTAATCTGACATCCAAGCAGAGTCCTACAGCCCGTCTGCCCAATCCAATACCGCTAACCTTGTACATAAATTTTACTGGTATAGATGCGGTTGAATAGCTCCGATCACCTCAACTAGTTCTTCGTCTCGTCCCGTCTGTTAACGAATAGCCGCTCCCCCGTGCCATCATTGTCAATCACGTACTCACCCGGCCATAGCTTGCCAAGTTCGCTCACACGTTCTTTTGCACCGTCGAGGGTTTGCACGGCCTCGCCAGAATGCAAGTCTCCATCACTTTGCACCCTGTAAATGCGAAAGGGCGAACTCATCAGAACTCCGACTGGGGACAAGCCGTTTGGGAGGGGACAGTCGGGCGATTATCACTCCGATGGGACGCGGGACTCCTGAACTAAACAGAAATTAATCTTCAGTTAAGCTTGCACGGCGTCAGATGGATTATGCTCTGCCAAACCAATTTATAAGAATTCCCGCTAAGACCACAAAAGATGAAAGGCACCGTCAAGTGGTTCAATAACACGAAAGGTTACGGCTTCATCGGGCGCGATGACGGTCCAGACATATTTGTCCACTACACAGGAATCGCAGGCGAGGGATACAAAACGCTGAACGAAGGGGACACGGTTGAATTCGAAATTGTCCAAGGTCCTAAAGGACCGCAAGCTGCAAATGTGACCCGGCGTACCCTCAATTCTACGCCGAATAATCAAGTCGTTACGGACAAGACTGAAGCTTATGTGCCGCCCGTTTGACCGCGTACGATCCGAAGAATATTCCAGAGTGCGTTAACCTGCTCCCAGAAGATTTATTGAGTGCCCACGTTTCACCCGCTATACAACCGTCGTAGATCAGGATCGCAAATACGTTGAGGTCTCTGACAGTTTCTCCCAACTGGTCGGCTACAAGGTTGAGGAGTTGATAGGAACACGATATGGCCATCTAACCGTATTGAATAGTGCTGACATTCCAACCACGTACAGATTGTTTTCCAAGCTTGGATACATGTACGGCCTGTGGATGTTGGCGCATCGCACCGGATACCGCATTTTGATTCGATATGAGGCTTGGGTGCGACCGGATAAAAACATTCAATCGAATATCGAAGTTTCGCAAACCATCCTTTAGGTGCGTGCAATCCGATGGACAGACTGAGATTTTTTCAGGTCTTTCTAATTGTGCTCACGCTGATGTCCCTGTCAATCGGCGGCTTGCTGGTGCAGGAGGCGATTTCGAAGCCGGGGACACAATCGTGGGACCTTTTAGGTGGTGCATTGCTTTGTTCTTTGGCTTTGACTGTCATACAGTTCCGGCGGTTTCGACGCTCGAAAAGATGGCACGGGCCTTAGAAGTACGAATGTACCGTTTGAATGAGCATCCGAATCTTTCCCCAGCATCCTGGGCGTGCTGCTGATCGCTGCATGTTTCGGCTACCTGGCGGATAGTCTTACTCCGTTCCTTCTGCCGAGTTACGCGAATATCGTGGGCCGATTCGCGAGCATCCCGCTAACGCTGGGCGAACCAGCGATTATCTTGTGGCTTTTGATTAGGGGCGTAAAGGGATAAGCGGTACCTCGTCATCACAGATAGGTTAAGCGGAATGGAACGACTTCCGACGGACGCTCCTAGCCGCCGAGGTCCGGAACCGCGCGCAGCGCGTCGTTGAAGCGGTTGGTGAAATTAGCTGCGCAGATCACCAGCGTGAGCTCAACAATTTGACCTTCGTCGTAATACTTGCGCAACTCCTCAAGCGAACCTGGGCGGATCGCCGATGCGCCGCGCGTGACCCGCTCGGCGTAAAGAATCGTGGCCTTCTCTTTTTCGTTGAAGAGTGAGCTGCGCTCGTAGAATTGCAGAGCTCGAATCTGCTCGTCGGTAATGCCAATCCGCTTCGCCGAAGCGGTGTGAGCGCGGGTTCAATACTCGCAGCCGTTGATCAGTGCTGTTTTCAGATAGGCTAGCTCTTTGTAGCGCGCTTCCACGGTGCCGCCTTCCATGACTGCGGAGTAAAAGGGGAGGAACTTGGCGAGAATTTCCGGCCGGTCGGCCATCAGGCCGAATATGTTGGGCATCTTTCCAAATTTCTTGGACAATCCGTCATAAATGGGGTGCAACTCGGAAGCAGTTTTTTCCTTGGGAAGCGGATTCACAACGGTCATGAAATCCTCCTGACTCAATCACTTTAACCTAGATTCAGCATCCCTGCGCGTACCCCAGCGGCCCCATTCATGCACTTCCGTGGTCGAACAACCCAGTTAAAGAAGTCGGTGGAACTGAATATTTCGATAGGATACACGATGACGTGTGAGGGGCTTACTTAGGTTTGCCCGTCATTCGGCAGGATCACCAAGGTCTCAGGACTGGCCAAATCTCCAATTTGCCCATCTCGCTCATGAACCGGATACACGAAAGCAATTGCGCAATGGAGCGTTTTGGTAATAGCATTCGGGAGCGTTCGAGTACGGCCACTGTTCAGAGCTCACCAGCGGAATCCCTGCTGCTTTCAACAACCCGAAAGGTCGTGAAGGCCATCCGATTTCGGAGGTCTGTATGAAACGCACGATTCTATCCCAGATCCTCGCGGTGTTTTCGTCCGCACCCATGCTGACGGCTCAAGAGAAAACGGGAGATCCTGAAAAATTGGGGAAGGTCCACTTTCTCGTGTCTTGTACTCCCGCCGTACAACAACGGTTCGATCGGGCCATGGGCATGCTGCACTCGTTTTGAGTTTCGCCGGCGGCCAACGCATTCGCCGAGGGGGCGAAGAGCGACCCGGAGGAAGAATGGCTCTCCGGGCTAGAGTCGAACTAGCGTTCGGTTAACAGCCGGGGCTGCGAAACTCTAAATGCCTTATTCGGTGTCGCTTACGACCGGACCACCTTAAATCCCGACCCTCAATTGGGCAACTTTGGGCAACCTAATGAGAGAAGAAAGGCGGTGGGATCGAAGAGACACCGCAATTTCTAGGTCTCACGGTTCGATAGCATCGCAGCGCTCCCAATTGTTTATTCTGTTTCCGATTATGCGACAAGAACTAAGCCGCTGGCGCGGCAGACGCTTCGCGTGCTAGACTCCGCGAGTCGTGCTTCAACCTGACGTTTTGATTCACGTTTTCACTTTCGCCCCGTCCTTAGTAACTGATGTCCGTTGTGTCGATTACAAGGCGAAAGCCCATTCAATTCCCATAGCCACGCATCTGCCGCAATCGCCAACGGCTTCCTTCTAGTCTGCTTATCGAAAATGCCTCGGCTCTATGTCCCCGATTGACGGAAGCTTTTCTGCCCGAGGCATTTCCGATCAAGCCTAGCGACGGATCAGAAGGTGGCAACTTGCCGCCTGGGAAATCGAGTCCGACGATTACTTGCGACTGGCCGACCATTCCTGAGTTGATCAGTTCGGTCAACACTGCCTGCGTTGTAACAAACTGATATCCGCCTTCGAATCGGCTCTCCGTTCAGCAACGTCGCGCGATGACGCGATTGTCAGCGGAATTCGTGGGGACCTCTTCAGCTTCACACACACCTTGCCGCAACTACGGTCATGTCATCCTCGGGCTTGCCGCCAAATTCAGCCAGAGCGCCAACGATCGTCTGAACCAAGTCGGAAACCGACAGATGATTGTGTTGGAACACGAAGTCAATTAGCCGCTTTTCCCCAAACTCCTCGGACGCATCGCGGGTTGTTTCGGTCACTCCGTCGCTATAGGCCAGTAAAGTGTCTCCGGGCTCTAAGCTGACCTCCGCGATTGAGCCGTCCCAGTCCTCTTTCAGTCCTAAAACGAAGCCTGTGGATTCCAGGCGTTTTATGGTGTTGTCGCGACGCAGGATGAAAGGCGCCGGATGCCCACAGTTCGCGTAACGCAACAGCCGGTTCCTGTCGTTATACTCGCCAAAAAAGAGAGTTGCAAAGCCACCGTCGGACGTGTTTTCACTGAACATCTCGCTTACCGACCTGAGCAGCTCGCGTAAGTCGTGCGAAAGAGATCCACACAGGCTTCGCAAAGTCGCTTGAAGGTTGGCCATCCGCAATGCGGCGGCAACGCCTTTGCCGGCGATATCTCCCACGACCAGTCCTAAACATTGGTATGGGAGACTTAGAAAATCGTAGAAATCCCCGCCAACCCTGGCAGCCGGCAAGCAAATTCCCGCACAGCTCAGAGTCTTCAGATCCGGAAACTTTCGTGGTAAAAACTGGGCCTGAGCCTCTCTCGCAAGCTCCATGTCATAATCCGTGCGCCAACGGGAGAGGACATCTGTTGTTGTTGTGACCTGGCCCGTGGGCTTGCCTCGTCCGTCTAGAGCGTTTGTCATGCTGACCTCCACATTGGTATGTTGTCCTCAGCTCAACTTGGGCGGTTTGTTCGGAGCTCTGCAGAAGTGACTGGGGAATGCAGTGACCGACCTGCGTAAAGATACAATAGCCGACCCGCGTGAGGTGAGAACCTAACCTGACTCCCAACCTCAAGGAAATACCCCAAACAAGGTACAAAGGACTGTAGTAATTTTTACCTGCTCGTTTTGCATCGGGACTTCCCTTTTTTTGCGGCCCAATCTGCACCCTCTTAGAGATCGTGACCCAAGACAAAAGAGGATTGTTGTATCTGCTGGCTTCGACAATGGCGCGCCTCGATGGCAACATTGAGGTCGCCTTGATCGACACCGAGGCAATTGATGTGTTCTATGTGACGAAAAAGGGCCAAAAGCTTTCCGAAGTCGATCAAACAATGCTTTTGGACGCACTGCAAAAGACACTCATTTAGGCTCGGGCCAAAACTTTTGTCCGATTTAGCACCAATACTCCCGAATAAGGTCCAAGTTGCGCCGCAACGACGCCGAACAAGCACAACGGCTTTCTCTGTATTCCAACATGAGTGTTTGACTGGCTTGCGCTCTGCTGCAGCACCCAAGGCTCGACCACCTGGGTTTTCAGCAGCAGTATCATGGTCAGAGTTTGAGGATTCGTGCGGCGTTGTCACCTAAGATCATCTTTCGTTGCGTGCTCGTCATATTTACGTCGTCGAGGAAATGTACCGGCCGCTCGCAACCCATGTCGAGGCAGTAGTCGCTCCCGATCATGATGCGCTCGGCGCCCACCTCGCTGATCACGAATTCCATGACGGATTTCGAGTGGACCAGAGTGTCGAACATGAACCGCTGTAGATATTTGCTGGGCGCCTGCGGTAGCTTCAGCTTTTGAATTTCCGGCCGTACCGCTGCACCATGGTCGATGCGTCCTGTCAGCATCAGCAACACGCCGCCGCCGTGGGGCAGACAAACCTGAAGCTTCGGGTGCCGGTCGAGCACGCCACCGAAAATAAGGTGGCATGCAGCAATGGCGGTATCGAAAGGAAAGCTCAGGATGTTCGAGAGATTGAAGGGCGCGGTACGCTGTCCACCAACCGCCTGGAGCGGATGCAGAAAGACTGGAAGGTCCAGGGCTTCGATGCGCGCAAAAATCGGCTCGAACAACACGTCGTCGAGATCGCGATGGTTGATGTTCGTGCCCATGTAAACGCCGCGTATCCCAGGCAATTTGCTCGCGCGATTCAATTCATCGATGGCGCGATCCGGGAAGAGCATGGGAAGCGTGAGCAATCCGAATAGCCGCGCTGGGTATTCCAGGTGCGCACCGCTGGCCGCACTGTTCCACGCGCGCGACAGTTTGTGGGATACGTCTTCGTCGCCCCAATGCGCCATTGGTCCGGTGAGGGACAGGGCCTGCACGGCGGTGCCTTGCGCGTCCATATCGGCGATGCGTTTCTTCAGATCGATGAGGCGGTATGGGAGTGGTCCCTGAAAGCGCACCTCCGTCTTGATGTAAAAGCCTTCCTCCGATGCGCGATATTCCACGTTGAAGCGCGACCCCTCTTGGGCGAGCACGTCAAGATAGGCTTGCGGAAAATAATGCGTATGAATATCGATGGGGCGCACACCGGCAACATCATGATTCGGCATGATCAGTGATCTCCTGAATGGTGATGGTCGACGACCGTCTTCTAATGGCGTTTTGAAGTGGCAATGATGATGTCCGAATTACGTCCGGCACTCATCGCAAGCATCACCGGCCCCGTCTCCCGCAGGAGTGTCGGGTGCCAGCGACTTTTATCGCAATCGCGGAACACGCAGCCGATCCGCGAGTTCATCCAGAACCTTGCGCAGTTCGGCGCCGAGTGGAATGCCGTGGACCATCCGCTCCTCGTAGACGTGCGCGGTTCGCTCTCCAGGCAGCCGAACTTCATCGACGCCCGGCAGGGTCGGAGACGATTTCATGACCTCCCACATGGAGTCGACTCCCTGCTTGAAGGCTTGCACGTCCGCGAACGTGGCGATGTCTACGGCCACAATGACTTGGCCAGTATTGCTTGCGGTTTTGGAATCCTTGGTGTAGTCGACCACGTTCCGGCCAAACGCGGCTCCGTTCAATGTCCCAGCCAGCAAACCAATCATCAGCGCCAACCCATACCCTTTCGGGCCGCCGATCGGAACAAGGAACCCTTCACCCGCGCGCTTCGGATCAGTCAAGGGCTGACCTTGCCGATCGATCATCCAGCCTTCCGGCATTGGCTCATTGCGCTGCGCCTTGAGCCTGATCTTGCCAAAGGCGGTGTTGGTCGTAGCCATATCGAGAACGATCGACGGATGCTGCAAAGCAGGCACTGCGATGGCAATAGGATTAGTGCTGAGCAGCACCTCGGTGCCTCCCCATGGGGGCAAGAGGTTGGCGTTACCCACGCAGAAATATAGTCCGATCATGTCCTGCTCCGCAGCCATCCGCGGGTAAAGCTGCGCCGGACCCGCATGATTACTGTGCCGAGTCCCTACCCAACCGATGCCGCACTGGCGGGCCTTCTCGATGGCCAGCTCCGTCGCCCGTTTCATAACCAGATGCCCCAGCGCGTTGTCGCCGTCGATGAGTGCCGCATTGGGCCGCGGATTAATTCCGCCGCCTTGGATCTGGTCCACGTACTGCTGCAGCCGGAACACACCATGGGCGTTCGCGCCGCGCGCGTCGGCTTCGGCCATCAGATCGGCCACCTGAGCGGCATCCGCTGGGGGAACTTCGACGGACACAAGCGCTCGCGTGACGAACCCCTTGAGCTCAGTTATTCGAACGCGTGCGTCGCCCAGCCCGGGCTTGGCAGTTTCGCTCACAATCACACCTTCAACTCTGCGATCATTTGGTTACGCAAAACCGCCGGCACGCTATACACCGGACCGCTCGCCGGACAAAGAATGTAGAGTGCTAGCGACAAGTTCCGGACGGCAGGCCTCAAGGTAAGTAATCAAAGACCATGAGATGGGCTTCTTCGATTACCAGGTCAGAAAGCATCGATGTTTGCCAGCCAGATTTCTTTTCGCGCGCTGTCACACCTTGGGCGATCTCCAATTCCTTGAGTAGGTCGGCCTGTAGGTTATGTGTCCCATGACGCGCAGTGAGAACGTAGTGCCTCGGGACAGCCGAGTAGAACCGCTTCAATTCAGGGACCCAGAGCCCTGTCTTCGAGATTGCCCCGGTCGGAACTTTTCCAAGGAGCTGGAAGTGATCCGGGTCCATCTCCTTAAAAACAGCAACAGTGCCAGTTGTCCCGACGAAGTAAATGCGCCCGGTGGCCGCGTCATATTGGAGGTCGTCTGCGCCGCCCACGCTGTCCAGCAGCTGCACCACTTTTCCGGTCTCTGTGTCGATGACAACCAGCTTCCCCGGTTCACGCTGGTGCCCCCCTCCAATATTGCCGGTGTGAGCTATAGTCCGGCTACCGACAAACAGGCGATGATGGGCCGGGTCCAGCCCCGCGGTATGCGGCACCGGGCCTCCGGTGATTGGCCACTGGGCGACGCCCGCGCGTTTTTCGAGATCGATGACGGCAACATGGCTTTCACCGTCCACAATATCTCCCATGGTGACGTACAATTTTTTCCCTGAAGGCTCGATTGCGATGCCGGCGGGATCACCGCCCGGGAGCTTAATGCTGCCCACCAACTTGGCTGTCTTTGTGTCCACTATGTCGATGGATGCATCCGTAGATCCATGCTGACCGCTGCCACCAAAGTTTTCAAAAACCTCGACGCCGGCATAAATCAGATGACTGGCAGGATCGTAAGCCGCGTTATCAGCTCCCCTGTTCGGATCACCATATCCAGACAATTTGACCGTCTTGACTACCTCGTAGGTAGACCCGCTAATGGCAACAACACTGCTATCTGTCAGGGTCGTCCACACTTCGTCTGTCTCGGGGAGATAGAACGGCTTCTTGGGCATCGCTGAAAGCCCTTTGGTCTCGTGGATGACCTTGCCTGCGCGCAGGTCCACAATTATGAGGCTTTTCGCGGCCTCTCCCGAGACAAATAGGCGCTGGCCTTGTACGTCTACCGCTAGATGGTCCATGTAGCCATCCCCGGGCAACGGGATGGTCTCAACCAGCCCCAGAATTCCTGCCATATGCATCATGGGCAGTTGCTGGCTCATGGAGTCCTGGCCCTGTGCTTTCGAAACGAAGGCCGTCAATACGGTTACGAGAATCGCGAGAAGCTTTTTCATTTCTTCTCTCCCAGTCGGAATTCGATTTTCAACTTCGCATCGCCAAGCTGGAGTCATGCCCTACGCAGCTAGGGATGAAACCCTCGAATTCTCTCGATCTCCTTGAGCGACTCGGAACTCGCTCGGTGAGGAAGCCCATTATCACCAAATGACTTTCAATGCGAACTGAACGTCTCGGGGTTGTGTCGCCAACGTGTCCATGAATCCGTTGGTTGCAATCGCACCGGTTGCGTCAAAGATCCCCGCGCCAGCAAGTGGCTCCGGGGGCAAAAAGTTTGAGTGATTGAAAATGTTGAAGACCTCCGCTCGGAACTGAACGTTGAAAGTCTCCGAAATGCGATGGATCGGGAAGTTTTTTGTCGCCGAGAAATCGACGTTTACAAGTTTCGGCCCAATCGCAGTATTGCGACCGGCGTTGCCCAGGAGATTCGCGCAATAAACCTGCCCGCTAGGAGGAGGAGTTGCGGCGCCTGAAAAAGTGCCACATTGAGCGGCAAATGGTGATGAGGCAGATATTGTTGGGAGCGTGTAGCAATTCACATTGAGATAGGAAGGGCCTGTACCACCTATATAATTATGACTAACGGGATCGCAGCCGGGGATGCGGTTGGGGATGCCAAATTGGTCCGCGCCGCCATTTCCCAAGCCCGCCGGGTCTCCATTGATGATGACCGTAGTAGGAACCCCAGTATTGATTTTGAGGATGCCACCCACCTGCCACTGGCCTAACGCCGCCTTTGCTAGCCCATTGAATGACTTCGGCGTGGGCAGAGCCCAGAGAGCGTTAATGGTCGCGCTCTGGCCTACGTTGAAATCAGAAAGACCGCGTAGTGATTTCGGCGCGAACCAGTACAAAGAATTAAGACTATTTCCAAACGTGTCCCCTGCGATTGTCGCAGAATCGTCATCAATCGATTTTGACCAGGTGTAGGCAACCTTGAATTGGAGACCGTGGCTCATCCTCTTGTCTAGTTCCACGTTCATGGCGTTATAAAAGGAGTCGCTTCCCCAAAAAAGGTATCGGATAGTCCCTAAACCCTGGTTAACCTTTGCGGAGACGCCGGCTGCGGAGTTGCCCGGCGTGCAAGAACCGCCAGTGATTGGAGGACCACAGGGAAAGAGGTATCCGGCCGGAGTGAGGGCGGGAAGCGTCACGTTGCCGTCGTCTCCGCGAATAAGCATGTGTACGCCGTGCGAGCCTACATAGCCTAAGCTTAACGATAGGTCCGGAGTAAGTTGACGCTGCGCGTTGAGATTCCATTCGAGCACGTAATTCCGGTGAGGGTTGGCTTCAACGGTGGATGTGCTTAGTTTGCCCGGCTGAAATCCCGCGGGTGGGTTCGTTAATAGATTCTGGCCTCCTCCGGGGAATTGTCCCTTCAAAGGATTGCTACCGGATGCGGGTTTATCCACGCTGCCAAATATCATGAACGGTGCGGCCTGGCCTTCCAGCACCAGAAAGTAGCCGGGCAGCGGCAACACGTCGTAGATTCCAAAACCCCCGCGCACTGATGTCTTTCCACTGCGGAAGGGGTCCCACGCAAATCCAATCCGAGGTTCAAAGTTACGAAGCGTAGGATTGTGGTAATAAGGACCAACACTGCCGCAGACTGTGCCGGCGGGTTGCGTGCCCCCCGGGGCAAACGAGGCCGTAAACTGGATCCCGCATCGCGGCGCGGGGTCGCTAATATTCAACAAGCTCGTAGTCTTGCCCTGCGCATCCTTTACGGTCGTAACCATTTCGTATCGCAGGCCGAGATTCAACGTCAAATTGGGACGAAAG
>WNFL01322183.1_pt3 | contig 12884 bp, 9 predicted proteins | sample 5400361 | NCBI WGS metagenome assembly WNFL01 (sample SAMN13153351, study PRJNA577476) | soil metagenome | isolation source: 40 cm soil on Douglas fir-dominated hillslope | place: USA:California | collected 2013-09-17
AAGAAATCGACGCGCGACGCATCAGCTTCGTCTTCTGAACAAAGCGTCCATCTGGATGGCTATACCCTTCTTGTCATCCCACAACGTGGCGACGGACGCAACAAACTCCAGTCCCGCGCGCTGTAGCTGATCATTTATCTCGGAATATGTTGGCTCATCGGTATAAAGAGGGATCAATCCAATTTCTACAAGCACATGATCGACTTGATCCAGCGTCGATGACGCTCCTTCGAGTACTTTCGATTCGTACCCCTGAACATCAATTTTCAGCAGGGAGGGGGACCGCCACTTTACATCTTTCAATGCATCATCCAGGCGAACCATTTCCACCGCCCGTCGGCCGATCTCCCTCGCGTTTGGAAAGGCAGACAAATGATTTTCTCCCAATCGCATAAATGACGAAGACTGCGAAAAAGTATTCAAATTAATTTCCGAAGTACCGTTTTCCGCTCCTATGGCGCACCGACGGAATACAGCCATGCTGTCGCCACTAAAATTGCTTTGGAGTCGTGAATATGCCGCGTCCAGAGGTTCAAATCCCAGTATCGCAACGTCGCCGCCGTATGATTCTCTGACTGCTCGAGAAAATTGCCCCTCATTAGCACCGACGTCAATAACTAGTTCGGGAATAAGTCCAAACGCCTTTAGGTTCCGCACAAGCTTGTAAGCGGTAATAGAAAAAGGCTTCCACGAAAAAGCCGCCGCCAAGGCTCCGGGAGTACCTAGCAGCCTTGCTACCTTTCCAAACAGATTTGAAGGCAGCGACACAATCGGGTCCTTTCGGCTTTATCAACGAAATGCAATTAGCGGCCGCACGAAAGCATAGATTTCTGTTGCCAGACGATGAATCGCATGTCAATCACTAATTAACCGCAAAGATATGCGACTAATTTTTTGGAACTCTCCGTCGATCTAATCTTCTCGCGACGAAAGTGCTCCATTGCCGAAACGCTCATCCGACGAAATTCTTCCGGCTTCTCTTGCCAATCCTTAATCCTCCGGCTGACGCCATCAACAAAGCTCGCATTCCATTCAATCGCATTACCGACAGCATCCGGGATCATCAGAGAGTCAATGCAGCCCCTGCAACCCGCTATCACTGGTACGCCGTTTGAAAGCGCCTCGATTATCGTTAAAGGCTCAGCCTCGTGAATATAGCTGCTTGGAAAAATAAGCAGATCAATGCTTCGAAAAAAAGCTGCTTTCTCCGCACCATATTTAGATCCCACATAGCGGACGTTATGCAACTCTTTCAGCTGAGCTCGAAATTGCCCCTCGATAGACTTATCTGGGAATGCGCCGCCCACCACAAAATTTGCGGATTCACCCGATAACGATCTCGCGATATCCATGAATTCAAATATGCCTTTCTCGCGGGAGATATTGCCAAAATAGCCGATTGTGGCGAGCCTCTGTTTTGGTGCTACGTTCAACGGCTCCGGAACCCACGCAACATTCGATACTTCGATCGACCGGATCACGCTTCCATACTTGTTCTTGAGCTGCTTGGCCATCCGCGAACAGAGAGTAACGTGCAACGCCGATGACCCTGCCAGCCAAGCCAAGCATCGAAATCTCCATTTGACGGAATCAATATAGGAAAAACTATGATGATGAACGACGATCGCAAGCCGAAACAATCTCGCCAACATCACAAAAAAAGCTTCATAAAGCTGGCCCAACCCTCCTGATGCCGCCAGATATAGAACATCTGGCCGATCCGTGACGCAAAGCCAACCAAATCTGAGGAAGCAATGGATAATGTTTGGGACGCGAAGTAGTCTGGAGTGCAATGCCCTCCCCAAAGACGACCGAGCGAGGTCAAATATCGATACTTGAACCAACCTCGTCTGAAGTAGCGCATCGCGAACCGCAGCGTTAACCAGGGTCGCTCCGTGCACTGGCGGCGGAAACACGCCGACTAGAAAAACCTGCTTTTCCTTGCTCACTTTCTTGACTACCCTATATCGTGCGTAATTACCTAACCCGAAATGTCGACATCGACAGTCTTCAGATATAGCATTTTCACATTTTCTGCAAATTTCTGCGGCGTATAGTTCCTAATTATTGCCAACGAGCACACGCCCATGCTTTCCAGAGCGTGTTCATTCTGGTGCATCCATTGGAAATGCTTTGCTAGCTGCTCCGGACTTCTTCCATCGAAAGTGAATCCGTTTAACCCCTCGTCAACCAGACTCGAGGCACAACCACACTGTAGCGAAACCAGTACCGGTCGGCCCGCCGCCATCGCTTCGTTGATCACCAATCCCCATTGCTCATCAACGTGACTTGCCAACACTACTGCTCGTGCCTTCGCATGGTAGTTCACTACATCCTCGAATCGGTCCACCCGACCAGCTAAATGGATCCACCCTTGTAGTTCCAGTTCAGCAATCCGGTGCTCTAGCGCCTTTCTCTCTGGACCTTCACCAACGATAACCAGGCCCCACTGCTGGTTATTAGTATTAAAACTCTGGACGTACATCCCATATGCCTCGACCAGCTTCAATAGATTCTTTTTTTTGATCAGACGAGCAACACACAAGAAATAATTTACAAATGGCGCGAGTCTTGAGGCATGGAGCCTAGCTGTATTAGCCGCTTTCTCAATCCCCTCATTGTCCACGCAGTTGTACCCGTAGACCTCTCGTACGGGCGGCACTTTCAGAATTCTCAAATAGTCTCTATGTGTATCACCGCCGTAAATAAAACCATCGAAAAATCTAAGATAAATACGCTTAACACACTCTATAATCGCGGACCTTTTGTGATCGTCATACTGATTATCAAGCATCAGAAATGTTTTCTTTTTGAATATCCGCGCGTAGATTAGTGCTCCCAAGGTTTCCGGTCTCTCGTATCCACAGGTTAATACCAGATTTGGATTGAACCTCCGTAACAGTTGATAAGTTCTCCAACAAGCCGGGAGGAACCTGATGTGCGCGTTTCCCAGCGATATCACCTGATGACTTTTAGAAGCTAGGTTGAAGAAGGGGTATATGACCGTATCTTCTGATCGATGACTGAAGCAAATGACGGAGCCCGCCCCAAACACCGCCTCCAATGCGCGCGCTCGCGCAAGATGATACGGACCATATGTATGCCATATCGTGACCAAAGTGGGTTTTAAGCTGGAGTGAATGACAGCACCTAAATGGTTGTAAGAAAATTACTGATTACTACTCGGCCAGTATCAGTAGAGAATATCCGCCGAGTAAGCGCGCCGCCCAAGGACGGGAAATGGATGCTACGACACGACGAGGAATATTAGCTAATTTCCTTTTCCAGCCAGGATGGAATCTCTCAAGTGCCACTGCGCCATCGGTATAGCAAAACTCAATGACCTTGTGCCCCGTATCCGAGAGACTAGCGAAGGCTGACTCCGCGGTGAAATAATGAATATGGCCTATGGTGTGTCTCTCGTTAATAAATGAGGCCCTCACCACCGACGACACATGAATGTCTAAGGGAATGTGATAAAGCTTGAACCTCGCCCTTTGACGACACTTCTCAAGGAATCCTAGATAATCTGGAACATGCTCTATCACATCTATGACTAGCAACAAATCATAAGTCTCCTCTCTAGAAAGTAGATCGCCGCAGTAAAAATGCAACCCCTCGCGCCCGCCCGCACGCGCGATGGCATCTTCTGAGATATCGAACCCGAAGAATTTTACATTGGCCGACATTTTTTCTTGCAGTGATTTAATGACTCCACCGGCACCGCACCCTATCTCCGCTACGGTTTGAATATCCATATCGCGAGTTGATAACATTCTTGCAATCATCGTAGCCTTCCATGGCGAATCCTCCGCATGCCATGTGGGATTCAAGTTCGCATATGTGCCGTCCGTATAGATCTTTTTCATTTACAAAGGGTCAAAAAGACAATTGATTTTGTTGATATCCAGCGGCCGTCCGCGGCGAGAATTACACCCCGCAACCGTTAGTACATTTATTCGGGGAGGATATTTCAAAGATGCGCTCGTCGCACACAACTTCCAGATACTCCGATGCCGCTTATCTTCGCAGTTCCGCAAATCCCACTAAGTGATGATGACCGAACAGTCTCGCACGTAGTGGCCGGAGAATATCCTTAGCCACATCGATGCTCCTGCCCAGGCCTTGTCTCTGAGGGTACAACTGGTTGAGTGTCTCCAGCTTAATTGGTCCGAAGCCTGCCTTTCCCAGAGCATTCCGAAGGGACTTCTCAGTGAAAAAGTGAATATGTTCTTTGGTGTCATAGGCATTTGTTCGCCTACTACCGTTTTGAAGCTCGCCACAAGGGGTGGAAAAAAAAAGATGACCTTTTATATCCAGGAGCTTCCGACATTCATTCAAAATAGAAATCGGATCCTGAATGTGCTCGATAACCTCAATTAGCGATACAAAATCATAAGTGCCTCTAACGCTGGAGAGGCATTCATGAACATCAAACCCTTTTTCCCTCAAGAACTCTGACGCTTTTCTATCCGCCTCCACACAAGTAATCTTCACCGATGAAAGGATGGCGTGAATACTTCTGGCGACATGACCACTACCGGAACCAAAATCAAGAACCCTACATCCATTCCAAAGCATCCCTTTTCTAAGAAGAACGTCCACCAAACGACGATTCCTATCAACGAACATATCCCAATCGGCTTCTGGATTGATATGCGTTTGTATCCCATCCCCTTGCGCGGCGTCTGGAACAAACAAGTGCCCACACGCATTGCTTTGACATTTCGCGACGCTTACATGCGTAGTACGGAAAACGTCGGCACTTGGATGTTGGCAAATAGGGCAAGCAACAATTTGCGATTTCTCGATATTCAACTCGGCTGTCTCTTAGTCAAAACGGATCATCGTATGCGTTACGGTCTCGCATATTCAATGCTGCCGATCCGTCCCATACTCGTTCGATATCGACGTCCTTTTGATATTAATAAGAAAATAGCTAGCAAGGAAAATGGATTTCCTATTCCGAACAAGTATCGAGCAACTATATTGTTAACTAAAAAACACACCAGACAGAAGAACGCGCCGACGCACAGACCCAATTCGTCTTTAGTCGGCGCTTCGACGATTCCTCGTCCGAAATCCACAGCCGTAAGAATATATTTGCCAACGATAACCACAGATGTCGCGAGTCCTAGGTCGTACAATACAACGAGATATCCGTTATCAATGGGGAATTCAATTAAATCGCTTGCCCGAAAACCTTCTCCATATAACCAGATTCCTTTTAAGAGCGATTCCGTCATCCATGACCACGCGTCAAGACGTCCGGATAAACCGCTGTCCAATCCTCGCATTGGCGAGGACAGTTCCAATGCAGTATCCAAGTAGGTACCAATTGGGACTAGTAGTTCATTCTGAACAACATCAAGCGCTAAAAAAGGGACGAAAAGTAATAGCGTCAATCCTAAATTGATTGTCTGTCTTCCAATGCTTTTAGCGCTTCTGTTCCTCAACCTCATTAATGCAAGTGTGGTTGCCGAGGCAACTATGATGGCGACAAGAGAGCCGCGCGATGACGTCATAAATGTGATCCCGAAACTCAGAATTATCCCCATCCAGATTGCGACACGCCAATGGCGACTCGCTGAAAATAATGCCCATATCTGTATGCCGATACTTCCTCCTAAAAGGAACGCCAAGAGGTTGAAATGGAAAAATCCAATCGAAAATCTTCCTTTGTTGGACATAAGGGATAGCAACTCGTCAAATCCCCAGAACAACAACGCCGCCATACCAAATAAGTTCGCCCAGAGGAATGCCTTGAAAATTCCTCTTAGGCCAATTGTCGATAGAATCGTCGCAGACGATAAGAGCGTGAGCATCATCGCTACCCAATACAGGAACGCATCATTTCCCGCCACTCCAGCGATTACCGCATTTGGAACTGTGAGGGTGAGAAGTGTCAGTACCAGGAACCAATTTGGGCGTTGCTCGTCAACAGACGAGCCGATAGCCTGCGGAGGTTTCAAAAGACATATCAGGGCAGCAAACACTAAGAAGGCGATGGGTACTAACTGTACGGTCCTTGATTGCTGAAAAAAATACTGCCCATAGGAGGAGAGCAAACTCCCGAAGACGAAAAAGCCAATAAATTTGGTAGGCCTCAAAGTTCCCTTGCCAATGCTATAGGGGCATCAACTCTTGCCTTATTGTATTGCGGTATTCTTGCCAGGTTCGCTGCTCCCTGCTGCGCCAAGCATATTCTTGCGCCGACTCTATCCAGTCTGGATTACTGACTGCGTATTCGATTGCCTCTTGAACGGAATCAACGCTTATTTCCTTCAACACAATTCCACTCTCGGCCTTTCGAACACCGTCTCCACATCGCTCCGTTTGAATAATACCCAAGCCCGCTCCGTTGGCTTCGTACAAAACTATACCTCCACCTTCAAATAAACTCGGAAATACAAATAAATCAGCTTGCAGGAAATGCTTTTTTACCTCAGATCTCGGCACTTGCCCGGCATATGCAGCGTTGCCAGCACTTTTACGGAAAACTTTATCGGGCATATCCAATCTCCCTACTAGGCTAAGTTCCGCCTTACCGCTTTTAATCCGTGAATAAGCCTTCAACAGATATGCGATTCCTTTGCGCGGAGTAAGTTGCCCGACGAATAACAGTTTTGTTTGTCGATTTTTAATTGGGCTTCTGGGGGGTTTAATAGAAGGAAAATATTTTTCGTCGTATCCATAAGGAACTACAACTATCTTTCTCCGCTCGCATCCGTTTGCAACGAGCGTATTTGCACAATATTCCGAACCGACAATCACTCGATCAGCTAACGCCAGTTCCTCGTTCTGACGATTGATCCATTCCTCATCAAAAAACTGAAACGAATCTAGAAAGTATTCAGAGTTCTTCTCCTTTTCCTCCCTCATGATTTCGTTCTCGGTTTTTGAGTGACCAATAGTCTGATCTAAGATGCACCTTATACCTCTTTTTTTTGCCCATCTAAACACCTCTAAAGACGACGAGCCATAGCCCCAAATAATCGAAACGGGCTCCTTCTCAATCAACTTTATAATTTTCGCCCCAAAACTCGCGTTTCCCATGCGATTTACTGCGTTGGCAGCGGACCGCAATCGCAATCTATATAGACCTGCCTCTATCCATTCTGCCACTCCCAACTGCCGTACCTTTTGGACGTCTAGAGCAGCCCAACTTCGACGCGCAAATTCGTTATGGATGCGATGGGCAAGCCAACCCGGCATTACACTTTCTACGCGATAGGGCCATTTGCCTGGATCATAAAAAACCGATGTTGCATACCACCTCAGAGCGCCAACTTCCTGAAACGCGTATGCAGTCTGCCAAGAATGCTGTGTGCCAGGATGAAATACCCCAATGTGCTCTTGTGATTTCATTTGAAAACAAAATTCAGTCGTAACTTCATTTGCCTATACGATTTTCTGAAGGGATCGTCCAACTAAAGATCTTTGATGGCGAATAGCGCTACATGGCTAGCCGTCCGAAAAGGGCTAACCCCCACACCTCGCGTATTCATTATGTGTATTTGTGAACAGAATTTTCTTATTTGTGGAAAACTGTCATAGACCGAATAAGAATAAGCGAGTCCATCACCTTCCGAAATTGTGTAGCCACGCCCATGAGTTTTTACGTACGAGGCGACGGGCCACAGCCCTATACCTCTTAACAGCTGCTTCATTATTCGTTTGCCAACTGCCCCATTTCCGAAATTATTGCAATCGGACAAAAAAATGGAATGCCGCGCTACTCGGAGCATCTCTGCGATCACCAGAGCCGGTTCTTTTACATGATGCAAGACGCCAAACTCGCAAACAATGTCGAAATGACGGTTAGGAAATGGCAATCTCCTTGCGTCGCCTTCAATCAGTTTCTCGCGATTAATGCCGTTCTGATATGCGACTTCACGAAGACTCTTAACTGGCTCTATACCTTGCACGGCAATATCTGGGCACAATTTCTCCAATTCAAATAGTGCTCGACCAGTCCCACTACCCACATCGAGAACTGATCGAAGGTGAAATTTCGTCAAGAAGGCGCTTAATACCGCAAGTGCTAAATCGTGTTCGACCTCGCCCTCTAAATGAGCGTCGTTATAGTTGCTCGCGGTATTGCTGTAGTACGCCTTTTGAATTTCTTCTTCGACTGGGCTTCGGCTACTTGCAAAACGGTCTGCGCTCATCTCACATCCTCAGTTTTCGCTTTCTTTTCAGAATTCGGACCATAGAGAATTGCTTTGGGCCGAAGAAGCATCCTCCCCAACCCTCTCATATCTCCGCCAATGACTATAAGCGCCCAGCGTACGAATACTATAGCGGCCAACAATTCGCCGACAATTATTGCGATCGCCACACCGTGAATATTGTCGCTCGAAACAAGCAAGGCGGCGATCGAAACCGACAGTACCGCACTGAGCAAATACACCCATCCCACCTTCCAATGAAGATTAGTTGCTAGCAGGACGACCTTAGCGGTTTGCCAACAACATCCGATTGCGGAACCAAGGAGCAAGAGAAATAGCAAATGGTCATCGTAACCAATTCGCCCTTTTGTCCAAAGGTCGATAATAGAATCTCCCGCAATCATCAGGAAAATGACAGATGCAATGGAAAACCAAATGGAAAATGCAATAGATCGCAAGAAGTAGAGGCGCAATAAAGTCAAATTTCCCAGTCCATATAGCCGAGAAAACTCCGGCCAGAGAGCATGATTGACGAGATTGACTCCCTGCAACATTAGACGCCCAAGCGTTCGATATACGGAAAATATTGCGACTGCGACCGGAGACGCAAGGGCACCAACGATAAGCTGTATACCTTGAATGCTCAGCGCATTGCCGCTCAACATGACCAAATATGCCGCTGCCGGCTTTAATAAAGACCGTACAGCGTCCATGGAAGGTTTACAAAGCACACTCTTAATCCAATCCACAGTTCTACGCAAAATAAATACACTTACTATTAAACCGATTCCTCGTGCAATCAAAAGAGCCAACGCCACTTGAATGGGGGTAGCACCGAGGATTGCCACCCCGACTACCGCCATCCACTCAACCAACCGAACTGTATTAGTAATCATTGTGCCTAGCGCGTACTTACCGCTAGCTCTGTAAGCACCATCCATGACGCTGCCCTGAAGCGAAAATATGGTGTAGATACTCAGGACCGTGACAATGCCAACGATCTGATCATCTCTTAGTATAGATAAGGAGAAAATATGACCAATAGGGAAAGCGTAGGCAACAGCTATTACGATTGCGGCGAATATGATTGATGCAAGGAGAATAATAAATCGTACACTCTTATACAAAATCGCTACTCGTGCGAAATCGCCACGCGCATATAGCATAGTCATTTCATTTGCGCCCACGGCTGACAGGCCGAGATCCGCTAAGGCGAGGTAGGCCGGAATTGTCGAAACAATTAACCATTCACCGTAGAGCTGCGCGCCCCAGGCGGAAAGGAGGACGGGTATGGTGAGAATTTGCACAAGTACGCTCACGGCTTGGCCGTAAGCGTTTGCAGCAACACCCAGCGTTATTACTCGCCTACGCGAGACCATGCTTTCCTGCAGATCCTTTTTTGCTTACTGGTCTCAATTCACTCACGAATGCTCGTAATTTTTCTCGATTTATGACTAGTAAAACAGCGACGAGAAAAACAAGAACGAACACCGTCAAGACTGCCAAAGACCGCTTTGGTCTAGATTTACGTTCAGGAATAACCGCGCGGTCCAGTACCTGAATTAAAGTCGCGTCCTTAGCCTCGTCAATGCGTGCAATTTCGTATTGCTTTGCCAACAATTCGAACAATGTCTCGTAGTACTTCACATCCCTGAATTTTCTGAGGAACTCGGCACCTTCTTGTGGTGCCTTTCCCATCGAGAGCAATACATCCCCGACGTCGCTTGTGCCACTACGACCAACCTTCGCGAGTTGAGATCTCAGCCCCCCCAATTCTTCTTGAGCGCGAAGCAGATCAGGATTTTCCTGCGTGGCAAATGACCTCAATGCAGCAATCTGCACCTCCTTTGCGGCGATCTGTGCCTGCAATCCGGCTGCGGCAGATATTGTCAAACTGGCCTGGCCTTGCGGGTTCAAAACCTTTTTCTCAACCTGAAACTTCGTCAACTGCATTTCGGCTTGCGTCAAATCGTCCTTTGCCTGCTTCAGCTGTTGTTCGAAAAAAAGCCTTCTCTGACCGGCCTCTCCTACCGCGAGCTTACGTGTTAGTTTTTCTAGCTCCTCTACATATGCGTTCGCCATTTCGGCGGCTCGCTGTGGGCTTTTATCGTCGACCTCGAGAGTAATTACCCCTTCGCGTCCAGCGGTGATGTCTACATTCTTAAAGAGTGACTTACGGGTGTCCTGAAGGTACTTCTCGTCATACAGCTCGTTGAGGTTGAATCGTTCAATAATTGCATCAGCAACGGTGCGGCTCTTAAGCATCGCGACAAATATGTCGCTCGGATTTTTCAACCCGAGTGCGGATGATGCTCCGCCAGAAAGAGCTCCCAATTGCCCGAGAATTGCCACCGCATTGGATTGAGACTGTTGAGGTGGCAAAAGCTTGGCGGTCGCTGTGTACCAATTCGGCATCAGCAGCGTGATGGCCGCCGTGATTACGGCGGCGAGAAATGGCAACCCGAGGATGAGTTTCTTGTGCTTGGCGAGGACGATCAGGATATCGAGCAGGCTGATTTCATCAGCTTGCGAGTGGCTGGTGGCTGGTGGCTGGTGGCTAGCGTCTCCGGACGACTGCGGTTCCATTACAGCTGCCCCAGCACTTTCAATCCCACCACGCCCAATGCTAATTGATAGAAAATCTGCGTCCAGTCCTTGATTTCCTTGGTCCAGCTCAGCTTCTCCAGATCTTCCGGAACGATGATCGAGTCGCCCGGATTCATGCGTTCGCCGTTGAACCCGCGACCGAACCAGCCGCCCTGTTGTTTGCTGACGACAGAGCCATCGGCCCTCAGTACGTAGAGCGAGGGCGAGGTAATCGGAGACCTGTTTGCTCTGCCGGTAGATATAGGAATTCTGGTTGTAGACGGAGCCGAAGACACTGACGGTCGAAGGCCGCGAGGGAACCAGAAGGCGGTCGCCGTCTTCCAGGATCATGTCGGGAAAATCCTTGAGCGATTTCGCTTCGGGCTTCACTTCGAGCACAATGCGGCCGGTTGCCCTCAGGGTGCGCAACTTGGCCAACAAGGCCTGCTGTGCTTTTGCTTCCGCCTGCAGACTTTGCGCATCTTCCGGTGCCGTCACCGCTTGGGCGCGCCGCACGCCCGAGCGCTGCATTTCCACTTCGAGGCGGCCCAGCGCCTCGTCGAGCCGTTCCTGCTGCTGCTCGCGCGTGGAATCCCGGGTGAACTCCGAACCATACAAATAGGCGTTGGGCGTGATCCCGCCGACGCGTGCCAGCAACTGGCGCAGCGTCTCTCCGGGCTCGATCTGATAAACGCCGGCGGTCTGGAATTCGCCTTCGAGGCGCACGAACTTGCTCTGCTTGGCCTGCGGGCCGCGGATATCCTCCTTGGAAAAGATGGTGACGATATCGCCGGGTTCGAGCTTGAGGTTGTGCTCGGACCCCTTGTCGACAATCGCGGCGCCGAGATTGAACGGAATCAGAATGGTGGAGTAGTCGACGGGATTCAGGCGTTCCACCACCGCGTAATCCCAATTCACTTCCGCACCGGGGCGCTTCACGTCGCGCGTGACTTTCGCCGCGCCGTCGCCTTTCGCCTCGGTGGACTCCGCAATCCAGCTCTGCGGCCGGCCGGCGCGGTTGCGTTGCAGCCAGTAATCCGGCACGACCAACATGCTGCGTTCCGGAATGAGGTCGCTGATGTGCAGTCCTTCCTTCCATTCGAACCGCAACGGCGTGGCGACGTTGCCGCGCAGCGTGACCGCATTGGTCAGGCGTGGCGAGAGCGTGAACACGTTGACGACATCGCCGTCAGAGAGCACGCGGGCCATGCCGGTCTGGTCGAGTGCCAGTTCTTCGACCACGCGGTTCTTCCGGTCGAAGATGCGCTCGAGCGTGACTTTCTGGCCAGCCGCGCTGGTGGAAAGCCCGCCGGCCATGGCAAGCAGTTCTTCGAGCTTCTGGTTTTTCTGCAGCTCGAAAATGGCGGAGACATTCACGCTGCCGCTGATTGCCGCCAGCGGCCCGATCGGCGGCACGAAGATCACGTCGCCGGGCAGAAGCTGCGCATCCCGGGATTTATCCCCCTTCAACAGCAGATCATAGAGATCGAACTCGGTGACGACCTTGGCGCCGCGCTTGAGCTGAATCTTTCGCAACGAGCCCTTCGTGGTCGGGCCGCCCGACACCAGCAACGCATTGACCATGGTCGAGAGCGAACCGACGGTATAGCTGCCGGGCTTGCGCACCTGGCCGACCACGAACACCTGGATCGAACGCAATTCGCCGAGGGTCACGACCAGGTCGAAATTCTTGAAGACACGCGCGATGGAACCGCGAATCCGGGCATCGAGATCCTGATAACGCGTATTCGCGACGTTGATCGAGCCGACCTTGGGGATGTAGATGCGGCCATTGCGATCGACCGTGCCGCGCACGTCGACATCGATCTGCCCCCAGGCGCGGATCATGATCTCGTCGCCGGGACCGATCACATAGTCGGAAGGCACCGGCACGCGGTCGAGCGGCGCGAAGGTGGAGAGCTCATCCTCGAACAGGTCGTACCCGAACATCGGCAGGCTGTGCCCGGTCGCCTTCGATACGAATTCCTGGAACTCGTTTCGCGGCAGGGGCGCACGAATGCGCTCGCGCGCCTGCTCCCGTTGCATGGCCTGACGCTCTGTCGCAGCCGAGGACGGAGAGGACGAATTGGAAAAAACCTTGTCGGCGCCCGGCGTGCCTTGCGGCGT
>WNFL01447141.1_pt3 | contig 12884 bp, 11 predicted proteins | sample 5400361 | NCBI WGS metagenome assembly WNFL01 (sample SAMN13153351, study PRJNA577476) | soil metagenome | isolation source: 40 cm soil on Douglas fir-dominated hillslope | place: USA:California | collected 2013-09-17
TCCCAATCCAAAACCAGAGTTAATTGCAGAGGCTAATAGAAGATGGAGAGAACCTTTCAGCCCTTACCCCAAGATTTATCCCTCAGAAACAGAATGCGATTATGCCCCTCCAAGAGCCAAACTTCTCTTAACAGAAGCCTTTAAATTTGATACAGTAAGAGGACTGAATTCTAGAGAAGGGCTGACTACTTTATATCTAGTTAACCAAACCAGACATTCAGAACTCCCCCTCGCATATCCTCTCGGTAAACCAAGAAGGGCACATCTTATTCCCTGTCTATTTTGATACGTGTGAGAACTTGAGATATATCAGGGGTCACATATACTAAAATATTACAAAAATGGGGTATCGCCTACAACTTCCTTCTGTATTCGCCATTCGGGGACACAGTTATATGTTTACACCGGGGTCTGAGGAATATAGGAACAATAATAGTCTGGCATAGCAGGGGGCGACAACACCCCGCGTTCGAAAATCGGACCTGAACAAGCGGACATAGCCTGCCCGTGGGCCCGTGGGCCGGGGGACTCTCCTGTTTGCATTGCTCTAACACAGCCACTTACACGAACTCAACTCATTGCCTTCCTGAAAGCGCCCTCAAATCTCAAAATCGTTACGAAAAGAGTTTTGTATGACTCGCCTACCCACAAGTCCGACACGACTTGAAGATTAGTTGATGTCCAGGAAACGGTTATTCAATATTAGAATTAGATGAAGGGTTTATTTTACAGGTAAGGGAGTAAGTAGAAGGTATATAGGGATTGGCGGGACAACGTTCTGAAGCCAATCTCGGGCTAGTTCGTTACAACGGGTGAGCCGAAGGACAAAGAGTGAGAGCCTTTTGCCTCTCCCTTTCTATCCACGTGATCATAATAAACCAGGCCAAGGGCCACACTAGTTGACGGTAGCGCGATACACAGGGCTGGGTAACACGAGCGCGATTGACGTAAAGTAATAGAGCGGGTGGCCTGAGGAATATGTCATAGATGGCAAAGGTGGAAAACAGGCCCTGATTACCAATATTAATAGGCCACTCATTGGTAAATGTGCAGCATCAGTGTTATTTGCATGGGTGTATCGATCGGGATATTGCCTGATTTAAGACGCGAGTCTAAGAGAACACAACACTCGCACGGATAAGTCCTGCCAGCGGCCATTCGGTGTTTGAGTTCACATGTGTCATGGGCGCCCACAGAAGTGGGTCGCATGGTACAAAGGCTGCCTCGAGTGATTTCAGACAAAGCTGTCATTAATGTGCCAGGGATGGTCGATCAGCTACCAGCGTGGTTCATTGCATTGTGCGCATCAGAAACGCGGGTCTGCGAGTCTGCCGTGGTCTCGTCAACCTGTACATAGAAAATAACCTGGCTACACGGGAATAATACCGCGTACAGAGAGTTCAAAGGGCTGTTGATTGGCAATATAAATTGGAGGCGGAATAATTAAAACATTGCCTAACGGCCGGTGCGTGGAGCACAAAGGAATGGTATCGCAAAGTCTACTAATGCAATGCCGCGGACGGCATTGCTTCCGTGGTTGGAAAGGCATAGCACCTACGAAACAATATAAATCGAGCTCCTGGGGTGGGTATAACTAAGCTTAGTAAGCTCTATGGATGAGGTTCACTACACCCGAGAATTATATCGGTCCGCTCGCTCGGTTTGAAATCCATATGGAATACGACTGTCAATAGCAACTGAATGGAGAGTCGTAAATCATACTGCGATGCCTCCGGTCATCCCCACAGAGGTAGCTATAGCCGTTCGAAAGCGGTTGGTGTATAGACATATATACCATCACATGGTCAGACTCGGGTTAAACCCATGACTCGGTCACGCTTCTGTTTTTCTCTGTTTTCGCGTCCGAACTTGGTGAAGTATCAGAGAGTCGACTCTAGGCTGCTGACTTCGTCACGCGCCTCCATCACTGTATGCAATTCGCGGCTAAATGCAACCTACTTTTGTAACAGTATGTCCTGAATTGTGTTCCTTTGGAATGTTCTTTATGTGCGGCAATCTCCTCAGTTGCAGAATCACAATACAGTGATGGTGGAAAATCTGATGGATTGTGAAGTGAAACGCGTGATTGGCAGTGCCCGGACGAGAGGTGAGGGGGTTCTTAAGCCCTCGCTTGTGGGGCCCAAAAAAGTGCGCTTTAGCCCCTCTCATCTTTCAATCACCTTCACCAAAGCTAGTAGGCTCTGTCGGGTAGCCAACCAATTACCGATAGCTCTGAGCTTGAGACTCCTAGCCTCTTGATCATGAGTAGGTTCCTTTTCCTTTTCGGGTCTGCATTCATCTCTAGGCTCATCCATTCCGTGGAGCGCTACCCACATCGACTCGGTTGACTGTTCAGTAACTCACTTATCATTACAGGCGTTATATCAGCGAATGCGTAGCTCAGTGCTTCAATGGTGCCACGCTCGTGGACACATGTGCAGTCAGCTCTCGTCAGCACAGGTCGTGTCGAAGTCTCCGGTGTCGGTTCATGAGAGGTTCTGTGAACATGCCCACTGGGTGTTCCCTGGAATTGTAATGACGCGTGTACAGTGCGAATATACCTTATGTTCGCACGCTTTAATATTTGGGTGTTCCTGGACTTTGAGTGCCCCACACATCCGAGACATCGAGGTGGACTTGGTGCCCCCCGGCTAAGACCACGTGCACAAATAGAAAGGAATGTCCACGCGTGTGTCAGGTCTTATGGAACTTTCTGTGGAGGCAGGAGGCAAGAGGCAAGAGGAGGCACGGCTGCTCGGTCCGTCGACGGACAAAGCCGGTGAGAACCTTACCTCGTCCATCTCCGGCCACGCCGGACGCCTTCTCTGCCACAATTTCGCCTCGAAGCGCTCAATTATCTGGAGCCGTGAGCCGAGGGCAACGCGAAGGTCGTCCGCGAAATGGCCGATGGCTACGCGCACCAACCACACAGTTGGTCTTGCAACGAATCTCTGCTCTTGCCTGGACATATTAGGTTTGGGCAGCGTGATAGTCACCAAGGCGCGCGTCATCCGCACCATTTCAAAGCGGCCATTTATGGGCAGCCACATGGAGACTGGAAACGAAATAGCACCTGTCTATCTCCTCAGAGTTAGGGGCTGCTTTGTGAGGTTGACAGCCGGTCGTCGCGGTGCTGACTGCAAAAGTTACGCGAGGTGAAGGACCGTTGGGGCTCTGTCGCATGTTTTACCCCGCCATTCACTGCGATTTCTCAATCGGGTGACAACCCTGTACTGGTGTTACCGACCACCCAGTAGCGCAGGCCGTCAGGGTCCGCGCGGCCAAGTGCCACGAATCTCAGTTAAGGTTGTGATATTGTAATGAAGCACCTCTACCCCACATTCTTCCAAGTAACGCGCTGCGGACATGAGGGTATGGTCGCCATCCGAACCCCAACACGTCTCTAATCTGCTCTAGCCATTACCGATCACTGCGCAGGAATTTCTCGTTGTCACTACGTGCTACACCGTCATGACGACCGACAAATGCCTCTCAAACAGACGCGACCCTCGCCGGAGCAGTCAATATTCTCTCCTTCTCGATGAATGGCGGGCTACCCTCGTTTTCATTCTCAGTCTGAACCATTGGAGAACCTGCCTCGAAGAAAATTAAAGAAGCCCTGCTGCGCAGCAGTGGTCAGCGCGCGAAATGAACACGGAAGACTGCGGTTGCTGACTTTGGCATGTGGTTCGCGACATGTCGCAATGCAACTCACCTTCCGGATCAAGGTAGTCAAGCGTATTAAGAACATCTACCCCGTGTTTGAGGTCGTCGTGGGCGACAAGGTCGCCCACAAACACACCGTGCCACTCCTCGCAGCCAGGTACGGCGCTCTTCCCATTGGTATGGTATATGGGGGGTATCTATCACCCAGGAAGTAATACCCGTCGGGCGACCGCATTCAACGGCAGCGCGAGAGATCGCCGAGTTCTCGACGCATGCTCGTTATCGCTAATCGCGGCATTGGGAATATTAGACATATAGTCAAGAAACTGTGTCGAGCAATATGACAATGCCAGTTTTTCTTCAGTGCAGCCACTGAGTCAAAGATGTGCACAAATTAATAAGGCGTCCAAGGTCCGAAATACCGCTGAGTACAATTGCACCAATACATTCACTCTTGCACTTGCCGATCATCACAACACTTTACTTAATACGTTCAAAGGACTGGCTCGTCGGGTAGCGTGCGTCTCTTTTCATTCGAAGCACCAATAATGCGATTATGAGGCCTTTGCTTGTCCTTGTCGGTATTTCTGGAGGTGTTCATGCATTTTCAAAGACTTACTTATATATATACTATTTTTGGGCATGTGTATATCGATTTAGTCAGTAGTTGGTGCCAACATATATATACAGTATCGCGCACGACGGCTGGAAGGTAACTATTCCGGGGGGAAATAAATTGGGAATAGCCTGCGAAAAGACCGTCTCCACTATTGGCTACGTACCACCTTTTCCATACCTTTTCAACAAAGGAACCATGCCACACTATTCCTCACCTATTCCAACAAAGAAACTTTCTGTCTTTTCTTTGTTGGAATACGATATCTCTTGGAATTCCCGGAACGCCCTTTGGCACATACTCGCGCGATAACGCTACGCTTCCAAGGGATTCAACCCAGAGGAATTCTGAATCGGCGCGCGCTATATCAATGCGTCGTACCCCAGACTCCCCGATTCGACCTTCGATCTTCCGTACTCGGTCGCGCACCCTCATGACGCAGGGGGTAGAGTCGACCGAGCGAACATTACTGAGGGGAGCTGTGGTACCTGCACTGCTGGCCGCGGTTGATAAGCCTGCTACATTCAGTACTGCGGAAGGTTCGCCCAGAGCTGGTGGACGGGTATTTGATGACAAACGGGAAGGAATAGTGGGTCGGGGGGCTGAAAGAGTGGCTGGTGGCGAATGGTTGGAGGAGTATCCGAGCGAGCAGGAATCTTGTGTTGAGCGATGTGGCACTTTCTGTGTTCAATATGGCTGTTCATTGGTAACGGCGTACGTAATTGCATTTTGAGCCGAGATACCCCCAGTACTGACGAAATGGTGGCGGTCGATGGACCCATTGAGCTGTTTTCAATCACAGCTTCTAGAGTAGTTGGGGTTTCCTCTTGCACATCACTACTCCGCGGGTTCCATTTGCGTCTTTCAGTTATTTGACGACCCCATCTGTCAAGTCAGGAGTTTATCACGTTATCTTGCTTCATTCTGGAGTCTCCCTTGTCAGTCGAGTCCAATCAAATGGGCGATCACATCGACTCATGAACCTTTTGAGTCCTGAAGCCATCGCTATGGCTCTATGAACCAAGTCCAGAAGATGAATATAACCAGAGAGTAATTGTGAGGATACTTCCAGGCCCTTTGTGATGGTGGAAAACGTACAACTGCCCCAAATACCAGTCCATCGTTAAATTCCTTGCGAACTCATTGGCCTAGGTAGTTGCTTAAACTGTGAGTACGTACGAGCTGGCTGCTGGTATAGAGAATGCCAGCAGAGTCTAAGGTTGCGGTCGGACAAAGAATGGTTCTATGATTGGCAACGTATCACATTTATTAGTAGTGTGCGAGTGGGTCTCAGTATTTAATGTGTCGTAATACAGTTAGCTAGGAGACAAAACGATCAGTGACAAGCCTCGATATGCCTCCCCGATTGACAATATTGTTAATGTTATCGTCAACAGCTAGAACAAGACAAGATCGAGGCGAAGAATGAGCTGCATGTCAACCCAGGAGAACTATGGAGTACGAGTGTAAATGTAGGGAGCATTAATATAATATGAGGGTACAGGGCCGTTACACAAGCGTTCACATTCCAACAAGCATTGCGGTAAGAACGCCATCGTCCTCGTCTCTCTCCTTCTAGAACCTGATCTTGTATCTCTATTCAATGGGGTATAAACCGCTATTTCTCCATCTGCCCTTGCCTATGAGCCTTCGACCTCACAGGGGCATATTTCATCTCCGCCATAAAACTAGTTTGCGTCTGCTAGAGCTCCTTTCCAGCAATATTAACCAATCGCTCATTTCTGTCACTCTGATTCGCCAGACTAATCGCTACGCCTTTTTCGAATATGGGATCTTTGAAAAGGCCTGGTGCAAACGATGGAGGTGAACCATTATTGCCTCCTTCCAATTTTTCACCGCCTCTATCATGGTGTGCATATCGCAACCCCCCTCCCGCAGCTGCTACTTCTGATGCACCGCCCCCTTCAACGTCTGCTAGCGAGGCGGATCTTCGTCGGTATTTTTGAAACTCTGCGCTGGGTGCCACGTGCTTTGCTTTTCTGCGCTTGTTGAAGTGGTGCCAGAGGAAGTAGAGCCCCCCAAGTCCAAATATGGCCAGAATGGGAGCAAGGATAAGTGGAAGGGGGCTTGTGTTGCTATTAGTGCTCGCATACTCGCTGCTGACAACCGCGTTGGCGGTGGTTGTCACGGTTTCTGACAGCCTGGAAGGGAGGCCTGAAGTTGTGTGGTTGTGGAATTGTGGTTGGCCTGAAGGACCAGAGGACTTTATAAGGGTGGGGGGCATGGTGTGAGAGAGGTGCATGGCGTAGTATTTGCGGCGGGGTGATATGAGAAAATTCGGCAGCTGCGCAGGGGTGTGATGCAGTGTCTCTGTCATCACCTCGTATTTTGTATGCAAGTTCGCACTCTTCTGATGTCACTCATGGGGGCCAAGCACAACAAGTCGTAGGCGACAATCGAAATGTGCTTAGCGTAAGGCTCTGCGTCCTGGGGCCGGTTGGAAATTCCTATTATCCGTTCCATGGCATCGGGTTGGCGGTGCACGCATGCATCCTTCTCGTGGATAATGAGCTGAGGTCAAGATCCCTGGCCGGCACAAATCGGTTCTTCCATGCATAGCGATAGCACTTGGATCGCCGGGATATGGCATCGCTTTTCGCTTGCATTAATGTCGACTGGACGACAACTTTTTCCACCTGCGCTTGGCACATGACCACTTTTCACTCATTGTTTGCTGGTTGCGCACCCGCTGTGCCACGCTTTTCGGTCGTTAGTTCCCCCGTCAAGTCATCGCGTTCTCACTTGACAATCAATTATGCATTCTTCAGGTCGTTGTGAACTACTTCGGGTTGTTTTTTATCGTTACATGGTTTTCAAGGTCTCCGGGATGACCACCCTTTGCGACGTTGGGTGGCAGTCCGGGACCATGGCTAGTTTTTCTGTTATTCTGATACGCGTTTAAACATAGCTGGTGTCGTACATCAAAGGGCAACTTGTTTTTATTTTTATTTTCTATTTTTTCACAATATCGCCGAAGCCAAACATCCATCTAGGGCATCTACAAATAAGCGAAGAGGGTGCTCCCCATCTCCAATACTTAAACCAAAGCAAGCCTAGTCCAACCTTAGTCCTGGTGTTTCGGTGCAGGCGTTGGATTCGAGATAATGCATGGTGCTGGTGAGCGCCAGAGGCTCTTCGATTGTTATCTTCACTGGATTACCCCCATCACCTACACATTTGAAACGGGCAAGCCCATACTCGACAAGGGGTTCCTGTTCGTGGCACCACAACGGGGTTTCTCCGCGCGTAATGAATAAATAGATCGTGTAGGCTAGTTCCCCCAGGAGTCTAGAATCTATTAGAAATATTAGTTGATGTTGTCTAGCGGAACAATGAGATTCACCTTTTTTAATTTTGTCCCACTGAAAGGTTCCAATGTCAACCGGTCCGGTGTCCTGTTCTCCTCTCAGGATCGTCTCGTTACTGTCATGGGGCGTGATATTGGCCTGCTGCTGGACATAAGCATCGAGGTCGTGTGGGGAGGTCGTGCGATTTTTGTGCCAGGTTCCTCTCAATAATTCTTCCAGAAAGCGAACGGTAAATCTATATCTGCGTGGAGTAATTGAGCGACATCTTAGATACTTTGCTGCCACTTACCGTCCACGAAGCGAATCGTAGACACGAGTCCTGAGGTGAGTTCCAGAATCTGAGGCAAGGAAAGAGGGAAGTAGACAGCGAGAGATGTAGAGGAATTGAGTATCAGGTTCAGAAAAGTTGCCCGTAGTGTGTACGACATCGAACTTTTTTTGCTATCTTTGCCGACGCCCGACGCCATAAGTGTCGATGCCTGAACAGTCCGAGGGGACACTTGTGCTGCATATAATGACTTTTATAATGCCAGCTCTTGTCGACTCGCTCATATGTTCGATAATCGGACAGAGTACTGGCCGTTTCTCCTTGCCATCTCGATCTGCGAAGGCTCCCATATATTGCTCGCCCGCAACCCGAGCTTCATCTAGAACGTAAAAGAAGGCATCGGTATTGGGGTTGAAGGAAGAGCCCAACACGCTTGAGGGACTATATATGGTACGCAAATGGTCGAGCACTTCAAGCCCCACATTATGGAGTGCCCCGAAGACAAGGGCAGAAAATGGGTCCACGCTGTTGATGCTGGCTAAGGGGAGAATTTGGAAAAGGAGCCAATCAAGTTGAATATTATCTTGGTGCCCAACGCCTTCAAGTTCTTCGAGTTCTTTGGCAACTTCATAGAACGTCTTGAACACAACCCAGCGCGCCAAAATGACTTTGGATAGGCGATGACTCGGTTGACGCTATCAGCATTTCGAACCCCTTTGGAATGACCAAAGATATCGGGAACCCAGCGAGAGGAACGCAACATCGCCTCTATTGCGGACCCCAAATCGGGAGCACCAATGCCATCGGAACTTTGTGCTAAGGCAAAGTAAAACCCCCATCGTCGGCTCAGCCCTTCTAGAAGAAGCCGGGTCTTTCCAGCTCCTGAGACGTTGCAGAGTATTCTGAAGGGTTGTCTGAAGGGTCGTTAACACCACCAATAACTGAGAGCGATAATATCCTACCTCTGACCCTGAAAGAGATTGTCCGCGTTTGGGTTGGGAGCAATGCCGAGATCGTGTAAAAGGATGCTCGGTATACCGTCGACACATGGAACTCCCAGAGTACTATAAGAATTTCGGGTGTCGTCATCAACCAATTCCGGAATCCAGGTGGGCAAACGGGGCTTGGTGCGAAGGAAATCTCGGATTTTGGGGCGAAGAATCCTGATGTAGTCGCCGATCCGAGCTTGGGACTTGGCTTCATTATCATATAGGGATTTTATAGGACTGGCCTGGAGCATTCGTACGCGGCTACGAGATTCTGGCGGCGTTGTCGCTGGTGACACATAGTACGTCATTGTTGGAAACCATGCCGTAATGGACGAAGTAGAGTGATGGGAGGGTACAATGCATGTAAGGGTTGTTGTGAGTACCGTGTGTTCGCAGGTGGCACCTACACCATCAGCCATAAGGACGTCGTGATCACAGGCACGCCTCCACCTTGGGAATCTGCACAATGACATAGTATTTCTTCCCCAGAGGAGGACGCTCGCCAACAATTTTCGTTACCTCTTCCGACTGCTGGCCATGGCAGGATCTCAACTCGATACGGGACGGACTTCATGCGGTACGAGAGTGGCAGAAGGCAAAGAAGGGGCGCGAACTCGAGAACATCTAACGTGTGTAGCAAATGATGATTGGATATTGGCGGTGATAGAAGTGCTCAGAAAATATCGGTGGGTGGGACAGATCAAGGCTTCGGCGGATACCGCACCCAAGTTGAGTACCGCGGGCATGTCCGTTAAACTAAGGCGGGGATATGGCTATCGCACATTGGTCAGAGTATTCATGGATAATGGTGTACGTTCTTATTCATTGTGGTATCTTCACTGAATACTGACTGGCCGCACCACAGCCTAATTCTCAAGTCTGACCGGGAACACTTGGTTTCAAACTCGCACACGATCCATTTCTTCTAGCGTGTTCTCCTGAGACACTTGCCTGCTCTATAAATACAAACAGAGAGCGGAATATTTCATCTCCAGATTTTACCTTGAAAGCGAATGAGGTGACGAGGCATATCGCTTCTCGACATGCATTTATTACTCTCTGGGGACAAGTAGGATACACCTTGCGGTCTGAACTACAATACTATGCGAGGGGTGAGGATACCAACTACGAGACCATGTTAAGAGTACCATAAGTCAACTGTACATAATTATTGAGAACCAGAAGATAGTCGGGAATAGTGCGAGGCGAGGGTAATAACGTCCATAGTATCGTCGCAGGGGGGACTGTTTAGAACACGTCCAAATAAAAAGCTTGAGCCTTGTCCAACAACCTTCTCTCCTCCTTGACCCATAGAGACTTGACGATCTGTAGCTGCTTCGCTCGTTCTGTGTGCTGGACTTTCTTGATTTCAACGACATACCCGCCACAAACAGGTCGATGGTCACTTATATTCGGCTCATATCGTCGGTAGAAAATATTCCGCACACGCTCTGGATCACGAGTTCGATGCAGAATGCGATCGCACCAGGCCGGGGTACGCCGCTTTTCAGAGGTATCGTACTCATCTGAGCGGCGGTCATATTTGTACGTCGGGGCAAAGGTGATTGGGGGCTCTGTGAAGGATTGGAGACGGAAGCCTGGGTTTGCAGTCATCTCCTTTAGGAGTTGGTCGTGCTGGAGTAGATAAGAAATTTCTCCGGACTTGATGCTGGATACGACAGCTTCTCGTCGGAGGTCGATTCGGTAGTTAAGATCCCCATTCAACTGCAAGAGTATTAGCGTTTTCCTTAGAGCGGCTTGGTTGAGTTTACGTACGAAGCAAACCTCATGGTCTGAAATCATTGATCCATCCCCTCCACCGACATATCCAAGCACATTCCCACTCGCGGTGAATACGCTCTTCTCTTCCAGAATGGCAACCAAATCTCGATTACGAGCGCGCTTATGTTCCTGCCCAGCAGCAAGATGACAGTTGATGAAGCAAATGGACGAATCCTCGACCACGAATCGCGCTACAATTGCACCCTTGTTGCCGTACAGACCGTTCATGCCCCGCTTGACGGTGGTGATAGCAACGTCTTTCATGGAAGGAATAAGTTCCTTGCGGACGAAGACGCAACTGAAGAGCCCGACGAGGTTTTCTGTGTGTTGGACTATATACCCCTCTCGTGGGAGCGCGCGTTGGATCTCTAGAACGAGCCTGTCGTGCCATAGTCGATAGTGTTTGGAGACCTTTTCAGATATTTGCCCGTCTGCCCGTTTCTTGCTTTTGACCATGAAGACCGACTCTACGTGCAGGATGCGAATATGCAAAACTAATCAAAACTCCTGTATAAAGAAAGAGAAGCAACGCACTCGCGGTGATCTTATGGTTCTCAAGATCGACGACTTCCTGGAAGCCAAAGATAATAATATCAGGGTTCTCCATCGACTGTAGATGGGCCTTGAAGAAGCTAGTATTCTCAACTCCCGTGAGCATGTCTGGCGTGGCGTCATCGACGTTCCAAGTGCACACGAGGACGTTCAAAGGGCGGAAGGTACAGAAGGATGCTTCGCGTTTGAGGAGCTCAGACCCTGTTAGCACATGCAACGGTGAGGCACTTGGCTTAACGGACTGAACAACACGAACCGATCCAGTCCTGACCCAACAGGCCATCCCAAAACTTGACCTGTTCATCTCTCCCTACAGAGTAGACGACAAGCTTTTGCATCTGCATCCCCGAACAATCGGTCAGCTATCACACTTTCACAACAAGAAAGAAGTCTCCATTTACTTGAGTGATAGCGACTGTGTCCACAGTAAGACGAGTAACAGGTAACTCTCCGTGCGCCCTCCAGGAGTTAGTAACAGTCCACGGTTTCGTCTCGATATCGTAGGTGTAGACCATCCCCTGCCGATTTCCGGCCCATAGCCTCGTCCCAGCACCTTCCAGAGCAAGGACGTCCGTCACGGAGACTTTTACTGTACTGACATGTGTCGGAATGCCTTCACCATCTTCGTTCCAGATCGTTACCCAACCTCCTTCGTGACCCAGGTAAACCATTCCTGGCGTAGAGGAGAGGACGGTGCCGGAGGTAACCGCTCCAACGGGGTCCTGGATAATAATGCTTCTCATACCCAGCCCCTCTTCAGCGATATCATAAATCCGCACGAGTGGGCCTTTCGCCACCACGCCAGCCGAGGTGCTTCCATTTGCACTCGAGGCAGTCGAGCTTCCGGGGCCGTTAGAAGTCCACAACCGTCCACGAAGGATGCGTGCGAAACCCTGCCGGTCGACAATCCTCGCCACGCGGGGCGTCATTGCTCCCATCCTGAGTTCAAGGCCAGTCGAACTCGAGAGATCAAACATAAGCACCTTCCCATTCTCGTCGATAGAAACCATCCACTCCCCACTGTGGAAGATGTATTGCACACCCACGGTATGCGCACTCACACGAAGGTCGGTCACAGCGCCGAACCAAACGTCAACCTCGAACAGGTGCCCGTCCCGCGTCCCGCACCAGAGGTACCGACCCGCTTTCCCTTGCCCCGCACCCATTGAAGAGCCAGGTGGCGGGCGGAAATCCATTGCTGTCACGCGCGGTTTGTCCACTTTCCACTCCAGTCCGACGTCCTTGTTCAGATCGATGATGACCGGCGGATCGGCGCTCCGCTCTTGGTCCAAATTGTGGATCGTCAACGTGCGGTCACCAGCGGTGACGCAGTACTGCCCTGCGACAGCCACGACTCCTGCAGGCGCGGGCACATGGATCGATCGCGAAGAGTATGAGTCGATGGATGGCGGGTGGCGATTCGCGCGCGTTGAATCTGGGAGGTCATCGTACGGCTTGCGCATCGTGGAGGTGGAGGGTCCGAAGGTGGATCTGGAGGACATCCCTGTTTCATCATCGTCGGACTCCGAGCCACTTGAGGATTTTTCACGCCGCGGTGGGAGGGCGTCCCCTGGTGCTATTGTCCTCTTCGGTGGGGGCCGCACACCACTTTTGCTCGTCCCCTCGGCTAAGGTGTCATTCGTGGGTTGGGGGCAAGGTGCGGAAATAGTGGAGAGACGAAC
>WNFL01051245.1_pt7 | contig 12883 bp, 14 predicted proteins | sample 5400361 | NCBI WGS metagenome assembly WNFL01 (sample SAMN13153351, study PRJNA577476) | soil metagenome | isolation source: 40 cm soil on Douglas fir-dominated hillslope | place: USA:California | collected 2013-09-17
TAGTGGGTGGTGAGTAACGGGTGGTGAAGTGAGGCAGGCAAGAAAGTGAGGTGGGAAGACGCACTTGTAGAGCATGAGACCAGCAGCCATACACCTTCCATCCTGACCCTCCTACGCGAGAGAGCAGGCTATGTGCGAATTGTGCGGCAGGTGGGTTGAATAAATCAGTTTCATGCTGGGCCGTGAGGGGTCATTGTGTCATTTCTCACTCGACTTGCCGGGCATGCCCGCAGGGGGAGAGTACGTACAATGTTGCGATTCGTAGATACGTTAGCCTTTATGAACAAAGAGTAAAATCCAGCAGGCCCCTTTGTAGCAGGAAGGGGACGTACGACAAAGACAGCTTTGCATTCGACATTGTCGTGCCCGAGCAACCTGAGGTCGTTCCTGACAGCTCTCGAGAAAGTGAGATTATACGCCTTGGTCCCAGAGTAGACCGAAAGCAGGGGTACACCAAACATCCCGGCGACGCTGCCGATGTTCAATATTAGACTTGGTGCGTTAGAAATGAGAGTTGGGAGCATGTGCTTGGTGAGAAGTGTCGGGAAGATATCATTGGTATGAATGACTGTGTAAATGTCCTCGTCGGAAACGCGGTCAAGGGGAAAGTAGGCCCCAGTCTGGGAGTTGCCGACGTTATTGATCAAAATGGTTATATGGAGCTCCTTGAGGGGTGCGAGGAGGGCAGCCCAATCTTCGATTCGTTGGCTGGCATCCGCGCAGATGATGACGACGTCTGTTCCGGCGTGTGCGGCCTGGAGTTCGGATTGGACCTTGGCGAGTTTCTCAGGGTTACGGCCGTGGATTACTAGGTTGAAGCCTTGAACTGCCAGCTCGGTGGCCAATGCGTTTCCGATACCTGGACAATATTGGGGAATGGTGAGTACGAGTTGGGGGAATTCGGACGAGTAAACTGACCATCCGTGGCGCCTGTGACGAATGCGTAGGGCTTAGCTCCGTGTCTGTACTTTGTTAGAGGGTGCGGCATATTGGCACCAGAGGTGGTGGGTTCAAGCTTGATGGTACAGTATATTTTAGCCTCCACCTCCACACATTCGAGGTTGCCATGCGTGCGAAGCACAACCAGTACATCTAGTACAACCACAAACACGGGCCGCATGGTTTTTGTTACAGATGTGAATTAATCTGGCATAGCGCCTTCTTTTCCATTAATTCGCATGGCGGGCATCGGGAACACACCTGCAATCAAACTGGCGAAGCCTGAGTTCAATTTAAGCATCAACAATTGCAAGCTCGACTACCTAGGTCTCCAGGCTCCGATCCGGGAGCCTACGCCGACAAGTATAAACCGTGGAGAAATTCGGTGCTCCGTCGTCTCCACTCAGGGACTTAAATATTGCCCGTTTGCTCAATAACTTCGGCATTATACGATAATGAATCGCAATGCTTCCCTTTGGACCATGTCACTGATATGGACATACACATCTTCATCTATGCTGCCAACACCTTCCCACTCAGGCACCAAGACCTTCTCCCCAAACTTATTTCTAATTTGCGGAGTCTGGTCCTGAATTATTGGGAGCGCAACCGGAATCATGGGGGTTGATACACGACTCTGCGGAAGCTTACAATATCTCGCTCTCAAGAGCCATGAGGAACAACATGAAGCTATTGGGACATCCATCATGTAGAACGAATGGCAGTGGTCGTAGGTTTCGCTTCCGTATTATTGCGATTTCTCGACTGATTAATAAAGTTTAGTGTGCCTACAAGTCGAAATATTGTACACGTGACGTGATGTTCACACTTTCAGATGCACGTTGCGGACACTCAGTGTTTGTCGGCACGGTTCGCACTTGGACGAGCGGCGCAAATTGGATACAGGATGATGAATTTCACGCGGCCGGTTTTCCTAGTACGAGCAAATCGAGTGTTTGTTGGGATCCGCTACAAACACTTGGAGCAAAGCGAGTCCTTCTTATACTACAGAACCGGACAGTCTCCGGGCTGCGTACCCCGCAGCAGGCACTGAGCGCTCGCACTCATATTCAACTCCCGACACAGGATGTTGGGAGAGAACAGGTTCAAAGTATGCATGAACTAGCTCCAAGGAGGGGATGGCTTCGATTTGCTCCATGTGCCCTGCAATATGCCGTTTGGACATGGACATGTCCCTCCTCTTTACCTTTTGTATGGTCCGTCCTTGCTTTACCACCTGTCTCTGTCTCTTTCCCGTCTAGCTATTCCTAACCTAAGCCCTTCTCGGACCGTCTCGCGAGATCTGCAGTCAAAATACCAAACAAAACGAGGCCAGAATTGTCAATGGAGAATTCACGAATGTTATTGAACGCGGAAAGGAAGGACGCAGCCCAGCCTCACTGGATCCGGGCTTGGCCGCTTTCCCCTGTTCACTGTCGACCAAGGTCGCTGGCTACATTGATGGGGCATCACACCGTGCGGCGGTTATGCTTGCTCATTGGCTGCATCACCTTCATCGTTCTTGTCCTCAACCGCTCCAACCATGATCGGGTCTGGGATACCCCTACTTACTTCGAATCCATGTTTGAACATGCACACCTATATCCTCTGAAATCCCCACCGCACCGTAAGCTCCAGTTTGGCCTACTAGAAACGGTATGCATTCATCGTCATGGTACCCCTGTCCCACATCGGTCCCTGGGCTAAGCGCTTTCCTCACTTACAGAACCCCGAAAGCAGACACCCGTTATTAGATCTAGTGGAAGAGGGAGAGCGAAAATGGAGGTCGATGGTTGCTAGGTGCCTTACAGTCCTAGCTTCACCAGCCACTTCTGATTCTGCCTTCTAGACAAAGCAAGAGCCTCAAGGAAGTAGCTGAAGAGTATCACAGAAGATATGGTAGAGCTCCTCCAAAGGGTTTTGATATATGGTATGCTGGCTTGGCACCAATTTTTGCACATTTTCCGATGTATCCTTAGGTGGAAATTCTGCCAGGAAAAGAACGTCAAGCTCGTAGACGAGGCATGTGCTTCCCCTAGAATATTCGCTTTCCCATCACTGACTCGACGCATTTAGTACGATCATGTTTGGCAAAATGTCGAGCCTTACTTTGCTCTGTCGCCTCGCAAGTTCCAAGAGCGCGTGCGAAAACTTGAGAAGGACCTTCCATTCTCCTTCCACATTCATATCAAGAACGGCCAACTGGCTTTGACTGGAGACACCGCGAGGAAGTCGCGCGCGCTTGAGATGGCTGATCTAGTCGGTGGGTTTGCTCAGTACCTCCCAGATCTTTCATTTTATGCAAGCGACCATGACCGAGGAAATATCGTTCTGGGTACGGACCAGTTTGACGAGGCGTTGCGTTTAGCGCGGAGCAATCGACGTGAGTGTGCTTTACGAACCGTGGTTGAACTCCCTGTATTCAACCAGATACATAGACTTCACCCAAGAGCAGCTCGATTACTTCGAATCCTTCCGACGTAACTCGCGCGAGAAGCTACTTACCGCTTGCGAGGTCGACTCGCGTGCCGTCACGGGTTTGACAGACACGAATAGCACCCACACGTTTATCTACGATCACACAATGACGATGAACTACTGCAACAACCCGGACCTAATATACTTGCATGGTGTTTGGTCCTACAACCACACCCACGAATCGCGACTCAAGCCGATGTGGGTGCACTGCAAGTGGATTCAAGACCAGAGCTTCCTCATGCCAGCCCTTCCAGGGTTCGGCAGCTTCATCCGCGACGATGCCAAAATCGTACCCTGGAAGGATCGCACGGACGCACGGTTGTTCTGGCGCGCACGGAGCACAGGCGTCGATTTCAATACCGGGTGGAATTGGAGAGCCGCACATCGCATACGGCTGCATATATTCGCAACGGGGCGTGAGGGCGAAGCAGAGGTGCTCGAGGAAACGCCACAGGGTCGTTTGCAGCTCCGACAGTATCCAAAGGGGCAACTTAACCAGCGCTATATGGATGCTGGACTCGTCGGGCCACTGGTGCAGTGCGAGATGAAGGGGGAATTTTGTAAGAAGGTTGCGGAGGAGATTGAGTGGCTTGATGTCGTGCCTCAAAGTCGTGGGCAGGATGCTAAGTTCGTGATCGATGTTGGAAAGTCTTCTGCTTTCTGCTGAGTGAGGAAAGCTTCCTTGTTGACGCGAGCCCCAATGTAGATGGGAATGGGTGGTCCCAGCGGTTCGGACGCCTTCTCTCCACGGGGAGCGTTGTATTCAAGTCAACCGTTTTCCCTGAGTGGAACACCCCATGGCTAATACCATATTACCATTTTGTCGTATGTCAGCTTTTCTCCTCTGCTGACCCAACGTCCATTTTGATCCCCTCACAGCCAATCAAAGTCGACTATTCTGACCTATACGATACCATGGCCTTCTTTTCGGGGTATCCGAATGGCCATACAGGGCACGATAAGATTGCGGAGGAGATTGCCGCGAACGGCGTGCGTTTTACGAGGGAGCATTGGAGATGGGAAGACATGCAGGCTTACGTCCGTCTTTTCTCACCTTGCTCTGTGTTCCTCCTCAAGTTGGGATAAAGCTCTGACCCACCTTTTCCCCCTGAGCAGATGTTCCGTCTCTTACTCGAATATGCGCGATTATGTGCAGATGACCGAGATGCGGCGTCCTTCCACTTTGACTGACCAGTACACTTTCAAGAAACTCGTCTTCCGCCTGGCTGTGCGAGTATCGAATATTTCAACTACAGTAGAAGCTCTCTAAATGTATGGCCTTTTTCCATTTAAAAAGGCCATACATTTAGAGAGCTTCTACTGTATCCCCTCCTCTGATGAATATCCAGTCACGTCTATCGTCCAAGCACTCCCATTCTTTCTCATACGTCTTCCTGATTGTCACGCTTTCTTGATTCGTTTCCGGTCTTTTCCATCCCTGTTCTTGAACCAAGTGAAGGGTTCCTTGTTGTGCATCAGGTGTCTGTACGGACACCCTTGAGACATTCGGCCGCACATTTCTGGGTGTAGCAGTGGCATTATCATGTAATTATGAAGCAAATGTAGAAAATTTGTTTTCGGTTTGGTTGTCTCCCACAGGGGTCGATGCGGTTCTAGAATAGCTGGGGAGTAAATAATGAAATTTTGTGTAGATAATGGGGAGCGCAGCAATTTACGGGTGGAAGTGAGCTAGCCCGGGACATGAGGGGGGCAAATGCGGTATTGAAAGCTGCTTTAGCTCTGTCATTGTCATCGAATAGGGCAACCTTGCAGTGTTGATTATATTGTTTCGCGGGGTAGTGGGCTTTTATGTCACGTTGTCTTAAGATAGACCCTAAACTGTCGGTGGAACGGCCAATCAGAGCTAGTGGCTTTATAGGAAATGGCATCAAATATTAAGATAACTGCTTTATTGACACTACGCCACCGGAACACCATAACCACATACGGTTGGTGCTCGTGCACCTAGCTTGTGGATAATTTGGTGCCTCGAAAGTCATGTTGACAGCAAACGATATTGATATTATATACATAGGAGGGCGGGCAGATCCCGCGTCGACCCGATTCGACAGCGACCACGACTTCGAACTTTGAAGGCAGTGGAGGGGTACCCTTCCCAAACTGCGGTGAGTCGCAGGGAAGAAAGAAATATATATGGCATATGGCCTGTAGGGGGGCTCAAGAATATATGGCACACTCTCAATGAATGGCCGACTTCGGAGGTGTGGCGCTTCGACCGAGATTGAGGCGGGGACTGAGAATCAATAGAGATATTGACTCTCATACGCGTGGCCTTAGACTCGGCGGACTGGAGCATTTGCCCAAAGTTATTAGCGATTTTTTTCGGCGTGGGCTTATGCTCGATTAAAGGATTATGAGTGGCTACGACCAAGTTTGATCATCCACGTCGATAGAAGTCGACTAACTGGCACTGTTTCAGGTATGGATCCGTGCCCAGCCTAGGGAGAACGACAACCGCTGGGCGCGTGTTGTGTGTGGTGGTGTGTGGTGGCAGGTGCCAGTCAAAGGCTTGGAATCAAGGAAGCCCTCCCAGTCGCCGGGCGGGCGGTTGAAAACTAAGGAAGCATAAACAAGGGATGCCGGAAACAATCTCGGCGAGATCAACAAGACCGAGGGAGGTGCGTGTCGCACGGGAAGAAGAATACGAATGCGCATAATGGTCGGGTCAATCGGGACAACGTTAGAACGAAGGTTTTGCCCGTGTATTCCTGAGTGTGTTTACTCGTGTGAATAGATAAGACCCACGCCCGAGAAGAACGAGGTTGATCATCGGCCGTCGTCCCTTTGGAAACCAACCTGTACAGTCTGAAAAAAGGAACTTGCCGCAAAACCGCAAAACCGCAATTGGAGCATCGATGTTGATCATCCTGGAACGATGAGGAAAACACAAAAGATTCCTGGCAATATAAGTGATAATACGACCCCAAAGTTGTGTGAGTCTTATATACAGTAATTCTATACTAACTAGAATTCTATTAGGGGCTATTTCTGGGACCGAGCGTGTTATTCGATCCGAATCACTGTTATAATATTCCCTGTTCCACTCCCGTCTCTAGTTTATTCCAGTGGGCTGCTTCTGTGGACTCATTGAGTCCAAGTTTGGTAGGTAGATTCGTTGGATATTGGACGACCCTAGACGGGTTGGAAACAGCTCCGCCGTTCGGGACTCCATCACACCCATGGCTGCTGTCAGATTTGTAGAATGGCCCGCTTATTATCGAATAATCCAATAAATAACTTTCACCCGAGTATAGGACTTCCATGTCTTAGGGTAAAACCCCAATGTTCGACGCAAGAGCACCTATGGAAGAGCCCCCTACTCCGGTATTATTTCTTCTCCGCGGATCAAAGCGACAAATGGGATTAGCCTGTCATACACGTCCAACGTCCACCATGTCCACATCTTCACGATCACGCAAGGCAAAGGCAAGGCTAGTCAGCATCGATCGCGGCCTCCCACCCTTATCGCTCCTTCGACTTCTAGTCTCCTGGTCTCCACGTGCTTCGCCAAGTTTCCTCCAGGTCTCCTCCCCGGAGGACCCGGCGATGTGATATCACAGCCACACCGTTTTATCTCTCAATATCACGCCACCGTCGCTCGCTTGCTGACTTACCCACGCGATGAAAGACCGAGACCATTTTCCCCCCTGATCTGGTTCTACGAGTCTAGACGTCGGTCGAAAAACTATTTTTTTTCATACAGAGCTTGTATCATGGAGACGCCTGATACCGGCCTCCATGGGTAGCTAAACCGAACAATCCTCAGTGCCCCATGTTGCGCTTCCCGTGCCATAAGGCACAATGGCACAGGGTCAGGCCGCCCTTTATGTGGAAAAAAAAAAGTATCTAACGCTTTTTCCGTGGTGCCCGAAGTGGTCGTCAAGCTTGGCCGAGGTAGCTTTGTCGGAACCGAAGGGTAATTGGTCGGTCCTCAGTTTGTTGCGGTGACGTTCAGGGCTGGAACGTGGTGGAATGTTGACCACGTGCCTGGGAGCTGAGATGCCAAGTCCGATTCCATAGGTCGCCTTTCTCCCTCAAGGAGTCAATCATCATCATATCCATATTTTAAATAAGGCAACTGGAAATATAATGACAGGTAATGCTTTTTATTATTGCAAACGTCGGAAGGAAAGGCCATAGTGAGTGAGGGTTTAAGTCCAGGAGGCCTTGAGAGTGTGAGAGTGAGAGAGTATCGTCTTTTGGCAGGCAGGCATTTGTGCCCCATTCGGATTTGGACACTGTTCGGACCGGGACGGAGCCGGCGTGCCTGACAAGAACGGAGAGCGGCGGCATAATGCCGTGGGAAGTGGGAGCAGTTGAGCAGTTGAGCAGTTGAGGAGGTTGAGGAGGAGTTGAGGATGGATGACTGGTGGCTGTGATTGGGTTGAGAGAGAAGAAATGCCGATGATCGTGATCGTGGTGATCGTGAACTGTGAACATGGAACATGAACGACATTGCCATTGTCATTGTCATTGTCATTGTCACTTTAATAGACATTCCGGCGCTTGTCGTTGACGGAGGGGGCCTTGACGGAGGGGCAGGTGACAGTTGGACAACAAAGAGGGCCAGGAGCCAAAACTACAAGTTACGTACGAAGAAGCAGTGGAAGATGGAAGATGGCAAATGCAAAGTCGGAAGTCGGGAGATTCGGTGGGTGAGGCAGGACGTGTGCCAGTACCAGTACCAGTCGCAGTTGTAGTATCAGTATCAGTATCAGTGGAAGATTAGGGAGAGAAATGCCAGTGAGCCAGCCAGCCGGTCAGTCAATCAGTCGGTCAGTCAGTCACAGTCAGCCAGCCCAGGGTGGGTGCCCTTAGATTGCTGCCCTGTGACCCTGGATCCTGGATCCCTGGATTGTGCTCGGTATGGAGCGCTCGTTGATGTCTGCAAGCGCACAAATGTGGTAGTGAGACAGGGGTAAAGAAAATAAGCTTGTTGAGCGGTTAGTTGGTTGGTTTTTAGTCATGATATATGATAACTACAACTACAACTACAACAACTACAACTACAGCAAACAGCAACAGCAACAGCAGCAGCAACAATAATAATGAGGATACGAGGATAATAAGAATAAGAATGAGGATAAGAATAATAAGAATAATAAGAATAATAAGAATAATAAGAATAATAAATTAAGTATTATAATAAATAAATTATGACTATGACTATGACTATCAAGTAAGAGACGACAGACGGCAGACAGCAGCGGGTCCTCCGAGCTTAGTCAGCCGGTTGTTTGCGGATCTCCCTGTTTTTTCTTGAGTTTCGAGCTTCCCCCCCGCCACAACCCATTTTCCTCTTCCTCTCCCTCCGCCATCACCAACCCACGACGCCGACACCGACGCCGCTGACGACGACGACGACGAGCAGCAGCAGCAGCAGCGTGACCATTCTAGACAATCGTCCATCGGCGGCTGCCAGTCCTAGTCCTCTCCGTCAGTTTCGTCGCCGGCCTCTCTGAGCCCTGAGCTGCCGCTGCACCTGTTAGTTAGTTAGTTCTATTTATCTATCTATCTATCTTACTATTTACCCGTTTACCCGTTTACCCATTTACCCATTCACCCATTTACCCCTCATAACCTGCTTGTGATCTGCTCTGCTCACCCACCTTATTTCGACCCCCCAGCCCCCAGCCTGCTGCCCTGCCCTGCCACCCGTGCCGCACCGTGCCGCCGCCCCCTACGATTTCGTCTAAGCACACACACTCTCGATAACTCCACCTCCTATGCCCCGTGGTTCTCTCAATATCGCCATGACCGAGGCATATCTCCCCCAGCAACAACACAAGCTGCATGAGCACCAGCACCAGCACCAGCATGAGCACCAGCATGAGCACCAGCATGAGCACCAGCAGCCACCCCAGCAGCCGCCCCTGCGAGAATATCTTGTCAAAGCCGAAATGTGGTACAAAAATCCCAATGCCTCGCGCAAAGTAAGTCGTTCTCTGACCTCTTCAGTACTACTCGTTTCCCGTTTCCGTTTCCCGTTACTTGTTTCCATGTTTACCGGTCGTTCCACGTGCACGTCCATGTGGTCACCCAATCGCCCCCATACCAAACCGTTGTCGTTACATTCATTGTACTGACCCGAGCCCCCACAGACAAACTCTGCCAAAGGCCGCACAAAAGAGAAACGCGAATCTTACGGCCCCACGCCACCACCCACCGCGCCTCCAGAGGACACCACAGGCTTTTTCAACAAACTCCGCGAACGCCCCTCATGGATGTCAAAGGTCGTCATCTCCGCTTCCAACTCCGCTACTACCTCTGCCAGTCTCTCAGCCGGCTCGTGGAGACCCGTCATTTGCAAGCTCGTCGCGGAAGGCCCACACTCGACCCTCAGCATTTATGGAGATGAAAACATGCTCGCCCATTCCGTCCACGTCCAACGACTCACCAGTACCGACATTCGTACCGCCGATCGAAGCCTTTTCTTCCGGCACGACGTCCTCGGTATTCACTGTACTCCGTCAGTCCCTCATCGTTATCTCTCTTTCGTCAAACGGGCTTGAACGCTGACAACCTCCTACTTATCTTTGCGTTCCTACCTCTCACCGACCCTACCGACCCTACCTTGGCCGAGACAGCGGCTCCGGCATGTCAAGCACAAATTGGCAAGATCCAATCTACCTTGCGTTTCAAACCCAAGAAGCGCACAACACGTGGCTCGTCCTCCTCCGGTCATATGCCAACCCAGAGGTTTACGGCCGGATGATCGCAGTAGATCAGGGTGGCCTGTATCGCATGTGGCGGCAGATCGAGCTCTTCGTGTTGCAAGGCCGCAACCTTGGCGTGCGACCCAAGACACCTGAGGCAAAAAGGCTCGGCAGCCGCGCGGGACGGCGCAAGGACAGGGAGCGTGAGGAGCGTGAGGGGAGCGAGGACGACGAGGCGACGGCGACGGCGACGGCGGGAACCATGAGCGGCGTCACGCACGTGACAAGTTCTGGTCACCACCAGTCCATCCTTGGCGACAGCACGTCTGCGACGGCGTCTTCGGATACAGAGCACGACTTGTTTTGCGAGGTCGCGCTCGACAACATCGTCAGCGGCCGCACGACCGTCAAGTATCGTACCAATGCGCCTGATTGGTTTGAGAGCTTTATGTTCCGCGACCTCCCAGGATTTGGGACCATGCATGTCAATGTGTGGCGCGACAGGAAATTGTTTGGTCCCAGTTTAATCGGGTCTGTTGAGATTTCGCTCGCGAATTTTAGGAGGGGCGAGTTTGTCGAGGGATGGTGGCCTGTTTTCTCCCCGACTGGCAACGGGACGCAAGTGGGCGAGGTGAAACTCCGGATGCGGGTTGATGAGTGAGTCTTTACTTTTTGCTTTCGTTTCTTTCTTTCCCTCCTGATTTGCTTCGACGCTTACCACGCTGCGTATTTGCGTATAGGGAAATCATCCTCCCGAGTCAATGCTACAAACGCGTCCTAGAGTCGATAGAAGAGCTAAATTATCTTGATGTCCTCGCCAACCTCGAGCAAAAGCTGCGCCTCGAGCATGTCTCGCATCATGTCATCTCCCTGGCCATGGCCCGGCGACGGCTTGTGCCGGATTTGTCACAACTCGCCGATCGAGAAGTTGCGATGCTCACAGGGTGTATGTTTTCCCTTCCTCCCTTTATCTTCTCACGGGTTGGATGCTAATCGAGCGGGCTATTGTGTAGCAACGTCGACCCTTTTCCGCCGCAATTCTGTCTTCACCAAAGCCATGGAATTCACATTGCGGTTCTACGGCCGCTCCTTCCTTGACGCCTCGGTCGGACCCGTCATCCGGCGCCTGTGCAACGAACGCGTCGAGATTAGGCTTGATCCATCCTCGCATGCGATATCTCAGCTAGATCAAGAACGCCCCCGCTCCAGTGGACGTGATGGTGCTGTCGATGCGGCCAAAACGCTCGGGTATTGGTGCAATGAGTTTTGGAACCAGATTTATTACGTCAGAACCGAATGTCCTATGTGAGTATTTGTTTGAACTGTGGTTGTGGTAATGGATTAGGTTACTAGTACTGATCCCATCTATTCCATTCATTTATTGTGTACAGTGAGCTCAGGGTGCTGTTCAAGCACATTCGTACTTCCGTGGAGGAACGCTTCGGACGCCAATCAAACAACTTACCATGGCAGGGCATCTCGGCGTTTTGCTTCCTGCGTTTCATTGTCCCCGCTATCCTCTACCCGAACATGTGGGGCATTTACCCTGGTCTGCCCAGCGAGGGCGTTCAACGCTCTCTCAAACTCGTCGCGAAGACGATTCAGAACTTGGCCAATTTAATGATTGTGAGTAGCCTTACGAACGTGTGGATGTGTTTGATGTTGGACTGACGGATGATCAACCAGACCACGCAGAAGGAAGAGTATATGCGCGGCATGAGCGGGTTTGTTGCACAAAATATCCCAGCGATGATCGATTATCTCGACGCGGTCTCCACAGTGCCGGATGATTTTACCCTCCAATCGAACAGTGCCTCCGATGGTTCTCTCGTGTATAGTCAGCTGAGTGGACCGGACAAGACGGACCGGATGCAAGTCGTCGCCTCCATTCGCGCACGCCTGGAGAACAACGATGAGATCCCCATGCTCCACAAAGATGCCATCCCCCTTCTACCCCATTTGCTTGATGTTCCCAAGCATTTGGCCATCATTACTAGTGCTGTGGTGCGGAACGCGAAAAGTGGCGCCGCGATGCCATATTTGAGCGCTATGAGCTCGCGTGGGCCAACACAGTCCAGCGCACGGGAGTGGGACCTCGCCCATTTTGCGGAGCTGTGTTTTGATGTCGAGGCACAAGCGCTCAAGAGCGTTGCCACGCTCGCTTCTGGTGCAGCACGAACATGGAAATCCCGCTCTATATCGTCGGCACTTCAAAATGCGCTTAATGCGTCCTCTTCGAGCGCCAATGTCGTCGCACCTCTGCCTGCACGGCCGTCGAGTTCGGGACCGGGTGCCAGCCTCACCCGGACGAGGAAGATCAGCACCGACTCGTGGTTCCGTGGAATCCATCAGCACCCAGTCGCTGTTAATGCTGACAATGTATACCAGCAAGGTGATACACCCCCCGTCTCGCCTACCATCGCTTTCATCCCCATGACCCGCTCAGTTTCTGACGCTATGGATATCGAACCTGTACCTCCTGTCCCTTCTATACCACCCACGACCAACAGGGGATCGACTTCAGCTTCTCCACTCTCACCATCCCCACCCACCAAGCGACGCAAGACTGCACGACCGTCAACAGCACCAGAATCAGCCACTGCCTCACAGTCGACGCTCTTTTCAGCAGGCGTGATTTCGCGGCCGAACGATTCTCAGTATCAACAGTACCGAGAGCAGCCCATCGCCACAGGTGGCACGACCAGTGGTGGCGCATTCTCTGCCAATTCTCTGGCGTCCGACATTCCCACACCTTCTCAGCGTCCTATGACCAGCCGCGAATCATCATC
>WNFL01103295.1_pt2 | contig 12883 bp, 16 predicted proteins | sample 5400361 | NCBI WGS metagenome assembly WNFL01 (sample SAMN13153351, study PRJNA577476) | soil metagenome | isolation source: 40 cm soil on Douglas fir-dominated hillslope | place: USA:California | collected 2013-09-17
GAATCTTGACCCATCCAATAAGAAAGGTCACGGGCTAAATGAAGGGTTTTCCATCGCTCCTCCTTACCATCCGACCGCCTGGCCAGAAGAATCGATGCTTCCCGGCTTTCGGGATACACTCAACGAGTACCATGCCGCCGTGACAGAATTAGCAAAGTACATCTGTTCATTAATTGCCGAGGGACTAAGCCTCGATGTGGGATATTTCGAACCGTTCTTCGAAAGACAGCTTGCCCATGTCAAGCTCGCGCATTATTACCGACCCAAGGACCAGGAGAATGAGGAGGGAGTATTTGGGGCTGCTCCTCATAGCGATTGGGGGGCTATTACTATCCTGTGGCAAGATCAGATTGGGGGGCTTGAGATTCTGGAGAGCCGGACTGGACAGTGGATACCGGTAAATAGATATTTTATACTAGGATATATCATACTGATGTTCATTACATCATAGGTTTGTCCCGTTCCCGACACTTTCGTGATCAACCTGGGCGACCTGCTCTCACGCTGGACCAACGACCAGTACAAATCAACGGTGCATAGAGTAATCCCGCCCCCAATAGGGGTGAACCGGTACTCCATCCCTTTCTTCTCGCAAGGCAACCCCGACTACATCGTCCGGGTCATTGGCTGCACAGACTCGGAAGCGCGCTATCCACCAATTACCGCGGGTGACTACCTGAAGAACAAGTTTGAATCTACGTACAAAATGGACCAATAGGATAGGTTGTTGTGACCATGTAGACTAGAAGTGGCATGCTTTGGCTGTACAAACACAGAACGTCTTAGACTTGAACCATGAGTGTCAACATCGCGAATCACGAGGCTGTTTACACTACAGACGAGGTTTGAGGCATACTCAGAACGCGTTGGACCGGACTTGAATGACCAAGTGTGCTCTAGTATGGCCGTCCTTTCATAATTTTGCGGGAACAGGGGAGGAAGACGCGTAGTCATGGTCTCGACGCTATAAAGGCATGTAAGAAGTACTAATACACATTGGTGGGCTAACACACACTTCTTATCTAGTCACACATCCTGGCCGCGCGGACAGTCGCAAACATTGTTCGAACATCGCTCGGTCCCAGAGGTACTCATTACTCTCTACGCCATTACAAATAGTATCTGATGCGCGAAATAAAGGTTTGGACAAAATATTAATATCCCCCGATGGCGAAATCACCGTTACGAACGATGGTGCGACGATTCTCGGTCAAATGGAGGTCGAACACCAGATCGCCAAGCTACTCGTCCAACTGTCGAAAAGCCAGGATGACGAAATTGGGGATGGAACAACGGGCGTCGTCGGTGTGTCGATTTGGAAGTTTCTTTTCATTCTTCAATCGCTTACGTTCAAGCGTACCAGTTCTCGCGGGCGCCCTGTTGGAGCAGAGTGAGTCTCTGTTGGACAGGGGCATTCACCCTATACGTATTGCGGATGGCTTTGATCGCGCATGTGCGGTTGCTGTTGCACACCTAGACAAGATTTCCGATACGGTCGAGTACAGCAAGGAGAACACTTCTAATTTACTCAAGGCGTCTATGACAAGTCTTGGGTCTAAGATGTGTGTCCTCCTATCCCTTCCTTCCTTTAATCAGATTTATTCATGGACCTTACCACAGCGTATCGAAAGCACATGAAAAATTCGCCCAGATCGCCGTCGATGCAGTGCTCCAAGTAGCGGATATGCAGCGCAAAGACGTCTCCTTCGACCTGATCAAGGTCGATGGCAAAGTTGGTGGTTCGCTCGATGATACAACCCTCATCAAGGGTGTGCTCCTGGACAAGGACATGTCCCACCCCCAAATGCCGCGCAGGGTCGAGAACGCCAAACTCGCCATTCTCACTTGCCCGTTTGAGCCGCCCCGCCCGAAGACGAAGCACAAGCTCGATATCACCAGCGTAGAAGAGTACAACAAGCTCCGGCAGTACGAAAAGGAGAAGTTTGCGGATATGATCAAGAGAGTTAAGGACACCGGTGCTAATCTGGTCATCTGCCAGTGGGGATTCGACGACGAGGCGAACCATTTGCTTATGCAGAATGAGCTCCCGGCTGTGCGATGGGTTGGTGGACCGGAGATCGAGGTGTGTCCTTTGCTCTCTTCTTGAGGTACTTGTGGTCCAATCTCCTCCCCAGCTGATCGCGATTGCCACCGAGGGTCGGATCGTACCCCGTTTTGAGGACCTGTCGGCAGCAAAGCTTGGGAAGGCAGGTGTAGTACGCGAAGTGTCCTTTGGTACGACCCGTGACCGGATGCTTGTCATCGAAGAGTGCGCCAACACACGCGCCGTGACCATCTTCGTTCGGGGGAGTAATAAGATGGTAAGAGACGGTCCTTGTTCTCTGGGCATATACCTACCGCTGGTTTGTTAGATCGTGGATGAGGCAAAACGTGCCTTACACGACGCACTCTGCGTCGTGCGCAACCTCGTGATTGACAACCGTGTTGTTTACGGTGGTGGTGCAGCAGAGATCAGCTGTTCGATAGCAGTAGCCAAGGCAGCTGATGAGGTGCGTGGATTTCGTACCTTTCTGGTGGTCCCTTGATCATATTTTCCCACTTACTTAACAGATTCCCACGATTGAACAATACGCAATGCGTGCGTTCTCCGCCGCACTGGACGCTGTACCTCTAGCACTAGCAGAGAACAGCGGTCTTTCGCCAATTGAGACTCTCACGGATGTGAAGAGTCGGCAAGTCAAGGAGAGTAATTCACAGTTGGGCATCGACTGTTTGAGCAAAGGAAACAATGGTGTGTTATACCTCCTTTTCTCTTTTCTGGATTGGGCCTGATTCCTAACCCGGTTGGCTGCAGATATGAAGGAGCAATTCGTGTATGACCCCCTCATTTCCAAGCGGCAACAGTACCTGCTAGCCACCCAGCTCGTTCGAGCAGTGCTCAAAATAGGTTCGTCCCCCCCTCACCAACCCACAACCGGATCCACAGCTTCATATCTTTCTCTTAGACGACGTGATCACGACCGGACCCTCAACAGAGGAATAAGAATAAAAAGAGTTTGCTTGAAATGCATGAGTGGGTAGATCTACAGTGGGTGCGCCCGGGACAGGAGGATCATTCGGTCGCGTCGCAGTCGCAGTTGAGTCGACTAGGTAGTTATACAAAAGAGGATTCTCAAAACGCATTCGAACGAGTCGATCAGTCAGGCAAAGAATCACAAGTCCGACAAGCAGCTACAGATTGGATACTCGGGTTAGGTAATGAGTTCGGACCGGGGGAATGTGAGCTAAGGGGGGGCTCAGGCGGAGCGCGTACTTATTGAGGGGAGGGGAATCATCCATAGCGCAGGGGGGTAACATTAGGATGGGTTTGGCCGCCTTGGGCCGTATACCACAAGACACGTAAAGGGGTAAAGGAATGCTCGAACAAAAACTAGATAAAGAGGTGCAGTCCTGCCCGCGGGTAAGCTAGAGCCAAAACAGGAGTCGAGTTGATCGATGTCGGGGGAGATAAGTCGGTAAGAAGTATAAGGGTCGAGGTGGATCGTCATCCTGGGACCTCCTGTACACACTCTAAGGACTGGTTTAAGCTCGTTGCATGGGGATTTTCCGAACGCCAGGGGGAGAAACCCGCGCCACCTCGTCCACACCAGGACCGGCATTCGAATGCGCGACGACCAAGTTGCCAGGGCGAGGGTACGCCCTCGCGCCACTGCTGGGCTCGGACATCCTCCTGTACTCGGCAAAGCTCACCCCATCGTGCAGAAAGGAGCCCGAGTGACCAGAGTGCGAGCCCATACTGGAGACGGCGGCGCTTGATCCGGGTTCGTTTGACTCCGTGCTGCCCTCCCGTTGCCGCTGCAAGTGGTGTTCTTCGTCCTCATCCTCATCCTCAATCGCGCTCGTGTTGTTCAGGTCGTCACGCGCACGCTTGATAGCCGCGCTCTCGAGGATCTGGGACGCAAGGCGCTTGTATGACGGACGCCCGGGGGCGGGCGACGTGCCGGAGTGGCTGCTAATGTTAAGCGCGGCGCTCATCGCGGCGTCATACTCAGCCAGGTGCTTCTCCAAGTTCGGGACATGCGGAGGGGGCAGCATCTGGCCCGAACCCGGATGGACTGCGTACCCGGGCTGCCAGTTCGAGTTGAAGGCATTTGATCCCCCCGTTGAGGGCCGCGATTCGTTGCTGGGACTAGTATTGAGTCCACCAGAGGCAGAGACACCAGGTCGGGAGTCGGCTTGCGAGTACTGCCCTGCTGAGGTTCCCGGGCGGGACGACGGCGCGTTGTGCATATGGATCGGGGTGGGCGGCGCGCTATGGGTCAAGCTCGTGGGTGACTGATCAGACGAGTAATGCCCCGTAGAAGTGCCGGGCCTTGAGCGCGGCTTGGGCAAGGGCAGTACCAGCCGCGGCTGACCGTGCTGCTGGAGCGCCGCGAGACCCTGGTTCGGCGTCGACCCGGGCGGGACAGAGCTCGCAGCAGCAATAGTTGGGAGCTGCGCACCACTCGCGAGGCTCGCCACGCCGCCCGAACTACCAGGGATCGAGCGGTTTGTCTGAGAGATCGAGGGGAGGACTGAGCTCCCGCTTGCCGTGTTTGCAGCATCACGGCCTTTGAGCTTAGGAGGGAGCTTGAGAATGGGTGTTTTGCGTGCGAGGACGGCCTCCTCATAGCTCTTGAGAGCCTCGGGGCTCGCGTGCGACGCGACATGAGCCACGAGCTGCACTGCTTTGGGCTGCTGCTGCATCCTCTGCTGTTGATCCCTCGCCGCCTGCGCTTCGAGCTGAGCCACGATATTTGCGCCGCCCGCAAGGGGTTGTTGGGGTCCGGGCATATGCGGAGTCTTCGTCGACGAAGTAGATACCTGTTGGTACCCATTATTACCGCTGTTGTTGTTGTTGTTGTTTCCGGGCTTGCCGGGACCGCTGTAGGACGACGAGCGTCGATGGAGTGATGGAGTTGGAAACTCGGGGCGCTGGACCTCGGTGCCATCGGGGTTTAACCTCGCCGTTGGGTCCCTGAGAAACGCAGACCAAAGCTCACGAAGCTGGTTGGCCTCGCGATCGCGTGTGCCAGGAGTGACGTCGGAACCGTTGGGCCCGCCCCAGGTCATCGAATCAAAGGCCTGGGTCGGTGGAGGTGGGAGGAGCGCGTGCAGGTCTAGATGCTGATGAGGCGTCAAGTTGGTGTCGAAAAACGGTACTCCACTGGAGACGCCCGCGAGCACTGCGGGATCTTCGAGCGACATGAGACCGAACGACGAAGAGAAGCCGACGTCAGGTGCATTAGGTGGTTCCAGGTTTTGTTGGGGGATGTATGACATTGGGTTGCTAGCGGTGAGGCCAGTTGCGTGTCCCTCGGAGCCGTAGCCGTGGACATGACCGTATACTCCATAGGCTGGGTTGCTTGATGATGTGTTTGAATGGCCGTCGGAGGAGCCATTGGAACCTGCCCGGTGCTTGTAGGGGTATGCAAGCGACGTAGACAGATCGGTGAAACCGCTCTGTTGGGGAGGGTTGGCGAAAATGGATGAATCGTTGTGTCCTGCAATTTGAATAATGTTAGGATTCACGGGTTATTGATAAGAGCTATAGCCGTCTGCTACGGATTGCGTACTGGCTACAGAGTGTTCGAAATGGGTGGGAGCTGCGGTGGTTGCGGTTGCTTGTCGGTAACCAGGCAGGTAGGCATTCTGTGCGCGGTCGGGATAATTAGGGGCCGTAGTTGGGGGTGCATAATGTAGTGCAGTAGAGAGGTTGTCTAAGGAAACCGACGCAGAGGATGGGTGGGAGGACGAGTCGAAGGCACGGGGCGGATACGCGTCGTGAGGGGAATAGAGCTGGGAACCAGGATGGAACGGGTCTGAGGAGGTGGTGGGATGGGTAAACTGAGGCTGCCGTTGGTGCTGGAAAAGGGGCGGGGGCTGAGGCGGGGGATTGGGATTTGCGAGGGGCGGGATTTGAGATTGGGTAGCTGGAGTAGAAGTTAAAGTCTGACGGTGCTTTCTTGCTCTGCCACCTAAGCCACCAGACTTTTTCTCGTTTGTGTGGCACTTGTTTACGTGTCGAGAGAGGAGATCACTGGGTGGTTGGGGACGACGTCAGCGTCAGCGCCGCGATGCGGAGTGCGGAGAAAGAGCAAGCGACAGCAAGATAGAACGTAAACGCCTAACGTACCTTCTGGCAAACTGGTCACCGCAATGGACGCATTTATAAGGACGATCGCCTGTGTCTGGAAATGGTAAAGGGGGGTCAGAATCAGGTCTGGCTGTTGGGGCCACTGTAGCTAGTAATGGCTAGTAATAGCTAATAATGGTAGATGGTAGATGGTAACGGTGTATACGTACGAGACCGCATATGACGAGCGACATGCTGAGAGCGAGTAAAAGTCGAACCGCAGACCGGGCACTTGTGGTCTCCAGCCATGGTTCTAGAGCGAGCGCGGCGCGGGAGTTGGTTGTGGGGAGTTGGATGTGGGGTGTCGGGCGTCGGGCGTCGGGCGTCGGAGCCGGGAAACCGGTCTGGTCTGTCGTTGTGGGGCTGAGGCTAGAAGATAGCGTGAAAAAGAAGACGAAGAAGCGATGGCGGTGATCGTGGTCGTGGTGCTGCTGCTGTTGCCGTCTGCTGGAGTTGGAGCCAAAGAGCCTAAGAGCCAACGGTGGAACGGTGGAACGGTGGGGTGGTGGAGCGGGTTGGCAAGTTTGGAAATGGATGGGGCTAAGTTGAAGAAAGAAGGATAGACGCCAACGTACTTAACCCTAGCAGCAGCACCTCAGCATCACAGACTTCCTTTCCATTCCAAATATACCAACATACAACCCCTCTTGTTTGTTTGTCAAATAAAGCAACCAGCCCTACCACTCCGTTATGGCGTCACCAATTCAAATCATCCTATTTCAATCCAACCCTCCAATCACAGCCGTTCCCAACCGCCAATTCAATCACACTAATCAATATTTCTAGTCAATCATCACCTTGATACCGTCGCAGTAATCAGTCCACTGTAATGGAACAAACCACCCAGTCAGAACCCAGGTTCTTATCAAATCCCTTGCCCCCACCCACCTCGGTGCTGCAATCGGACAAAACACCTCTGCATCCTCCGGCACCGTGTTCCCCAACCCTATAAACGAGAGGTCGACCGCTGTGTACCTTCCCATCAGTTTCTCCCGTCTCCGTAACCAATGACAACCAAAGGCCAAGAACAAGAACACATACGGATGTAATGCCTGTTTGGCAATTTGTAGCTCACACTCCCCACGCTCGGGTTTTTGCTCAGAATCTTCTCTCCCATTTTGAAAAGCGTTGCCTGTCTCGGGTTGCATGCCACCCGTCAGTCAGTCACTCACTCACTCACTCCCTCACACACTTCAGAAGCCGCCTTCCCGCCCGTCGTCTCAACCGAGGGGAATAGGAAAAAAGAAGGTGAACAAGAAGCAAGAGGGTGGATGCCTAGCCTGCTTCGCGTGCAGCCTGCAGGTCGGTCCGCACCCGAAATGGAAATTGGCAACGTGAAATTCTTCGCGCTTCCTCATGCTCATGCAGGGGAGGAGAGGTGGGAAGTTTGCGTGAACGTGCGGACCACGCAACAGACGAGCGGGCGAGGCTAAATAATAATCACATAGATGAGTCGCACGCACCTGCACACTCGCACTCTCGTCTGTAGCGAACACCTCAAGGGTAATCTCCTTCGCGCTTGCCGCGACTCGATCAAACTGGACCTCGACCTCGGTCTGGGCGAGGTCGTCGACACCGCCTATCGCCGATACATTGAGTGTATAACTCAGATTGACCGATGTCGAGAAGATGCGGTCATTGACTTCTGCTCGACGACCAGTTTCAGTAATCAAGCAATCAGGCCAATGAACCACATGGACCGTGCTGCTGGGGTAGGATTCGTTTTGCCAATCAACGTGAAGGTGGGTACAAGAAGGAGGATGTCAATGGAACACAATGAGACGCACCCTTTAGTGTCGTGTATTCGTCTCGAATGAAACCCTCAAATGCGGAACCGGTGCTCTTGAGTACTGATATGATCACGGGTAGATGAGACACAACATGACGTCAGTACTGTATGTGTTACCAATGTATGTATGGGAGGGTGAAGGCAAATTCCGATCACGGAAAAGAGGCTGTACGAGGGAATCTATAGATTGACAGACGTACCAAACAAATCTTTCAACCCAGAGGTCACTTTTACAGTCAGCTTTTGTTTTCCTTGCAGCTCAGAGACCTGCGATGTGACGGCCCATCACAAAACGAGCGATTCACCACAGGGCATTGGATAAGCATTGGGGGGGAAGGAGTAAGAAAAAGTCTCGTCAATCAAGGACAACCGGAGGAGGGAATTGGAATGCCGGACTGGCACCGCCTCTATGGGAGTTGGTCACCGACCTCGACGCTTGTGAACCGCTTCTCCTCACCGTCGCGGACAAACGAGTGCTTGTGCTCGATGCCCTGAACGGGGATGCGGGACCACTTGAGCGACTCGATGTCCACAAAGGCCTTGTGGACGTGTGGGTACTTTTGCACCATGTGCGAGGCGATGTGCAGCGCGAACCGTTCCGGGCTAGTGACATGTGGCGAGGTTTTGGCAAGGACTGAACTTGCCAGTGTTCATCAGTTGATGGAGTGGTTAGCGTGAACCCGGTGAGGAGGATGGAGATCGTACCGTAAATGATGTTCTTCACTTTGATTGGATCGAGGGGTTATCTTTTGGGAGTAAGGGGTACACATAACGTATACGTACTAGAGTCAGTCGCTACGACACACGAGTTGTCCGCTTGTGTGTAGCTGTCGATGCATCACATGATCAATATTTCGTCGAGTAAGGGGAATGTAAGCGACGGAAGGGCTGATCGACGATAAGTTTCAAAGAAAGCTTGCGCACCTTGTCTCGATGTCCCCTTCGAGCTGGAGGCAGACATTGTACTCGACGACCTGGTGCTGTCCGCCTGGATTGGATGGCTTGATCACTCTGAAGACGCGCACTGCATCCTTGCCATAGCGAGCAGCAGCGAGTTTAAATTCCGACATGATATATGCGCGAAGTATCGGTTCAGCTGGCTCTTGATCTGTCGGAGTAATAGGCGGGGGGGCGGTGGGAGAAGGATGGTCGAATGACCAAATTTGGACAAGCGCCGGGGTAGGATCAAGATCACTGTTCAAAGGAAATGTCACAATTACTGTAAATTTTCTCACCCGCGGATCGAGGGAAGAACGCGAGTACGGCCCCACAAGGTGAACGGTGTGGTCTTTGCTGATGCATGACGTGGTGCTTGAGCGCCCCCAGGGTAGTCCGTGGGAAAAGTGGGTCTGTGAAGTGCCTGTAGCGTTTACATTTCTGCAGGCCAGGATTTTTAGTCCACTGATCCGACCTCACGGCCATCATCAGCCGTTTCCCATCATCCTGGTCCGCAAAGCGATCAAACACGGCGACTCGAGGAACCCAATACAATGAACTTGTGACCACCCCAATGGCTCTATAGCGCGGTACGATTGTGGCAAATCCTCCTCCATGCCTACACCACGTCAATTTAGGTTCATACCGCTGATTTCGAGTAATGAATTTGCAAAATGTCCTGAATTCGAAGTATAAGCTGGAGCTGTTTGTTGGATGTGAGGAGATATTATTACAAAGGAATGTCAATCGACGCCTGTATGTCCTCTGTTTCCTTACAGTGCACACTCGTTGAAACTTGCGTGTGCGTTGTGTATGTAGAGAGTGTTCTCCGACATCCCAGGTGCGCGTGGAGACCCCGATGCAGAATGTCGGTCGTCCACCATGGGCGAGGAAGGGACGGATTAGAAACGAAGTTGACATCGAAAGCATTTCAATGACTATTTGACCCAAAAAGCGCACGAGCTTACGATGTGGGGTCAGTCGTGGTCCATTCATACCTGAAAAATATAAACAGGTGCAGAAGCCGTTGTCGTTGCACAGGTCAATTCCTTTTGTTCTAGCTAAAATTACGATTTTTCTGCAGGTGCTACCATTTGTCTCTTGCGTCTCGCTATCACGGTCAGCTAATAATGTTTGCACACGCAGAACCTCTACGCTCCTCGCCCGTGAACTCGAAGGATTGCTGGAGAAATATGCCCCACTGATGGCCATATTGACGGAGAGGGCTTTTGGGGAAGACTATTTGGCACGGGTTTGCTTTCTTGGAGGTCGGCTCTCCCATATGGAAACTAACAAGACATTCGACACCTAGTTGAACGAGTGTTGCAGGCCTCCCATTTGAGGTTCGTGCTTGCTCTAAGGGTACCAGAAGCCGAGGTGACGCTCAACCGTTTAGCATTTGCCGGAGCAAAACGGGCCTGTTCGATCGGTTGCAGTGCATTTTGCCCTTGGAGAACAAGGTCACAGATGAAACCGTCTGCGAAGAGAACAATGGGGACATGTTCGCGAGAATAGCCGGAATTCTGACCAGCGGGGTTGTCGAAGATTTCGACTGTACCATCTGGCCCTGATCAACATCTGCTTGACAGTCAACGGCAAGCTTGATGCCATCAACTCCCACTCTGCAATAAGTACGGCCTGCTAGCTCCTCGCTATTGCCTCTCGCGCAAATTTACCTACTTTATTTTGTATCTATCCATCATCGGGAACAAGTCTTGAGTGTACCCCTCGAAAACACAAGGGTAAAGGAGTCATTTCGAGTTTGGCGAGAACACTAATAAGACAGTCCGTATTATCATTGATCTACACTGTGGGTAAGAGCTATCATGCAACCAATAAATTTAATGAAAGGATTGGGGCGAGGACGCACAAAGTTTGAGATACGTACGCACACGAACGAAAACACAACAGCAATAGTATTTGCACAGAAGTGTGAGTAGTCTATTTATCTGGTGCCCGAGTTGCTCGTGGTAGCCGCTAAGTAAGATGGTGGAGATTGGGAGGTGAAAGTTGTCCCTTGCATTGACGCTGATCGTCCGGAGGGGTAAGCGCCGCTCGAATCATCATGGCGGGTAGGTGGTGTCTGATACTGGCGGCCCTTCTGTCGTATAGGCAAAGGGCTCGCGGTGATGGCAGTGCTCTCGTCACCCGGTGTGTCCCATGGCATCGAATCATAATCATTCACCCCTCCCTCAGTGTACGCCTCCACTTTCGGATATTGCTCCGCAGCCGGCGAGTTGGCCTGCGCAATACGTCGGCAGCGCCAGAACAGGTATGATATGAACATAATGAGAATGCCAAAGGTGAAAGCTCCGATTACAGCCCCAGCTATGGCAGCAGAGCTGAGACCGGTGCTATTCGTTTCAGACGTCGCAGCCGAGGGTGAACTCGATGGTCGGGCTAACCCATCATCAGACGCCTTATCTACAACTCGTCTTTTTAATGTCAGCGTGGCAACACAACGGAGGATCGGGCAGGTACGCACGAGGCAGGCGGCTTGGTTGAAAGATCGCAACTCTTGGGGAAGAGGACATTATGTGGATAGGATGTCCGGAGGATACTGAGTTGGTTGCTCATGCACCTAGGTCGGAGAGTCAGAATTACACGACAGATTACGGGCAGGACCACAACGTACGAAGTGTCAACGGTGAACGTGTTATTGAGAATCGCATACATATGTACCACCATTGCTTGTGCAAATGCCTGATGGCACAGGTATCATTGTTGGGGCGATGTATGGAAAGGGTAATACAACTCACCTCAGAATAGCTCACAGTAGCGGCCTGGTCGGCGACGCAACTGTCCTTATCTACGGCTTCTTTCCATGTAGTTTGGGCTGGAGAGGACGCCAGTGGGCAAAGCTATTGCATCACATAGGAGCATGACTAACCACTGAAGTTTCCGATAGCGGCGTCCATGGCGTGAGTGGCTTGATGGATAAAATTGCTGACTATAGTTTGGCTTCCAGCAGAGCCATAGAACATTATATCTATGAGAGGTCAACTACTGCGCAAGAGAAACGAAAAATTGGGCGACTTGCTCTGATTATCCGTCCATGCATCCAAAGGACTAGGGAACGCCATTATGTGTCGCACATAGCCTCGTAGTTTGGACCCTATCATCCCGAACGGGTCCCTTGTGTTAGCCTGTGACATCTCCGCTTGGGTGCATCGGCAAATTGTCCATGGGATGGTGCAGCTAGAGAAGTAGAGGGCATCATACACTTCCATGTTGTCCAAGCTGCATTTCCCGTCAGCAGCTACCTTGCAGTCGAAGGGAATCAGGCCTGCGTTGCGAGAAACCACGTTAACAGGGTGGAACCGCGATCAAAGGCGATTAAGGACTGACTTGAATTTTTCCAAGTAGCGCTCTTTTTCCCTTCATAATGCAATTGATTCAAGGTGCGGGCCAACCCCGGGTCCAAAGGTGGCGATAGGCCTTCCCGAAATACGTAGCCATCCTTGATTTTGTCTGCGGTAATACTCGCTCCACGGCAAGGAGTGGGAGCAGGTGATGCCTGTCCTGCCACAGGTTGTAGGATTTGAGTGGCCAAAAGAAGGAAAAGCCTCAATGCTAGCTTGAGGTACACAGAAGGCATAGCTCGTCAAGTCGTCCCTCGCTCCGTGGTCTGATAGCTAGCCAGATATTGCACGAACTCGTGTTGGAGGAGAGCGGAAGGTGGGAGAAAAGCCGTCTTAACAGACGACACGTAAATACGAGTCGACGCCATCCACTTGGCCCCCTGCCGTCCCATTCGTAGGGCAGTTCTCCAGCCGGCTGAACCTGCCCGATCACAAAGCGCATAACCTATTCATCGATATGACCGGCGAGCTTGTTCAACTTGGGACATGCTGATAGGACTTGAAATTCCCTCATCGCCGCCGCAGATGGGTGTTTGGCGCTTGAATTGCGGCGCCCGCCAAACGGCAAATCTCCGCCAATTTGGAGTTATGGATGCTTTCCTCCTTGCTAAGGCCGAGATCTTTTTAAAGAAGCCGGTCAAGTGGGACCACCTCTCAAAT
>WNFL01027784.1_pt3 | contig 12882 bp, 13 predicted proteins | sample 5400361 | NCBI WGS metagenome assembly WNFL01 (sample SAMN13153351, study PRJNA577476) | soil metagenome | isolation source: 40 cm soil on Douglas fir-dominated hillslope | place: USA:California | collected 2013-09-17
ATCCTTGAATGCGTCTGGAAGGCAGCAGCATTCGCGAAGGCGGATCGAGGGCAGACCCTGAGGCCCTGGCGCGGGGCGTCGGAGGTCGGCGGTGTTGCCGAAACGGTGGAAAGGGCCAGAATGGCCGGGGTGGCTCAAGAAGCCAGAGTGGCCGGAGTGGCCGGAGGTGCCAAAATGGCGAGAGCCAAGGAGGCAAGAGGAGCCAGAACCAGAAGGGCTGGGTGCCGAGGTGGGGGTGTCGAAAGGACGCTGCGCCGTGTCAGAAGTTGACAGAGATGCCAGAGCCGAAATGTCGGAAGTCCGGTATTGGTTGAGTTGGCGCAACCAGCGTAATCCAACGACTGTAGAGACGTCGGGATCTAGCGGAGTGATAGGAAATCCCACCAGTAAAACCTTAGCGAGAGTGGAACGGACGGGAACGGTAACTTCATATAAAGTATTTTTTGGGAATATACGAACCATTGGAAGGATGGAGGCATACGAGAAGAGGGTGATCGGAAAATAAGGGAAAAGGTCAAAAGTAGTGGGTCGTGTAGGAAGAGAAAAGAATAAGCCAGACCAGGAATCGAACCCGGGACAACCCCATGAGCATGACATGTGAGGCGCTCTCCCAACTGAGCTACCCAGCAGGTTTGTTGGAGGGATCACCCACTCCAACAGGTCGCAGCGGAATCTGCTAGAGTGTTGATAGGAATGTTAGAAAAATGAAGAGAAAAATGACAGGCACAGGTCGGGGAGTACGCCTGGGAAGGACAGGGACACTAAGTTTATTACTGCACGGCGTTGCAAGACCGCATTCGTGAGACACACAAAACGCCACCTGTATACCTAAATTAGTGCTTAACAACCATTTACACTATGCCTGCGATGTGCTTAGGGAAGTTCTTCCATTTGCTTGGGCTACACCCAACTAAGGCATAAAAAAGAACCGGATGTTTGAAGAGATCCACGGCAGTGAGTACCCCTTTAATGCCTTATGAGATTGCCGTCAAACCGGCAGATCGATGTGCTCAGAATCAATGTAATATATTAAAAGTATGTACCATTTTGCTGACATTTTGCCGAACATTTCCAAAAGGAAAATGTTAAGTTGTCCACTGTGTCATCCGTCTCACCGACCCTGGCTGGGTGCAATCTTCTTCTCCACCGACGTACCCTGTTCTGTGAACCATCCTGACCAGGCCATAAAGAGTGGAGTATGCACAAATATCAAGGCACACCTTAATCTTGGAGTCATTTTGTCTTATGCGATGCCTCTCGCTGTCAGTGTTGGACGAGCACGACCGACCTAACGCAGGAAGAGAGCGGGGGAAACAACCGTAAGGAATATATGGACGAACATAGTGCGCTATATATACATGAATGGACCAAACAATACACACCTACAGGAGAAACCCAAATAATTTAAGCTTTGCGGTAGGTTGGTCCTTCAACTCGCTCAATTCATGAACTTGTACGAACCCAATAAATACATCGTGAACGGGAAAAAAGAAACAAGTCCATGACAGAGCTACGTGTCAGCCAGCAATTCATCCTAAATTAACACGCGGAGGGTATGTCATCTTGCCTCCAATCAATCAGCTCCGTTGTCGGTGGGCTCCACAATCTGGGCATGGGGGGGCATGGATAATGAATGGTTTTACCCAAAAAATCCGATCCCTGACAAATAACAAACAGAGAAACAGAATGTGTGATGAGTCATATACTACTCAACAATCAGAGCCCGGCGTTCCGCTCTGGAATCCCGGTGGAGACCAGATCATCGCCGGACACGGGTAAGGGGTAATCACGTCCACCTCGCCTGTCCCGATAGGGATTTGTGGATAGTGGGCGTACGGCCAGGGAATGAATGGTGCGGGGGGTATGGGTGCTGGACACTCCAAGAATTGGACCTGGTCCCCTTCCTCACTCAGGTACGATGTGGCTACCATACCCGCTTGACCAAATTCAATGGCATTACTGCTCGCCATTGCCCCAGGGTGGATTCTGTACTCCAACCCAGACTCGTTGACTTGTGGAATGCGGTCCATATATTGGGGGTTAATGTCAACGATATGTGGTGGTGGTGCCGGTGGCGGTAGTACCGTCGTGTCGATGGTAAAAGCAGAGTTTGATTGAGCCAATGCTAAAAGGCTCGGCTGAAATGGTGCATACTGTGGTTGAACTGGTGCATACTTTGATTGAGGTTTTTCGTGTTTCCGGATCCTCAATGGTGTCTCCATCTGGAACGTCGCGACACGTCCGAAGGAATCTTTCAACTTGAAGGAAACACTACAAGGCAAGTAAAGGCATCAATATATAGAATTCGGCATTAGGCAGAAGACGGACATCAATGATTCAGCACCACATCGCGACATTCGACCTTTGGGCTTTCGGCAACGGAACGGAATCTTGAACGTTGCGACTCGAGAGTACCGTGTGTTGGAGTCATCAAAGGACAGGAGAACTCCTACTTTACTTGGTATTAAAGGGAAGGTGGGAGGGTTACATCGCTGTTCATTATCAGCGGCCTGCCTCATCATGCACGAGGCGCAGGACGCTGCTCCAGAAAGGAACAGTGCTGGTGGATTGGGGGGGTTGTTCTCCAGATGTTGCATTGAAGGAGGTTCACCTAGCGCTAGTTCCTTGAAACTGCAGCCAACGTCGCGCTCAACATCGACGCGTATCTTAACTTGATCTCTGTACTCGGAGTGGCCATGGAGAATACGACCAGGCTTCGGAGTGATCACCACATTCAATATTTCGCTGTTCACAGATCAGCTAGTGGCATGCTCGCCTAGAGATTATACATACGGAGTTTGAGGGTCGAACCTGTATGATTACAGTCAGTTGGGCTGGTATTAGGATTGTGGGAGTCACTCACGGGGCATGCGGCTGTCTCATTGGGTCATGATCATCCTCACCATCCGGGTTGAAGGAAAATTCACTAGAAAACAGAAAACTGGGTGTTCGTTACTGCAATCCCCAAGGATAATGAAGAACTCACGCCATAGTGGTCAGGTTCCGTAGGGATGGGAATTTCAACCTCGCAAAGCCCAACTCCCCTTTTCAGACTGACCTCTTATACCACGCTTTCTCATCGCTTTTGGCTGCCCGAGTGGGCTTCTGGCCAAAGATACCATAGCCGACGCAAGAGGCCAACGGGTGGACCACAGAAGGTCATGAACACCCCTGAGGCCAAGCACGGCCGAACCTTTCAGATTTTCACATAGTGATAGATAGCAGAATATAGGCGCGGGTGGTTTTCACTTGAATCGGGATATTCATAAAGCGGAGCTCGATGAAAAATACTTGGATAACATGGAGAAACTTTCATACTGACTTGGAGAGCTAGCAGGTGTTAGCTGAGTGGAAGCTAGGACAATCCCTTGGAGACTGTGGGTTCCTGTGGCCTTGTGATTATCCTTCGCGGCCGCCCCCTGGTGATTTCCGCGATGTGGCGATTCTGAGGCCGGCCTGATAATACAATCCAACATCCATCCCTGCGCAGTATCGTAACCCAGTGACCGACTTCGGTTGGGCGGTCCGCGCGGCTTAAAGACGACAGAGTTTCCTTCAACTCCTCTGCCTGATCGATCGCCTATTGTTCCAGGGACAGGCCACTTCGCTAGCAAGCGATGAGTCGAGAAGAGTCCAAGTCCATTCCATTCCCGATTTCATGAATTGAGGTTCATGGAAGATGTTTGACGCACCGTTAGAGATGCAGTCGCATTCGGGTGGAGAAATGGAGTGGGATTACTTGAAGGCAGCGGCGGGGGTTGGGTGCTTTACGTGGGGAGCTGGTATCCTTACGAGCAGGTTAAATAAGGAGACCTCGAGTACGACACAGTAGTCACATCTACGTACTGACTTCTCCGTTTCGGATTTATGAGTCAGGGTTGAGCATTGATTGAGACTGGATTGAGTGAATTATGCCTTGATAAGAGTTCCAGTCTCGGTTTTGTATCCGAATTGGGAAAAGAGACTGGAATGTTCCCTTTCCGCTCAATGACCTTCCAGCCACATTGATGGCCCCGTTGTCCAAATGGCCGAGGTCTCAGGCATTCGCGGACCGCGTGGGAGAGAGGGCGCTGGCCGTTGTCTGGCGTTTGGATGGATATGCATGGAGCAGAAGGAGATTGGCACTGCTGCTCCGAAAAGCCACCGACTTCGTGTATTGATTGAGTGACAGCTACCGACATTGATGTCCAGGCAGTCCAGCTGTTTTCTCACTTTGTGCTGGATATCATAATGCAATGGCAATCTCGCTTGATGACCTCGTGTCCAGGGTATGAATATCAACGGCATGATACTATTTCAAGAACCATTCCTTGATTGACCACCTGAAACACTTGGCCTACAGCAGAGATCCAACAATCGATCATACGCTCTGCTGACGCCTTTCTCTACTGATGCCACAAGGCACCCATATTCAACGCTCGCAGGAGTCCCGATTGTCACGTATGATTTGTGCTGACGTACCACATCGCACGAAGGCCCTGAACCCTTCCAATCTTTGGCGCATTATATTACGGCTTATATTTTTTACCCATAGTAGACATTTTTTGCCTCTGCATGTCCGCGTTGCCCCTATGCCCCAAAACGCGTGCGTCATCGCCACGTAGGAGGAATTCATCAGGGCCTGGCGACCATCTAAGGGCTCTAGAAACTCCGAATAGATGAAGTTAGGAGCCGCTCATAGCTCGCTAGTGGGTGTATCAAGTATATATATGTTGGTTGGAGGAAAGGCGGGAAATGCGTCATGCACCGTATCGCCTTCGGGCGCCGTGCAAGTGTATTTCTAACTGCCCACGACTCCACTTTTCTCATAGACGGGTGGAGTGACGGTTCCATTGGAGAGACCACAGTAAAGCCATAATATTGAATAATCGAGAAGCTCCTAGCCCTTTCACTCGCGAGTAAGTCGGCGGTATCGGGTGTACGGTGTCGTCTCTGCGGCACCGCAGGTAGTTTTACAGTCTTCGGAAACTCTCAAGGACTAGAAGTCAAGCCAGCGGTTGTCAGTTCCCAGGACTGCGGAGCCAATTGATCTGGTGGTGATTAAAGAATTGTGCTCGAGCTACACAAGAGAATGTCAGCCACTCCTGGATTACATTGAAAAACCACCAGTCCTTTTTGTGGCCGGCTGCACATTGACCATCGTCCCGCCGCAAAATCACTTGCTGGTTGTAAGGACTCGTTTGCGGCTATTTGCTTTTACTTTTGACATATTACTTCCCACTTCTATTTAACCCTGTCGCTTGCGAAGCCTTTACCTACATATTCGATTTTACTCCTCTACCACAAAATTATATTCTTACCACACACGTTCAACTAGTACAAGCTTGTCTCCTTCAATATACAGGGATTCGATTGTACTCGGACGTCACCCTAAGAAACTAGGTCGAAGAAGAATCGAAACCTCACACTGGTGTCGAGCCGTTTCCGGTCAGGGCTGGAAGCGGACCGATGGTCGACATATTACCATACAAGTCGTCTCTCATAATGCCGTCCGGCGGAGAAGGAAGGATGGACGTACGTACTTAGAAGGGAAACGGAAGGAAGTGAGAATAAGGACCGGGACTCTAGTTGATCCTCAAACCGAGGGACTAGCGACGAAGTACATGGGTGTAAATATTATAAATAGAATATGAAATGAAACGGAAATGAAATGAAGGGACGTCTGGACGGGAAGTCCGATAACCAAAACCAGCGGCAACGCTCGTCGAATAATTCGCGTAATATTCTTACGCGCCGCATGCAATTCCACTGAGCCGGGGTCTAGCCGCAGGCGAGGGCTTCGAGACGAGAGGATGCGACGGCCGGCTGGAGACTGTGCCATCGGAAAAAGATCCAGTATCAATGGAGCAATCCGGAACGCGCATGGTTAGTGACACCGTGCAAGGTTGTTTGGAGTATATATAGTGGAAGCAGTGCTTTGGTTACGGTTGGTTGAGATTTCGTGAAAGGTCGGATGCAGCTATATACCGAGGATCAATCACGGTAATTGCATCGACTTGTGAGTGGCGGCTAATAGTAGAGTATCAGCCACATCAGTGGCGTGAGCTCGTTGCTTGTTCTCAAATAATGCTACTAAAGGCAAGGAATGTACTACCAACAACGCCTATCATGTGGTCGTGTCTAGAGTAATGGTTATCCTCACATGATTGGGTAATCTAGTAGCACAATAGAATGTGGACCGCCAGCCAGCCTCCATATCTCGTGAATAATGGATCGATTGCAAAACGCGAACCAAATCCCTAACACTGAGCGACCTCCTGCATACTGTACTGGTACGAATTACGGGGAATTTTTCACGTCGCGTTTGGGGCCCAATTTTTGTACGGGCACCGACCCACCTCACCACCGAGCCTGAGTTTTCGTATGCCCAATGATTTCGGTGTCAAATTTTTAGAAGAAAATAAGTAGAGTTTATGGTAGGGATCTACATATATATGAGTATCTCATACTTGCTTGATAGTGCCTAGATCCTTATTGAATTAACCAGGCACCAAGATCCGTTTCAACCTCTATCCCCTCCAATCACCGGAGTCATCAGCTCTTTGTAAGTGAACAACGTTGATGCTGGTGAATAGGTAGATCGTCTTTGGTCCACCAAAATGAAGCGGCTTTTCCGAATCTCGAACCACCGTTCCTTGAAGCTGGACGCGGTACGTACACACCTGCTCCTCTTGATTAAAACCAACGTAAAGGTGATATGCGTGACGAAAATGAAAAGCTCCTTGTCACGATGAGAATACCTCAGCACAGTGAGTCTCATGTCGTCCTAAAATAGATGACCTACATACAAGCAACAGTACCAAAAACGGAGACGGAACAGCGAGGAATCCCTAAGACGCTGAGCCGCATGTTCAAAAAGGGAGGAAGGGAATCACGAGTCCATGTGACGAAAGAACATCAAGAACATCAAGGTTCGGAGCGAGAACATCCAACAACAGGGAAGGCAAGGACAGGTACCACAGCTACATCTAAAGAGCCAGGCGTTTCATGCTGCCCATCAAGTTGTCGATCGTTCTTTGCACTGCCTTGAACCGTTGCACACCACACGAACCTTTGTCGATATGCTGACCCAACCCACTCAGAGTAGCGAAGTTTTTTCCACATGCTGAATTAGGGCATTTGTAAATCTTGTTCTGGGCGGCTGAGTGTTTCGGTGAGGCAAGGTGCTGGTCGAGCTGGGGTTTGGTTGGGAATTCGATGTGACAGAAGTAGCATTCCCAGGAAGAGCCATTCCATGCTCGATTAGTTGCGGTATACGTCGGTGGCGGAGTGTACTGGCGAGTCGTGCCATTGGTGATCATACGCAGCGAATTGGTGATAACGTGATTCACATCATGCTTCAAAACGTAGGCGTCTATCATGTGCCGGTTAATTCCACTTTTGCAAGTACCGGACTCGAGGTGGAGGACGACATCTGAATGCGATACGAATCGTCTTGAACAGCCTTGCATCAAACAAGGGAGCCCTTTTGGCTTGTGGACAACAGCTGGATCCGGAGAGTTAATGCCAAGGTGGCATCAAAAAATGAGTATCATATGCTTACCGTGCTAGGGGAATGGGATGACGATAAATGGGGTTGTTGACAGGTAGGAATTAGCTGACTGGAGTATCGCAACGAAAACCGAGACATACAGATCGTAACCGAGATTCACTGCCGAAGAGTGTCTCGCAGATCTCGCAATAGCGATTGGCATGGGACTCGCGGAAATGATCCTGGAGCTCTTCGTCCCCGCTGAATATCGTATTGCAATCCCGACACCACCAGTGACGGTCGTCCATGTGGCGATCAAGGTCGTCTGAGTCATCGAAGTGCTCATCGCAAATCTTGCAATAATCGTGACGTGGAGAGTTCGCGTAGTGTTGGACAAGGCCCGAATACGTCGTGAAATCCCGGTCACAGTTGTCGCAGTAGTTGTGAGAAGACGACTGATTCAAGTGTTGCATAAGAGCAGAATAATTGTTGAAGCTACGACCACACGGGTTGCAAACATGGTCCCCGTACCGGTCAACGTGCCACACCATCAGTCCTGGGGGATGGGGGACTAGTTTGTACGGGTTCAAGAAGGAAGATCCTCGGTGGAAGGGGTTAAAAGGGGGACCTCGTGTTTGGGTGTTTGGCAGGCTCCGAAGCGTATGGAAATGTGTCACGCTGACGACCGAGCTTCGGTCATATGGCAGGGCATGCAGGGTTGCGAGGAACAAGCCTTTGTAATGTAATGGTTGACCCCTTTTTCCCACCTATTTTGCCTTTCCGCGCGGGCTGTAGCGCTGGTCGTCGTCGATGGCCTTTGCTTGCCTCAAGACCCCTATTATAAGCCGCCCTCGCTGCCTCGCTGCCTCGCTGGATGCCCTCTGGTTGCTGACACTGTTCACGTTTCAACCTTTGCGCTGTTTGCAGGACGAGGATCGTATGCGATGACAACATCTAGGGTAGAATAAGTCTAAGGTCTCGATCCCTGTATTCGGTATCTCTACGTGTTTGAGGTCCATAATTTTTGTCGTTATCGGTTTCGCGGAAATGTAGACTCTTTGTAGGGCAAAGCTGGTGACAGTGACCTCAGATACACAGTATACATAAGTGAAGTCACGTGTTGTTCAACCACTGCGTCTTCTTCTGACCCAACCATGTCCGAGTTGGCGGCGAGTCCACCCCCAGCAGCGAGCGCCCCGGCACCTTCCAACAAACATGCTTTGACTGGAGTTGAAAAACAACGAGTGCAACTGGAGAGGCTGCTCAAGGACCCCTCCAAGCAGGTCGTTCTTCCCCCACCTCCGAAAGAAAAATCCATCCGACCGCCTCGAGAGATGATGAAGAACGTGCAAGGGAGCTCTGCCGGTGCTGGTAGTGGCGAGTTTCACGTTTACAAGGCGAATCGAAGACGCGAGTATGAGCGTCTGAAGTTGATGGATGAGGAGGCCCTGAAGGTATGTAATGGAACCCACAGTATTATATGCACGCCCATGAATTCAAGCTGATATATGTTTGGCGAGTCTGTAGGAAATTGAGGCTGCCGAGTTTGAGCAACGTAAACGCAAACGTGAGGACGATGCAGAGGCGAAGACTGCGAAGAACCGGGCAAAACGACAGAAACGCAAGGGCGCTGTGAAGAAGGCGAAAGGGAAGCCAAAACCCGGGATTAGCGGCAAGAATGCAGATGCGCAAGCGCAAGAAGAGGACGGGGGTGAATCAAGCGACGACGAGAAGCCTGACGCAGAGCGACCGTTCAAGAAGCGAAGATTACTTGGCACTTTTACTGTGGGTGTTGAGGAAGAGATCGAAGTTCAGCAGCCTGCCACTACATTGGAATCCGACCTCAAACCTGTGCCAACGGTTGTCAATGCGCAAGTGCTTATTCACGATGAGGACTAATCTTTGTAGATTATGTAGTATGATATCAAGATGTAGTGGATTGCTTCAGGGCGGGTGCAACTGAGAACCAGACCAGCAGGCCCCCCACATCACCCTACGGTACATATGAGACTAGTACTGACTGGTTGTATTACATAACGACACTTCCTATGGTGCCGGGCTTTCCAACACAACCATACAGTGGGGTTCTAAGTCATGATAGCCACACAGTTCCTTCTTCATATCTTACACACGACTAACTCGTAGTTTACATAATTTCTGTTCCAACCTGAAACTAACTTCAACGACGTTGGAAGACCCCCTCTCTATGTGGCGAACGTGCATTAAAAATACTCAGCACAGGGCTTATTGATATCGACGCGACCGTGAATCTCGTTGGTGCAATCACCTTGGACGCCCTCTCCGTCTTTTCTTCCTTCTTTGGCTCTCTTTGACGCTATAGACGACCCACGACCCCCGAAACAATCCATCACACTAGGTTGTGAATACAACAAGGAAGAACTATACCACCTCACAGCACACTTACGATATAATCGGCACTCTGATGCGCTTCCGGACGTACCCGCTCACCAAGAGCCAGTTTACTGGCCCGCATAACGCCAATTCGCTCGACTGTCTAGCGTCATTCTTCCGCGGGCTGGGTAAGGTGTTCCTTGTCATTGAGATTTGCAGGTGGTGGAAACGCACCCTCTTCTTCACTATTAAGTAGTCAGAATGTGCAAGAGGTACCTTGATATCCGTATTCAGGACAATTCGAGAAGTGCGATGAAAGCCTGCAATAGTTGTCCTGGGGTCGTGTAATAAGTATGTCTCTGTCTCCCTTCCATTTCAAACTTTTCTACTCACTTCCCCGCCTCCCTTGAAGCCTGATGCTGGCCGAAACCTGACCGACGACGTTCATTTGAATTCTCTATCGCTGTGCATGATTCCACGTTCCAGGTGTGTTGGTATCCCCCACATGGACCGTGCATCCACCACTGACACCGGGTACACAGTCCATAGTAAACCTTCCACTGGGAGCGCCAGCGAGGAATGACCAACAACCATACAAGCCCTAACTGGTCAACCTTCGACTTCACTCCTTATCCCCCTTCACCCTTGTGTTACAGTCAAAGGGGGGGCAAGTAAAATGACGTAGCGCGCTGGGATCGAACACGTGACCTGGGTAAAGGCGGTCTAAAGCGTAGGATTGTTTGTTGGAAATTAATCTTTATCTGAGTAGTCACCCAGGCAAGCCCACGAATCGGACTTTGACGGAATGTCTTGTCGATCAGGCCGTTTCATGGTGCGATTGGGCATTTGGAGGGTGGCCCACAGGTCAGATAGGTGCGCATATTCTTTGCTGAGTCTCACTGCTTGACGTTTATTGATGCATTGGGTAGAATCTTATCGCGCCGATCTCGTTTGCATACGCCATTCATCTGTGGATGATTACTCTCCTGCACTTCATTATACCGCCATTGCAGCTCCTAGGGGGCATTGTAGCTGACTATTCCCACCGTGGCCCATGCCGCGTTCACCTTCAAATTTGAGTGAGGAGAGACCGAGGATCCATTCGGGTACGACTACAAGTCCTAAATACGTCTTTCTTCAAACACCCCTTCATCCGCTGCCTCGTAAGCTTGATTCAAGGGGCATGACGCAAATCAGGCACAATATCGTCCGCAACAAACTATACACCAGCATACTGATCCAAACGGATCTCCGTGCCAGCGCCAGATAACGGTGAATTCTTTTGAGTTCGATTTCTGTGATACGCCTTGTCTCCACTCGGATGCCCAATGCCCCTTCGACGTCGCTTGGACTCCGTCCCCAAAGAAGAAGGATGAGCACAGCCAGAAACCTAGCGGGAGGTGCGATTGCAGCTGACAACCTTACTGCCACCATGCCGCCTACTTGATGTTCCATCTCTTCGGATTTGGCTCCTGCTCTGAAATTTACGCTACTAATCTTAACTGGGCAGTAGGTCTAGTCGCGGTTCGATTTTGGAGTGTTGAGCTTTGCTTTGGGTTGGTGCGTGCTGTTGTTGTGGTATCAGGTGCATCTCGAGCTATGGATCGAAATTGGATGGGTGGTGCATTCTTTTTTTGTTTGATAGAGTGGTTTTGGTCCATGCCCATCTTATTCGTAGAGACGTTGAAATGCGATGTATTTACCTTTCGGTGATTCTTTATGGGTCAGGTCTGAAAGATCAAAGAACGCGGATAGCTTGACGCGCGTCGCATCACGCACCACACTCGAACGCTCCACGCTTCCTACCATGAGCTCCTGCTTATCTACTGCAGCTCCACCTTCCGACGCAGACCCGTCATGCGGCCGTCGCGATGGTCGCGGGAATGTGTTGCCATACGAAATCCTTAGCAAAATCTTCTCGTATATATCTCATGGCCACATTCTGCACCTCAGACACCTCCCTTTCGTCTGTCGCTCCTGGAGCTTCGTCATTTTGCACGAAGCAAAGCTATGGTCCTCCATCCGGATCGATTATAAGCTATACCAACACTTCCGTGATTCGAAATATTACAACGTATTTGACTACGCACGAGCAGAGAATTTCATCTCTCTGTGCGTCTCCAGGAGTAGATCGCACCTGCTCAGCATCAATCTGGACTTCAGTTCCTTCATCACCTGGTCAGATGTGGCCAAAAAATGCATCAGATGGGAGCTGGTTCCGCTTCTTGTAACCCTCGTAGGGCGCCTACACGAGCACGCACTACGCTGGCACTCTTTAGAGTGGCACTCCTTGTTCCATGTGTCCGAAATCATTTCCATTCTCCCACCTTGTCTACCCCAACTCAAATGCCTTCGGTTGTACTCGTTTCAGTGGGATTTAGGAAATGAATTGATATTTCCTGGGTGCCCAAACCTCGAAGTGTTCGAACTCCACGAACACCGGAAGTATAGGAGGCAACTTTTGGCGAATGCGACTCACCTAAAGTAAAGGAGCTTCTGGTAGAAAGCAAGTGGGACTGGGGCCTCGAGGATTTGCGCTACATCGCTAGTTTCAGAAGCGTCCTTCGCCTAACCATCTCCTCTTCGCTTACAGGTGGGTACTTCGAGATAAAAGCCCCAGGGGAGATCCATCTACCACAGTTGAAGGATCTACGGCTCAAGGGCTGCATACATCTGAGCGTCGTTAGCTTGTTGAGCGCTCCATCTCTGAGCAAGGTTGAATTCGACCACAGTGAATCAATCAACTCCATTATCTCCCGTCTAGTTTCCGCCAACATTGAGGCAATCGCCGCATTAATCCCCCTCCCGGGCCACGTGCCATCCCATGTGACGATCGCTGTTGCACTCACCCACCTTATCACTTCACTCCATGGACTCAGGTTCCTTCGGATCAAAAGGTGGATCTACGATGTAATGAATGCGAGCGATCGTCCCTTGGGCACGAGCGGGATATTGGGGGATGACATTCATCTGAGCATAGAAGATTGACGGTATCACTGCAGGTAGAGGGTCCGTAAGCGGTCCGGAGAGGCGGCTGCCGGCGGTGTAATGGGGTCGGG
>WNFL01439249.1_pt2 | contig 12880 bp, 5 predicted proteins | sample 5400361 | NCBI WGS metagenome assembly WNFL01 (sample SAMN13153351, study PRJNA577476) | soil metagenome | isolation source: 40 cm soil on Douglas fir-dominated hillslope | place: USA:California | collected 2013-09-17
AGGTCTTGGTGCCGCCGATCAGCAGCTTGGACAGCGCGACCATGCCCATCTCCTCGGTGCCGACCTTCTTGTCCTCCTCGGCCATCACCTCGACGGCGTGGAGGATCTGGTCCTCGGTATGTTCGGACGACAGGAAGAAGCGCAGGCGCGCCATCGGCTCGGGCACCGCCGGGTAGAGGATCGGCTGGACGTTGATGCCGCGCTTGAACAGCGCGTCGGACAAACGACCGGCGCGGATCGAGCCGCCAGCGATGATCGGCACGATCGAGGCGCCGACCGACGGGCCGGTGTCGAGCCCGGCCGCCTTGGCCTTGTCGCGGAACAGGGTGCAGTTGGCGTTCACCTTGGCGACGCGCTCGGGCTCCTTGCGCAGGATGCGCAGCGCTTCGAGCGCGGCGGCGGCGTTCGGCGGCGTCATGCCGACCGAGTAGACGAAGCCGGGCGCCGAGAACTTGAGGTACTCGACCAGCGCGCGCTTGCCGGCGATGTAGCCGCCGCACGACGCCAGCGACTTGCTGAGCGTGCCCATCCACAGATCGACCTCGCGCGGGTCGACGCCGCAGCGCTCGGCGATGCCCATGCCGGTGGCGCCCAGCACGCCGATCGCATGCGCCTCGTCGACCAGCAGCCAGGCGCGGTGCTTGCGCGCCAGCGCGACGAAGGCGGCGAGATCGGGCGCGTCGCCGTCCATCGAGTAGTGGCCCTCGATCACCACCAGGGCGCGGCGGTGGCGCGAGCGCACGCCGGCCAGCAGCCGCTCGGCCGCGGCGGGGTCGTCGTGCGGGAACGCCACGCGCGTGGCGCCCGACAGCAGCGCGCCCTGGAGCACGGAATTGTGGATCAGCGTGTCGTGCAGGATGACATCCTGCGGGCCGACGATGTTGCCGATCACCGTGACGTTGGTCGCGTGCCCGCTGACGAAGGCGATGCAGTCCTCGGCGTTGTAGACGTCCGCGAGTTCCTGCTCGAGCTCGCGATGGATGCCGCGCTCGCCCGACACCAGCCGGCTGGCCGACACCGAGGTGCCGTAGCGGTCGATCGCGGCCTTGGCCGCGGCCGACACGCGTGGGTCGCCGTTCAGGCCGACGTAGTTGTAGGACGAGAAGTTGAGGTAGGTCTGGTTGCCGATCGAGGTCTCGGCGCCGGCGATCGCATCGTGGACGCGGAAGTAGGGGTTGCCGATGCCCAAGGCTTCGCCGGCGGTGCGGATCATCCGCATCTCGCGATAGCCCTGCAGGCTCTCGAAATCGTCCTGGACCTCGGTGGTGCCGTTCTTGCGCGCGTCCGCGGCAGCGCTTTTCGACACCCGATGTGACGCCAACTTCTCGAGCAACCGCATCTTGGCCTGTGCGGTCAGCCCGAAGATCCCGCCGCCTTCACTGCTCATGCGATCAACCGGTCTCCGTCACGATCGCGGGCTGCCAGAGCCTCGAGAACCTTGTCCGACGCGGCGTCCTCGGCCGGCGCGATCGCGCCCGCGACCTTGCCCTCCTGCGAGGGGTCGGCGACGAAGTTGCCGGCGAGCCGCATCGCGACCTTGGACAAGGTCATCTCGGCGAGCGACAGCAGCGGCAGGTCGACCTTGAGCGAGCCCTCGACCGCCATGCGGAGCTCGACGCCCATCAGCGAGTCCATGCCGAGCTCGGACAGCGAGCGGTGCGGATCGATGCTCTCGGGCGCCAGGCGCAGGATGCGGCCCAGCTCGGCGCGCAGCATGCCGATCAGCAGCTGGTGCGCCTCGTCGAGCGTGCAATTCGCGAGGCGGTCGCGCAGATCGATGTCGGCGCCGTCGCCCGACGACTTGGCGACCAGGCCGGCGAACATCGGCGTGCCCAGGGTCGGCAGGTGGCGCTTGGCGGCGCTCCAGTTCACCTCGGCGAACGCCATCATGGGCTGGCCGGAGGCGAGCAGGGCCGGGAGCGCATCGAGCGACGCGCTGGCGCTCAGCGGCACCGCGCCAAGGCGGCGCGCGAGGTTGTCGCCGACCTGCTGGCTGCGCGCCAGGTAGCCGGCATCCGAGATCGGGCCCCAGGCGACCGCGAGCGCCGGCAGGCCGTCGGCGTGGCGGCGGCGCGCCAGCGCCTCGAGGCCGCAATTGGCCGCGACGTAGCTGCCCTGGCCGGGCGCGCCGAGCAGCGTGGTCGCCGAGGAATACATCATGAAGAGCTCGATCGGATCCTTGCGGGTCAGCCGGTCGAGATGCTCGGCGCCGCCGAGCTTGGGCGCCATCACGCGGCGCAGCTGCTCGGTGCCGAGTTCGGTGATCAGCGCGTCGTCGACCACCATCGCGGCGTGCACCACGCCCTTGATCGGCGCCATGGTCTTGCGAACGTCGGCGAGCGCGCGCTCGAGCTCGGCGCCGTCGGCGACGTCGCACGCCACGGCCTTGACCGTAACGCCGGCGGCCGTCAGCGCGGCGATCGCCTCGGCGGCGCCCGGCGTGTCGCCGCCGCGGCGGCCGACCAGCGCCAGGTGGCGTGCGCCGTGCGCGACCAGCCAGCGCGCGGTCTCGAGGCCGAAGCCCGCGAGGCCGCCGGTGACCACGTAGGTGCCATCCGGCGCCGCTGCAAATGACGGCGTCTGGGCGATGCCGGCGGCGCTCTCCTGGTCGGGCACCAGCACGATCTTGCCGATGTGCCCGGACGACTGCATGAGCCGGAACGCCTGCACGGCGTCGGCGAAGCGGAAGGCGCGCACCGGCAGGGGACGCAAAGCGCCCTGGGCGAGCAGCTCCGCGACCTCGTTCATCAAGGTGCGGGCCATCTCCGGGCGCTGCGAGGGCAGCTGGTCGACGTCGACCGCGTAGTACGAGATGTTCTGGCGCATCGGCCGCAGCCCGATGCGCGTGTTCATGAAGAAGTCGCGCTTGCCGACCTCGACGAAGCGGCCGAACCGGCGCAGCAGCCCGAGGCTGCGCTCCATCATCTCGCCCGCCAGCGAGTTGAGCACGACGTCGACACCCTCGCCGTTGGTCAGGCGCATGACGTCGTCGACGAAGCTCAGGCTGCGCGAGTCGAGCACGTGGTCGACGCCGAGCTGGCGCAGGAAGGCGCGCTTGAGCGGCGAGCCCGCGGTTGCGAAGGTGACCGCGCCGCGATACTTGGCATACTGGATCGCCGCGATGCCGAGGCCGCCGGCGCCGCCATGGATCAGCACGCGCTCGCCGCGTTGGAGCTGCGCCTGGGTGCCGAGCGAGTAGACCGCGGTGATGAACGCCACCGGAATGGTCGCGCCGGTCACGAAGTCGACGTCGTCGGGCAGCACCGCGACCGCGTGCTCGGCGGTGATCACCTCGGTGCTGTGCGTGGCCGGCGCGAACGCCATCACGCGATCGCCGACCGCGAGGTTGCGCACCCCCTCGCCGACCGCGGTGACGACGCCGGCGCACTCGAGACCGAGCGTCGGTCCGGCGAAGCCGTCGATCAGGCTTTCCTCGGGAAGCAGGCCCATCGCCCACATGACGTCGCGGAAGTTCAGGCCCGACGCCTTGACGGCGACCACGACCTGGCCCGGGCCGGGCGTGCGCTTGACGTCGGCGATCCAGCGCAGGTTCTGCAGCTGGCCCGGCTGGGTCATGCTCAGGCGAATGACCTCGGGCGGCTTGGCGGTCGGCGCCGGCACGCCGCGGCGCAGCCGCAGCGCGTGGCGACCGAGCGCCGTCCAGGCGACCTCGGCCTCGTCGTCGGGGGCGGCGAGCTCGCGCGCGATGCACGCGGCGGCCTGCTCGGTGCCGAACGCTTCGGGCAGATCGATGATGCGACCGCCGAGCTTCGGGATCTCGTTGGCGACGACGCGGGCGAAGCCGCCGAGCGCGCCCTCGGCCGGACCGCGGCGCGAGCCGGGCGCCGGCGCCTGGGCGTCGCGGGTCACCACCCACAGGCGCGCCCGCGCGTCGCCGATCACGCGCGCGATGGTCGCCAGCGTATCGAGGCGGCGCGTGCCGTCGCGCACGGGATCGAAGCCGTCGCGCTTGACCGGCGGCAGCACCACGACTTCCTGCGCTTCCTCAGCGGCGGCCCGCAGCGCGGCGCCGAGATCGGCGCCGTCGGCCGGCTTGGGCGGGGCGACCACGGCACACGGCCGCTCGATCGAGGCGAAATGTGCGACCAGTGCGGTGGCGATCGCATCGTCGGGCTCGGCGATCAGCACGATGCGCGTCGTGTCGGCGTCGCTGCTCTCGGCCGCCGTCTCGGCGGTGGGCTCCGCCTGGGCGACCACGAGCGCGGCGCTCCACGGCGCCGAGGCGAGCTCGGTCGTCAGCGCATTGCGGAAGCCGGTTTCGGTGAGCACGCTCTGCCAGCCGGCGCCGTCGCGCAGCGCGCCGACCGGGAACTCGGGCGACACGCTGGCGCGCCACCACACCGGATCCTGGCCGAACACGACGTCCCACAGCGCGCTCGGGCCGGGCTCGACCATCAGCACGGTGCCGCCGGGGGCGAGGACTTCGCGCAGCGATGTCAGAACGTCGGGGCCGAAGCCGAGCCGGCCGAACGCGTGCGCCGCCACGACGATGTCGAAGCGCGCGCCACCGAGTGCTGCGACCGCGCCGTCCTGGCGCGGATCCCACGGGCGCGCCGTCGCACCGGCATGTAGCTCCTTGACCGCGGCCAGCTGCGCCGCGAGATCGGCGTCCGGGTCGGTCGCGAGATAGGTCAGCGCCACCGGCAGCCCGCCGATCTTGCGCAACAGTGCGCCGGCGACGATGCCGGTGCGCGCGCCGATCTCGAGCACGCGCAGCGGCCGGCCGGCCGGCCATTGCGCCGCGAGCGCGTGCAGCGCGCCCGCGAGGCCGTCGAGCGCGCGCACGCCGGCGGGCGACGCATAGAGGAAGTGATCGAGGATCGCCTGGCTCTGCTGGTCGGCCGCCTCGGGGCCGTCATGCAGCACGCGGCCGAGCGTCTCGCCGGCTTGCGCGAGCAGCGCCAGGTCGCCCACGAGCTCGGGCTGGTCGGCGAGCAGCGAGCGCCAGATGTCGGCCGGGTCGGGCAGGGCGTCGGCGGCGAGGCGCCACGTGCCGTCGTTCGAGGCGGCACCCTCGCAGCGCTCGAGCACGTCGAGCAGCGCCTGCGCCAGCGGACCGGAGGACGGCGCGACGCGCCGGGCCTCGATCAGGCTCGCGACCGTGAACGGCGTATCGCTCGGCACCAGCGGCGCCAGGGCGGCGTGCGCGGTGGCGGCGATGTAGGCCTCGAGTAGCAGCGCCGCGTCCTCGGTTTGCGGATCGGTCGGCGGCGCGGCCGCGGTGGCCGCGGCGATCGCGGGCTCGAGCGCGAGCGCCGGGCTGACGTCGTCGGCGGCGAGTGGCGCCGGCACGAGATCGAAATAGAAGCCGCGCTCGGACAGCTCGCCACCGCTGGTCAGGCGCACGCGCCGGAACCAGCAGTCCTCGACCAGCGCGATCGGCCGGTCGTTGGCGTCGTACAAGGTGATGTCGGCGCTCGCCGAGCGGCTGCCGACGACACCGACCTGCAGCCGTGCCGAGGTCGGCGCGGTGCCGTCGAGCACGAGCAGGCGGATGCGCCCGAACCGCCACGGCAGCAGGGTGACGCCGGCCTGGGCGTCGATCTGGTCGGCGAGCAGCGCGACCAGGCCCTGGAGCGCGCCGTCGAGCAGCGTGGGATGCAGGAGGTAGCCGGCCGAGATGTCGGCGATGCGCGTCGGATCGAGGCGCACCATCGCGTCGCGCGGCCCGGCGATCTCGACCCGCGTCACGGTCTGGAAGCGTGGCCCGTAATTGAGACCCAGCTGCGCCGCGATCGCGTAGAGCTCGGGGCCCTCGACCACGCGCGTGGTCGCCGGCGCGGCCTCGGCCGTCGCAACCTCGTGCGGCTGGGCGGCGCCGACGCGCGCGACCGCCTGCACGGCGTGATCCTGCTCGGCGAGCCGCGGCCGGTTGGCCAGCTCGAAGGTGCCGTCCTCGCGCGACAGCGTGATCTGCAGCTCGGAAGTCTGATCGGTCTCGAGCACCAGCGGCCGGCGGATCTCGAGGTCGGCGACCTCGAGGCGGGTCGCGTTCGGCGCGCGCGCCTGCGCGGCGGCGAGCGCGATCTCGACCACGGCGGCGGCCGGCAACACGGCGTCGCGCTCGACCGCGTGGTCGGCGAGATAGGGATAGAGCGAGGTGTCGACGTGGTTGTACCAGACCGCGCCCATGCCGGGCCGCTTGAAGCCGAGCAGGGGGTGGACGCGCCGCGCCGCCAAGGTGTCGGTCGCTTCGATCGTGCGCTGGAACCAGTACGGCTTGTGCTGCCACGGATAGGCCGGCAGGCCGCGCGCGACGGTCGCGCCGTCGTACAGCGGCGAGCGCGCGACGTCGAAGCCGGACACGTAGGTGTTGGCGATGATCGCGCGGAACGGATCGCTCTCGGCGACCCGGCGCGACAGCGTGAACAGCACGCGGCCGGGCGAGTCGGCGCGCCGCAGACCGTCACGCAGATACGACTGCAGGGTCGGGTGCGGGCCGATCTCGACGAAGATGCGATAGCCTTCGGCGATCAGGTGGTCGACGCCGTCGGCGAAGCGCACCGGGTCGCGGATGTTGCGCCACCAGTGCTCGGCGCCGACCTCGGGGCCCTCGAGCGGCCCGCCGCTGACGCTGGAGACGAACTTGCGCGCGGCAGCCGCCGGCGCCAGCCCGTCGAGATCCGCGATCAGATCGGCCTGGAACGGGTCCATCGCCGCGCTGTGGAAGGCGTAGTTCAGGTCGAGCTGGCTGAAGATCCAACCCTGGCGCTCGGCTAGCGCGGCCTCGTTGCCCGCGACCGTGACCGACTTCGGCGTGTTGATCGCCGCGACCTCGAGCCCGCCGCCGACCAGCGCGAACGCTTCGGTGACCGCTTCGGCCGAGGCGCCGATCGCCGCCATCTTGCCGTGGCCCTCGGTGCGCTGCTGCTGGCGCGAGCGCGCGACGATGACGCGCGAGGCCTGATCGAGCGTCAGCGCGCCCGAAGCCCACGCGGCGGCGACCTCGCCGACCGAATGGCCGAGGCACGCCGAGGCGTCGATGCCGGCGGCGCGCAAGGTCTCGACGATGCCGACCTGGACCGCGAACAGCAGCGGCTGCGCGGTGTCGGTACGCGCCAGCGCGACCGCGTCGTCGTCGCCGGCGAGGCGCTCCTTGACCGACCAGCCGAGCGCCGGCTTGAGGTCGACGTCGAGGCGCTCGAGCGCGGCGGCGAACGCGGCGCTGTGCTTGAGCGCGTCGCGGCCCATGCCGACCCACTGCGAGCCGTTGCCCGAGAAGATGAACGCCATGGTGCCGCGCGGCACCGCGCTGCCCGAGATCGCGCTCGGCGCGGCTTCGCCGTCGGCGTACGCGCGCAACGCGCGCGACAACTCGGCGGGCGTGCCGCCGAGCACGGCGAGGCGGTTGGTGTGGTGGTCGCGCTGGCGCGCGGCCGCGCGCAGCAGTGCTGGCGCGCGCTCCGGCGGCGTGGCGGCGAGCGTCTCGCTCCACGACGCGGCAAGGCTCTTGAGCGCCGGCTCGGCGCGCGCCGAGATCAGCAGCGGCGGCAGCGCGGCCTTGGCGTCGGCCTTGGTCTTCTTGGCGGGCGGTGGCGCCTGCAGGACCGCGTGGCCGTTGGTGCCGCCGAAGCCGAACGAGTTGACGCCGGCGATGCGGGCGTCGTCGGCGAGCGCCATCGGCGCGGTGACGACCTCGAGATTGAGCTCGTCGAGATGGATGTTCGGGTTCGGCTCCTCGAAATTGATCGAGGGCGGCACGACGCGCTTGTCGAGCGCGAGCATCGCCTTGAGGAGCCCGGCCATGCCGGAGGCCGCCTCGAGATGGCCGACGTTGGTCTTGACCGAGCCGATCGGCAGCGGGCGCGAGCGCTGGCGCGCCAGCGCCTCGCTGATCGCGCTGGTCTCGATCGGGTCGCCGGCCGGCGTGCCGGTGCCGTGCGCCTCGAAGAAGGCCAGGGCGTCGGGCGCCACGCCGGTGTCGGCGTAGACCGCGCGCAGCAGCGCCGCCTGGGCCGCGCCGTTCGGCAGCGACAGGCCGACCGTGCGGCCGTCGGAATTGGAGCCCGTGCCGAGGATCACGCCGCGGATCGCATCGCCGTCGGCGAGCGCCTTCTTCAACGGCTTGAGGAGCATGATGGCGCCGCCCTCGGCGCGCACGTAGCCGTCGGCGCGCTTGTCGAAGGCGAAGCAGCGGCCCTTCTTCGACAGCATGGAGGCGTTCGAGAAGCCGACGAACGGCACCGGCGACAGCAGCAGGTTGACGCCGCCGACCAGCGCCTGGTCGATCTTGCCGTCGCGCAGCGCCTCGCAGGCCAGGTGCAGGGCGACCAGCGACGACGAGCACGCCGTGTCGACGGTCAGGCTCGGGCCGTGCAGGTCGAGGATGTAGGAGATCCGGTTCGAGAAGATGCTCAGCGTGTTGCCGGTCATGAAGTAGGCGTCGGTGCCCGACGCATCCCCCATGCGCACGTTGGCGTAGTCGGCCGCAGAGGCGCCGACATAGACCCCGGTGCCGCTGCCGGCGAGCTTGTGGCCCGGAATGCCGGCGTCCTCGATCGCCGCCCAGGCGACCTCGAGCAGCAGGCGCTGCTGCGGGTCCATCTGGAGCGCCTCGCGCGGCGAGATGCCGAAGAACTCGGCGTCGAATTGCTCGATGTTGTCGAGCACGCCGGCCGCGATCGTGTAGCTCTTGCCCAGCCGGCCCTTTTCGGGGTGGTAGTACAGCCCGGTCGACCACCGCTCGTCGGTGATTTGCCGAATCGCGTCGCGCCCGGAGATCAACAGCTCCCAGAAAGCATCCAGGCTGGGCGCGCCAGGGAACCGGCAGGCGGCCCCCACAATGGCGATGGGGTGATCAGGCATCCGTTTCAGAGCTTAACAAAGAACCGCGGGGGGGTTGAGCGGAACGCGACGCAACCGTCCGCCGGACCGGCCACGCACCCGGCCGCCCATCCCGGATCCGGGGGGCGCGCCGGCGCGGTTTGTATAACCGATACCGGGGGATGGAAGGAAAAAATCGGCTAAAAAGAGAAATGTCATAGCCGCCGTCCACGACGCTCGTCGACGCCGCAGCGCGACGCAATGTCGGCGACTCGTCCAAGGCTACCGCGGGGCCCGCCGACCGGTGCGCTGGGTTGGGACCTTGGACACCGTCATTGCCTCCGGAGCGACCGCCGGGAAATGGACTGCGCCCGCTTGAGCGGGGCACACGCCTCTTACAGGCCGCCACCCCCCTTGGCAACTTAAAGATACCCCGGAATCCGCCGATCTGCCCTGTGATATTGCGGTGCAGCATAGCGCGCTCAGCTTAGCGCGGTTTTCCGCACTTTGTAGAATTATTACAAATTGTTACAAGAAGTGTGATCGCCCTGGAGACGGCGGCAGATGGCCGGCCTCAGGGCGCGGGGTGGTGGGTCCGCCAGTGCTGGGCGATGTCGAGCCGCCGGCACACCCAGACCGCATCCTGGTGCCGCGCCACGTAGTCGAGGAAGCGCGCCAGCCCGGAGGCCCGGGCGGGATGGCCGGTCAGCCGGCAGTGCAGTCCAACCGACATCATCTTGGGCTGGGTCCGGCCCTCGGCCAGGAGCAGGTCGAAGGCCTCGCGGCAGATCGTGAAGAACTCCTCGCCGCTCACCATGCCGCCGCGGGCGAACTTCACGTCGTTGGTCATCTGGCCGTAGGGCACGATCAGGTGCTTGGTCGTGCCAACATCGACCCAATACGGCAAATCGTCGTTGTAGGCGTCGCTGTCGTAGAGGAAGCCGCCCTCCTGGACCAGCAGGCGGCGCGTGTTCAGGCTCGGCCCGTAGCGGCAGTACCAGCCGAGCGGGCGCTCGCCCATGGTCTGCTTCAGCGACGCGATCGCCTTGGCGATGTGGTCGCGCTCGGTCGCCTCGTCGAGCTCGTAGTGCTTGACCCAGCGCCAGCCGTGGCAGCACAGGTCGTAGCCGGCGGCGCGGATCGCGGCGGCGGCCGGCGGATGGCGCTCGAGCGCCAGGGCGCAGCCGAACACGGTCATCGGCAGGCTGCGCTCCTGGAACTGGCGCAGGATGCGCCAGAAGCCGACCCGGCTGCCGTATTCGAACATCGACTCGGCGGCGAGGTCGCGACCCTTGACGTCGGACGCCGGCACCTCGGTCAGGGTCACCTCGGAGAAGCCGTCGTCGTGGTCGGAGGATTCCGAGCCTTCTTCGTAGTTGAGCACGAAGTTGAGTGCGAGCCGGGCGCCGTTCGGCCATTTGGGATCGGGCGGGCTGGCGCCGTAGCCGATCAGGTCGCGCGGGTAGGCGCCAGGGCCGGGGGCGGGGTTCATGACGGCACCGCGATCACGAGCTCGCCCGGCAGGGTGACGAACTCCTCGTCGGCGGCGGTGCCGTCGCGCCACATCATGACCGCGAACTCGGCGCCGCGGTCGAGCACCGTCATGCCGTGGTGCCAGGTGCCGGCCCGATAGGTGATGCCCTGGCCGGCGGTCGCGACGAAGGCGCGGGCGGCGCCGGCGTCCGGGCCGCCGTCTCGCGCCGGCGGCGCGACGATCACGAGATAGCGCGACACCGACAGCGGCAGGAAGGTCTGCGACGAGAAGGCGTGGCGCTCGAGCAGCGCGCTGCGCAGCGGCAGCGCGGTCGGCGGCAGGCGCGACAGCGACAGGGACAGCGCCGCGCTCGGCCGGCCGTTGCCGATCGCATCGGGAAAATACAGGCGCCCCGGATCGGCGGGGGCGGCCAGCACGTCGCCGAAGGGCGCGAACGCGGCGGCGGTCAGGGGCGTGGCGATCAGCTCCATGGTGTCACTATGACGATATGTGACGGCGCGGCAAACAATCCCGCCATGCGCGCGCATCGGTTGTCGCGCCGGATCGGGAGTTCTAGCGTGCGCGCATGACCCCGACGGATCTGCCGGCCGGCGAGACCAAGACCGGCGCGGGCGTCGCGCCGGTGGCGGCGGCGCCGCGCACGGCACCGGTCTGGCTGCTGATCGGCGCGACCGCGCTCGGCCCGATGGCGCTCAACATCTTCGTGCCCGCGATGCCGCGCCTCGTCGACGCGTTCGAGACCGACGTCGCGACGATCGGGCTGACGCTCAGCCTCTATCTGGTCGCGCTCGGCGCCGGCCAGCTGGTCTGCGGCCCGATCGCCGATCGCTGGGGACGGCGGCCGACCCTGCTGGGCGGGCTGGCGCTGTACGCTGCCGCGGCGCTGTTCTGCGCCGCCGCGAGCTCGATCGGCATGCTGATCACGGGTCGCATCGTGCAGGCGATCGGCGGCTGCGCCGCGGTCGTCGTGGTGCGTGCGATCATCCGCGACAGCTACCATCGCGAGCGCGGCGCCAGCGTGCTCGCGTTCGTCACCATGGCGATGACGATCGCACCGGCGCTGAGCGTGACCATCGGCAGTTACCTGGTCGAGCATCTCGACTGGCGCGCCGGCTTCGTGCTTCTCACGCTGTGCGCGCTCGCACTGCTCGCGGCGGCGATCCGGTGCCTGCCCGAGACGCAGCCGGTTCGCAATGCCGGGGGCGGGTTCGTCGCGGCCGTCGCGGCGTATCGCACGGTGCTGCGCTCGCCGGTGTTCTGCGGCTTCGCGCTGTGCCTCGCCTTTACCTCGGCGGCGTTCTTCGCCTTCGTCGCCGGCGCGCCGTTCATCGTCGTGCAGGTGTTCGGATACGCCGAGACCGACTACGGCCTCGCGTTCCTCATGGTCCCCTGCGGCTACATGGCGGGCAGCTTCGTCGCCGCGCGCTGCTCGATCCGCGTCGGTGTGGACGGCATGGTCGTCATCGGCACCGTGATCGCGTTCCTGAGCTGCGTCGCGCTGGTCTCGTTCGTGGCCGCCGGCGGGCTCGGGCTGTTCAGCCTGTTCGTCAGCATGGGCGTGATCGCGATCGGCAACGGCATCAGCCAGCCCAACGCGATCGCCGCCGCGATCGAGGTCGATGCGCGCGTCGCCGGCACCGCGTCGGGCCTGGTCGGCTTCGCCCAGATGGCGATCGGCGGCGTCGCCACGGTCGCGGTCGCGCTGTTCGCCGACGGCAGCGCGGCGCCGATGATCGCGGTGATGATGGGCGCGACGATCCTGGCGGCGCTCGCCTACACGCTCGCCGTGCTGGGGCGACGCCGTCTCAGTGCCGCGTAGCACCCGGCGGCACTTTAGTGCCGCGTAGCACCCGGCGGTGTCTCCGGGGCCGGCGGCGCCAGCGCCGCGGCGGCGACGCCGCCGGCCTGGTGGTGGACCATGCGCCAGCCGTCGGCCTCGCGCACGAACAGGTTGGTGGCGATCAGCACGCCGTCGCGCGGATCGCCGATGGTTTCGTGGCAGATCACGCAGGCGCTGTCGCCGACGCGCAGCACGCGCTCGGCCCGGCAGGCGATCGGCGTCGGCTGGGTGAGGATGTCGCGCCAGCTCGCGAGCACGGCCGCGCGGCCGATCAGCGCATCCCAGCCCGGATGGATGCAGGCGACCGGCGCGTGCGCGGCCCACAGGGCCTCCATGGCCGCCATGTCGCGCTCGGCAAAGGCGCGGTAGAACGCGCGGTTGGCGGCCAGGACGGCATCGTCGTCGGACATCGTCGCGGACTCCTCGAGTGACGGCGCGTGGCCCGTGAGTGTAGCGCCGAATCCGCTATAAACCCTGCGGCTTCGGTGTTAGGTTCCCGAGTTCAACAGGGAGAAGGCCTTCCACGCCGCGGTTGATGCAATCGCGCAGGGCAGCGGGGCCGCCAAGACCAATTCGCTTCGAGCCCGGGATGGCGACGTGGGAATAGAACAGACAGTCGCCCACTACATCGCCGAATACGGCATCCTCTTCTATCCGTTGACCTTCGTCTGGACGGCGTTCGAAGGCGAGACGTTCGTCATCTTCGCCGGCTATTTCGCATCGCGCGGCATGCTGAACCTGCCGCTGCTGATCGCGTGCGC
>WNFL01026371.1_pt1 | contig 12879 bp, 13 predicted proteins | sample 5400361 | NCBI WGS metagenome assembly WNFL01 (sample SAMN13153351, study PRJNA577476) | soil metagenome | isolation source: 40 cm soil on Douglas fir-dominated hillslope | place: USA:California | collected 2013-09-17
CCTGTCGTAGCGGCAGCCGAACCGCCACATCGGGACGAACTGATAGACGCCTTGCAAATACCAGCCCGACTGCACGGATGTGAACCCGCCCGTCTGCGCCGTCCCCGTAGTGTCGAAGATGAGATCGCCGTTTTCCTTGCGCCGGAAGTATTCACCCTGCAGCTTGAAGTTGGTGTAAGTCGGGTTGTAGTTCGGCGCCCACTTCAGGATTCCGTCCAACACCCACAGACGGCTGTTGCCTGTGAAGCTGTTGGTGTTGACGGGAGTTCCGCTCGAATCCAGATTGTCGAAGGTGCGGTCCTGGGGCGAAGTACTCAGGTACGAGACTCCGGTCTGCCAGGCGACGCCCGTTCCCAGATCTCCGCCCACGTGCGCGAAGAAATTGCTCGAGCCGACACCGTTCTTGTTGCGCGGTCCGGCCGCGCCCGCGGCCGCGGGAAACTGCCTCCCGCGCCCGAGCTCAAGCCCCAAGTCGAAATAGGTGTCGGTGGGCGCCACCCATTTGAACTGGATGCCGTCCTCGTTCAACTGGTTGCCCATGAACACCTTGTTCGCAAGCGGTGCGTCGGTGAAATCCCAGGCATGCGCGTGAATCTGATTCTGGTAGCCCACCGCGGAGAAGAACCGCCCCGCTTTAACGGTGAATCCGTACGACAGGGAAAGGGTTTGGATGTAGCCCTCCTCCACGCCGATGCTGTCCTCGGACGCTATCGACACGATCAGCGTTCCGCGGAAGTGATGATCGATGTTTGCCGCAATGGCAAGCTCCGATTCGCCCAGGCTCAGGCCGCGGACCCCCGGCCCCACGTCGCCGAACGTGGGCACAAAGCCGTTGATCCTGAACCCGTTCGGATCCTGGGAAAGATTCGAATAGATGCCGTTCAAAATCACCGAAACGGCGGGGTTCATCGCGCTTTCACTGGCGGGACGGCTGGAAGCCTGAATCGCCGCCTGCTCGGCGTCCGTCACGCGTCTGTCGAGTTGCCTGACCTGCTCGCGCAAAACCCTCAGCTCGTCCTGCGTCTGCGCAATCGCGGCGCGGGACAGGCCCAGCGCTGCCGCGACGGCGAGCGCCATGGTTGCCTTTCTGTGCATGTTGTCTCTCCAAGTTCTTGCGATCGCGATACGCCTCGAGGTGCGTTCGCGAACACGGTCGCTTCGCGCAAGCGAAGCGGGTTACCGAGCGACCGAACTAGGAGACAGCGGGAGGAGCGCGCGAATCGAATACGATCCGCGGGGAAAACGGCAGAGGCAGTGCGGCCGGCGCGACAGCCGGCAAGGCGATCCTCGGCGGCTCGATCGCCAGCACAAGCACAGGCAGCGCGCTGTCTACCGCGTGATACGCGATGCACTGCTCGGCGGGATGGCTGACCGGCGGGATGCACTTGCCGCTGCGCTCGGCCTTCGCCATGTCGTGCTGCGCGTGCGACAGCGCGTGCAGCTGCGCGGCCTGCTGCGCAAACACCAGCGCGGCTGCAAGAAGCAGGAGACGCAGAGTGCGGTTCGGCACGGCCGACGTGATAGGCAGCATCGGACGCAAGTCTACTACAAGTCTACTCCCCGTAGAGCTTCTGCTTCTGTTCGCGGCGCGACTGCGCCTCGATGGAAAGCGTCGCCGTCGGCCGCGCGATCAGGCGAGGGATGCCGATCGGTTCGCCCGTCTCCTCGCAATAACCGTAGCTGCCCTCTTCGATACGGCGCAGGGCCTCGTCGATTTTCTTGAGAAGCTTTCTCTCGCGGTCGCGCGCGCGAAGCTCCAGCGCGTACTCTTCCTCGATCGTGGCCTGGTCGGTCGGATCGGCCTGGAGCTCGTGTTCCCGCAGATGCTCCGAGGTGAGATCCGCCTTCCCCAACAATTCCTTTTGCGTCTCGAGCAGACGCTCGCGGAAGAACTGGAGCTGCTCGGGGCTCATGTACTGCGACGCGGGCGCGCGCAGCAACTCGGCCTCGGTCAAGCCGTTCTTCTTCGCCGGCTTCTGCTCCACCGGCTTCTGCTCCGCCGGCTTCGCCGCCTTGGTCACCAGCTTCTTTACTGCTTTTCCACCAAACATTGTTCCAATCCCTTCATGAATAAGTCCTGCGGCAGATTCTTGCCGATGAAAACCATCGTGCTTGAACGCTTTTCGTCCTTGCCCCACGCGCGACCCAGATCGCCGCCCATGAGCATGTGCACCCCCTGAAACACGACACGGTGCGTGTTGCCCTTCATGCAGAGCACCCCTTTATAGCGCAGCATGTCCGGTCCGTAAATCTGCACGACCCCCGACAGGAATTCCTCGAGCTTCGCGCTATCAAACGGCTTGTCCGAGCGAAACGCGAAAGAGCTGACGTGCTCGTCGTGCTCATGCTCGCCGTCCTCGAGGAACTCCGGATCGAGCTCGAGGGTCGAGTTGAGGTTGAAGCCGCGGATATCGAGGATGTCCTCGATCGGCGCGTTGCCGAAATGGACTTTCCTGATAGGCGCCCGCGGATTCATTTTCGTCAGGCGCCTTCTCAAGCCTTCCTGCTCGGCTTCCGAGACGAGGTCGGTCTTGGACATGAGGATCCGGTCGGCGAAGCCGACCTGCTCCTGGGCCTCGTGGAACTCGTCGAGCTGCTTCGAGGCGTGCTTCGCGTCCACGATGGTGATCACGCTGTCCAGGAGGTAATAGTTGCCGATCTTCTCGTCGATGAAGAAGCTCTGCGCGACCGGCCCCGGGTCGGCCATGCCCGTCGTCTCGATGATCACGCGCTCGAATTCGAGCTTGCCGGAGTCGCGTCGCTCCTTGAGCTCCCCCAGGATGCGGATGAGGTCGCCGCGCACGGTGCAGCACACGCAGCCGTTGTTCATCTCGATGATCTGCTCGCCGGCTTCGCTCAGGAGGATTTCGTTGTCGACGCCCGCCTCGCCGAACTCGTTCTCGATCACGGCGATCCGGTGGCCGTGCTGTTCCTTCAGGATACGGTTGACGAGCGTGGTCTTGCCGCTTCCCAAGAACCCGGTGAGTATGGTCACCGGAACCATGTTTTCCTGTGCCGCCAATTCGATCTCCTGCCACTTTCCGCGCGCCCGCAAACCCATGCCGCACTCGCCGACGAACAAGCTTAGTCGAGCATAACGATCCGCAAAAGTTTGCAGCGAGGCGTCTGGATAGTCCGGACGGGGCACCGGCGAGCTGAAAAAAGGGCGCATTACAGCACGCCCGGCAACACAAAGCAACCAACTCCGTCGCTCGACATTATCGCACAGCAGCACCCCTCTAGAGCCGTTCCAGCAACAGTCCCTTCAGGTACTCGCCTTCCGGAAACTCGATGCGCACCGGGTGGTCCGGCGAGGCGCGATAGCGCTCGCGAAGAAGGAGCGACACCCCGGCGTCCGCGGCGGCACCGGCGAGGATCTTCTGAAAGAGCTCGGGGGAAACGCCGCCTGAGCAGGAAAAAGTCGCGAGCAGTCCTCCCCGCCGCAGCAGCTTCAGGGCATTCAGGTTGATATCCTTGTAACCGCGCGCAGCGCGCTCGGCGTCCTTCGGCGTCGGCGCGAACTTCGGCGGATCGAGCACGACGAAGTCGAATTGTCTGCCTTCCGCCCGCAACTTGCGCAAGGCCCCGAACACGTCGGCTTCGAGCCACTCGGCCCGGTTCGCTTCGACCCCGTTCAGCGCGAGATTGCTCCTGGCCAGCGCCAGCGCCGGTGCGGAGCTGTCGATCGAGAGCACCGAACGGGCGCCTCCGGCGAGCGCGGAAAGCGTGAAACCGCCCGTGTAGCTGAAGCAATTGAGCATCTCCCGGTCGTGGGCGAGCATCCCCACGCGGGCGCGGTTGTCGCGCTGATCGAGATAGAACCCCGTTTTCTGTCCCGCGACGACGTCGACTTCATACTCGATGCCGCGTTCGACGATCTCGAGCGGCCCGTCGGCCGGCGTGCCCGCAATCAGTCCGGTGCTTGCCGCGAAACCTTCGAGCTCGCGCCCCTCGGTATCGGAGCGCTCATGGACTCTGGCGCAACCACTCTGCTCACGAAGCATTCCGACCAGCGCTTCGCGCCATCTCTCGCAGCCCGCAGAAAGAAGCTGCACGACCAGCGTGTCCGCGTAGCGGTCGGCGACTAAGCCCGGCAGCCCGTCCGACTCTCCGTGCACAAGCCGCAATGCATTGGTCGTTTCGGGCGGAACTTCCGTCCGCCTGAGCGCGAGCGCCGCTTCGATTCTCTTTTCGAACAGATCGGGGCCGGGGACTTCCGCCTCCTCGAAGCTCCAGACGCGGGCCCGGATCTGCGAGGCGGGGCTGTACGCCGCCCAGGCGAGGAAACGGCCATCGGCAGCTCGGACATCCACGGTATCGCCGCTGTGAGGCGCCCCGCGGACGTCTGCCATCGCGCCGGAGAAGATCCACGGGTGGCGCCGCAGGAGCGAGCGCTCGCGGCCGGGCTTCAGGGTGAGTTGGGGCGCGCCGCTCACGGGCGAAATGCGTGCTTTCAAATCCAGCCGGCGAGGCCGATCAGCCCGGCGGCGCCGAACAGCCAAAGGGGATGGATCCTCGTCGCCAGGACGACGGCCGCCGTGGCAGCCGTGATCACGAAAGCCGGCCACGAATCGTCGGCGGAGCGCGTGATGAGGTATCCGCCCGCAAGCATCAGGCCGACGGTCACAGGAACAAGCCCCTCCTCCACCGCCGCGCGCCAGCGTGCGCCGCGAAAGCGTTGCCAGATTCTCGAGACGGCGAAGGTCAGCACGCACGAAGGCCCGCAAACGGCGGCAGTCGCCACGACCGCGCCGGCCAGGCCAGCCACTTTCCAGCCGATCAAGCTGACCACGAGAATGTTCGGCCCGGGTGCCGCCTGGGCGAGCGCGAAAAGCTCGGCGAACTGCGCGCCGCTCATCCATCCGTGTACCTGCACGACGCTGCGGTGCATTTCGGGAAGCACGGTGATCGCGCCGCCGACCGCGATCAGCGACAGAACGGAGAAATCCATCGCAAGCTGCGCCAGCGTCTCTTCGCTCACTTCGCCCTCCAGAGCGCCGCAGCGACGCTCAAGGGTGTCGTGCCAAGCAGCAAGACGACGAGGGGCAGGCGCATGAGCGCGATGCCGATGAAAGTAATCACCGCAAACAAGGCCATTGCCGAGCGCAGCCGCCGGCTCGTAGCCATCTTGAGGCCCATGGCAACGACCAGACCAGCCGCCGCGGCGGAAATCCCGCGGAACAGCGCCGCAACCGCCGGAAGATGGCCGTACTCGGTGTAGAGCGCGCCCAACGCGAGAATGATGAAGAACGGCGCCGTCATCAATCCGGCGAATGCGGCAAGGGCTCCGCGGACGCCGTGATAGCGCGCCCCGACGCACACGGCGACGTTGACGATGTTGGGCCCGGGAAGCAGCTGGCACAGGCTCAGGACGTCGGTGAATTCCTCTGCGCTCAGCCAGCGGCGCTCCTCGACCAGCATCCGGCGTGCAAACGGCATCACACCTCCGAATCCGGACATCGAGACTTGCGTGAATCGAAGAAAAAGCTCCCACGGCGCCGGGGCGGAAGACGTTTCGCTCACGGCTTTTTCACTGGCATCGGCGTTTTCTTCTTCGCCCGCGGGTGCGCGGCATCATAGGCTTTGGCGAGGTGCTGGAAGTCGAGATGGGTGTAGACCTGCGTGGTCGAGATGCTCGAATGCCCGAGCATTTCCTGCACCGCGCGCAGGTCCCCGGAAGACTGGAGCAGGTGCGTGGCGAAGGAATGACGCAGCATATGCGGGTGGACATGCTGCGGCAGGCCGAGGCGCAGCGCCCACTGGGAAAGAGCGTAACGAACCGAGCTGGGGGCTATGCGTCGGCCCCGCGCGCCCACGAAAAGGGCCGTTTCCCCTGGCTTTGCAAGCCGGGCGCGCTCGGCGAGCCAGGTCGCGATCGCGGCGCAGGCTTTGCGTCCGACCGGCACGGCGCGCGTCTTCGCGCCCTTGCCCGTCACGGTGACCTCCGCCTGCCGCAGCATGCCCTCGCCGTCCGCGGCATCGAGGCTCACCAGCTCGGCAAGCCGCAGTCCCGAGGAGTAGAACAGCTCGAACATGGCCTTGTCACGCGATTGCGCCAGTCCCTCCGTCGGGGCCTCCAGCAGCCGCGCCATGAGATCGGGGGAGAGCGCCTTGGGCAGCGCCTTCGGGCTTTTCGGCGCGCGCAGGCCGACACAGGGGTTGTGGGGAAAGGCGCGGTGCTTGACGAGCCAATGGAAGAAACCGCGCCAGCCCGAGAGCAGGGTCGCAATGGTCCGGCCCGAAATGCCGCGCGCGTGCAACAGCGAGATAGTGCGGCGTAGGTGCTGCGCTTCGAGCCTTTTCAGGGGTACACCATCGTTCAAGGTGAAGAGCTGTTCGACTGCACGGCGGTAATTGCGCGCAGTTCCCGGGCTCAGCCGCCGCTGGTGCGCCAGCTGATCGAGGAACTCTTCGAGCAGCCTGACGCGGGAGTCGTGCGCCATTCCCGCCGGCCGCGGCTAGAGAAATCTCAGCAGGGCCGCGCTCGCGAGGTCGCCCATGCGCTTCAGATAAAGCGTGCCCATCTCGGGATAGAAACGCAGCACGTCCCCGCTTCCCAGCGCAAGCATTCCGAAGCACTCCTTGTCGCGCAGGGCCATGTGGGCCACCGAGCGAACGTGCGAGGCGCCCTCGCCGAACCAGGCCGCGGCCTCCGCGTCTCCGCTCGGACCGCAGAAAGGCTGCGACAGTGACGCCGCGTAGCGCTTCAAGTGTTCGCCGACCGGGCGGAACTCCGGGGATTCGCCGCCGTGCACGGCCTCGCGTTCCGCGCCCCAGATCCGCAGCGCGGAGTGGGGTACGGCAAAGTCCTCGCGCAGGTGCAGATAGAGCGCGGTCAGGAGGCCCGGCAGGTCGGGCGCGGCAAGCAAGGCGAGGCTCAAGCGGTGCATTTTCTCGCCGATCGCGTCGTTCTCCTCTCCGATCTGCAGGAGTTCGGTCAGGCGCGACTCGAGGGCTTTGCTTTTCTCGCGCAAGCCGAGCATCTGGCGGTCCGAGAGCGGGATGGCGCGGCCGCCGTGCGGGTGGGGAACGGTGATTTCAGCGAGCATGTCGGGGTAGCTTTCGAAGAAGCCGGGGTTCTCCCGCAGGTAGCGCGCGACATCGTCAGCCTTCAATTTCGATCTCCCCTTCGAACACGGATACGGCGGGACCGGTCATCCACGCCGCGCAATTTGGATCATTCTCCACGCCCGCCCAGCGTATCGTCAATCGGCCGCCACGCGTGTCGACCTGGACCGATTCCTCGAGCAGCCCCTCGCGGATGCCGGCGACGACCGCAGCGCAGGCGCCGGTGCCGCAGGAGAGCGTCTCGCCGGCACCGCGCTCCCAAACGCGCAGCCGGATGCGCGTGCGCGCGACGACCTGCATATACCCTGCGTTCACGCGTCGCGGAAATCGGGGATGGCGCTCGATCAGCGGGCCTTCGGTCGCCACGGGCGCCGAATCCACGTCGGCGACGGTCTGCACGGCGTGCGGATTGCCCATGGAAAGCACGGCGACATTCGCCTCGCCGCCAGGGAGTTCCAGCGGCCAGCGCCTGCCTCCAAGCACCGGCTGCAGCCCACGCGCATCGAAGGGCACGTCCTCCGGATCGAACAGCGGGGCGCCCATGTCGACCGTCACCTGCCCGTCGGCCTCGAGGCGCGGGGCGATGACCCCGGAGAGCGTCTCGACCCGGATTTCGTTCTTGTTCGTGAGCCCCTTGTCGTGCACGAAACGAACGAAGCAGCGCGCTCCGTTGCCGCACTGCTCGACTTCCCCGCCGTCGGCGTTCCAGATACGGTAGCGGAAATCGGCGTCCTTGCGGCTGGGCTCTTCAACGAGCAGAACCTGATCGCAGCCGACGCCGAGATGCCGGTCCGCGAGCCGCTTCGCGAGCTGCCTTGTGATCTCGACGCGCCGGCCGACGCCGTCGATCACGACGAAGTCGTTGCCCGCGCCCTGCATCTTGGTGAATTTCAATACCACTTCGGTTCACCTTCGGGTCGCGTTTTGAAGCGCTTGTGCGTCCAGAAATACTGCTCGGGCATTTCGCGCACGCGCTCCTCGATGAACGCGTTCATGCGGCGCGCGTCGGCTGCGTCGTCATCGCTCGGGAAATCCTCCCAGACCGGATAGCACTGCAGCTCGTATCCGGCGCCGCCGGGCAGCATGCGCGTGACGCAGGGCAGCACGCGGGCTCCGGTGAGCCGCGTCATGCGCGAAAGCCCGGTGATCGTCGCGGCGGAGGCCGCGAAGAACGGCACGAAAATCGCATCGCGGGGCCCGTAGTCCTGATCGGGGAGATAGTAGAACGGAATGCCCTGCTTCAGCGCGGCGAGCGCCGGGCGCACGCCCTCCTGGCGGGATATCGCCAGCTGGCGCCCGAAGCGCGTTCGCCCCGAGAGGAGCAGCGCGTCGAAGAAAGCGTCTTTCTGTCTCGCGTAGATCCCCGCCATGTCGATTTCGCAAGTCAGGCGGGTGCAGCCCGCATCCAGGCCGACGAAGTGCGGCGCGAGCAGGATGAGCGGCTTTCCCTTGAGCACGTGGATCCGCTCGAGTCCGACAATTTTCACCAGTCGCATCACGCGCTCGCGCCGTCCCCACCACAATATCGAGCGTTCGAGGGCGCTCCGGCCGAAGGCGCGGAAGTGCGCTTTGGCGAGGGCAACGCGCCCAGCCTCCGGCATATCCGGCAGGCAGCGTTCGAGATTCGTAAGGCACACGTTGCGGCGTTCGCGCCCGAGAATGTACAGAAGCGAGCCAAGGCCGGAACCGATCGGCGCGAGGAGGCAAAGCGGCAGAAAGTGCAGTGCCCAGAAGACGGCGATGGCGATACGGGTCAAGAGCGGCTCCGCGCCTCACCGGCCGCCCGGGGGCAGCACCCCCGCCGGCACCTTGTATCGGTTATAGCCCCACAGGTATTGCTCGGGGTGGCGGCGGATGACTTGCTCGAGCGAGCGGTTGAGCGCGCGCACCGGTGACTCGGGCGGCCTCGGCGCGAGCAGAGGCTCGACAAGAAGGCGGTAACCCAGCCCCCTGGGCAGGCGCACCGCGCAGCAGAGCAGCACCGCAGCCCCGGTCTGCTCGGAGAGTCGTCCCACCAGCGTCATGGTGTAGGCGGGCCTGCCGAAGAAATCGATCCATTCCCCTTCTCCGACACCCGGTACCTGGTCGGGCAGCATGCCGATCGCTTCGCCGCGTCTGAGCGCCTTCAGCATCGCACGCACGCCCCTCAGGTCGGCCGGGACGCTGATCATTGTCGTGCCGCGGCTGCGGCCGGCTTTCATCACCGGTTCCAGGGCCCGAATCTTCGGCGGGTTGTACATCACCGTGATCGGCATGCGGCTCGCGAAGTATTGTCCGACCACTTCCCAGCAGCCTATGTGCGGCGTCACCACCATGACACCCTTGCCGCGCTTCGCCGCTTCATCGGCATATTCCCATCCTTTCACCTCGACTACGAGCCCGGCCACCTTGTCGAGCGCGCGCAGCCAGACGGCCGGCACTTCCAGAGCTCCCTTGCCCGCTTCCGCAACGGCGGCGCGAAGCAACCGAAAATCGCGCAGGCCGGCGATGTCGAGATTGCGCCTGAAATCTCTCCGGTAACGCGGTGAGCCTAGATACACCATCCAGCCCAGGACCGCGCCCAGAGCGTGTACCAGCGGCAGGGGGAGGCGCGCCACCAGCCGCAGCAGGAATAGCATGTAAATGGGACGAAAGTGGGAGCGGAGTGGGTTGGGTGGGCTCGAGTCGCTGTGCTAGACTGGCAAACCTTTTTTCGCAGGGAAAACCGCCAGCATGAGCAGCTATCTATTCACGTCCGAATCGGTGTCAGAAGGACATCCGGACAAAGTCGCCGACCAGATTTCCGATGCCGTTCTCGACGCCATTCTAACGCAGGACAAAACCTCCCGAGTCGCCGCCGAGACCCTGGTCAAGGACAATATGGTGGTGCTCGCCGGCGAAATCACCACCGGCGCGCGGGTCAATTTCTCCGAGGTGGTGCGCAAAACCGTCAAGCGCATCGGCTACAACGATCCGACCATCGGCTTCGATACCCACACCTGCACGGTGATCGTGGCCTACGGCGAACAGTCCAAGGATATTGCACAGGGCGTGGACGAAGGCAAGGGTCTCGACCTCGACCAAGGCGCGGGCGACCAAGGCCTGATGTTCGGCTATGCCTGCGACGAGACGCCGCAGCTGATGCCGCTTCCGATTTATCTCGCTCATCGGCTGGTCGAGCGCCAGTCCGAAGTGCGCCGCGACGGGCGGCTACCGTGGCTGCGGCCGGACGCTAAATCGCAAGTCACGATCAAATATACCGATGGCAAGCCCGATTCCATCGAGACGGTGGTGCTGTCCACCCAGCATCAACCGGGCCTCACCCACAAGCAGATAGAGGAAGCGGTGATCGAACAGATCATCAAGCCGGTGCTGCCGAAAAACCTCATCAAAGGCCAGATCAAGTACCTCGTCAACCCGACCGGCAGCTTCGAAATCGGCGGCCCCAAGGGCGATTGCGGCCTGACCGGCCGCAAGATCATCGTGGATACCTACGGCGGCTCGGCTCCGCATGGGGGCGGGGCGTTTTCCGGCAAGGATCCCTCCAAGGTCGACCGTTCGGCCGCCTACGCCGCGCGTTACGTCGCCAAGAACGTGGTCGCCGCAGGCCTCGCCACAAAATGTCTGGTGCAGGTGTCCTACGCCATCGGCGTGGCCAAGCCGACCAGCGTGATGGTCACCACTTACGGCACCGGAAAGATTTCCGACGAGAAACTCTCAGCGCTCGTGGTGAACCAATTCGACCTGAGGCCGAAAGGCATCATCCAGATGCTCGACCTGCTGCGGCCGATCTACGAGAAGACCGCCGCCTACGGGCACTTCGGCCGCGATGAGCCCGAGTTCACCTGGGAAGCGACCGACAAGGCGCGCGCGCTCGCGGCCGATTCAGGGATCAAGCAGCCCGCGATGGCCTGAGCCGGGCCTGGGGTATAATTCCGCCCCTCCGAGGAGCGTTGCAACGAACCGCCCGGTTCGCCAGGCTCGGGGGTTCACATTGCAACGGCGCTCGCAAACTCTTTGAACAAGGAGGGCGCGAGATGAGCGCGGTACTCAAATCCAAGCAGGACTTTCACGTAGCCGATCTTGCGCTCGCCGATTGGGGCCGCAGGGAGATCGCCATTGCGGAGACCGAGATGCCGGGCCTCATGGCGATCCGCGAGGAATTCGCCGCGACCCTGCCCTTGAGAGGCGCGCGCATCTCGGGCTCGCTGCACATGACCATCCAGACTGCGGTGCTGATCGAGACGCTGCAGGCGCTGGGCGCGCAGGTGCGCTGGGCGTCTTGCAACATCTTCTCCACCCAGGACCATGCCGCCGCGGCGATCGCCGTCAGGGGCACTGCGGTGTTCGCCTACAAGGGCGAGTCGCTGGAGGAATACTGGAACTACACCCACCGCATCTTCGAGTGGCCCGACAACGCCTACTCCAACATGATCCTGGACGACGGCGGCGATGCGACACTGCTTCTGCACTTGGGCGCCCGCGCCGAGAAGGATGCCTCCCTCATCGCGAAGCCCGGCAGCGAGGAAGAGAAGTTCCTGTTTGCCGCGATCAAGGCGAGGCTCGCCCGCGATCCGAAGTGGTACTCGATCCGCCTCGCGCAGGTGAAAGGCGTTACAGAGGAGACCACGACCGGTGTGCACAGGCTCTACCAGATGCACAAGGAGGGCAGGCTCGCTTTCCCGGCGATCAACGTCAACGATTCGGTGACCAAAAGCAAGTTCGACAATCTCTACGGCTGCCGCGAATCGCTGGTGGACGGCATCAAGCGCGCCACAGACGTGATGATCGCTGGCAAGGTTGCTCTCGTCTGCGGTTACGGCGACGTGGGCAAGGGTAGCGCCCAGGCGCTGCGCGCGCTATCGGCCCAGGTCTGGGTGACCGAGATCGACCCGATCAACGCGCTGCAGGCGGCGATGGAAGGCTACCGCGTCGTGACCATGGACTACGCCGCCGACAAGGCCGACATCTTCGTCACCGCCACCGGCAACTTCCACGTGATCACCCACGATCACATGAAGAAAATGAAGAACCAGGCCATCGTCTGCAACATCGGCCACTTCGACAACGAGATCGACATCGCCTCCATCGAAAAGTACAAATGGGAGGAAATCAAGCCGCAGGTTGACCACGTCATCTTCCCCGACGGGAAGAGGATCATCCTCCTCGCCAAGGGCCGGCTGGTGAACCTGGGCTGCGGCACCGGGCATCCCTCGTATGTGATGAGCTCGTCCTTCGCCAACCAGACCATCGCGCAGATCGAGCTGTGGACCGAGTCGCAGAAGGGTCCCGGCAAGTATCCGGTCGGCGTCTATGTCCTGCCCAAGCACCTGGATGAGAAGGTGGCGCGGCTGCAGCTGAAGAAGCTCAATGCGCAGCTCACCGAGCTCACCGACGCGCAGGCGCGCTACATCGGCGTGCCCAAAGCCGGTCCCTACAAGGCAGACCACTACCGCTATTGAGCACCCCGAGGGAGCATGGAAATAAACTCGATCTGGAACGATACCTACGCGGCGATCGCGCTGCACCTGGTCATCGCGCTCGCGGCGGGCGGAATCATCGGCCTGGAGCGCAGCTATCACGGCCGGCCCGCCGGATTCCGCACCCATGCGCTCGTGTGTCTGTCTTCCTGTATGTTGATGGTTCTCACCGTGTACCAGGACACCTGGTTCTCGGCCTTGTCTCTGGACCAGGTCAGCATCGATCCGACGCGCATGGCGCAGGGGATCATGACCGGCATCGGGACGGCGTTGACGCTCGTCGTGCTTTCAGGCTTTCGCTGGATCGAGCGCCGGATGCCGATCGAGTTCTACGCGAACCTTACGGTGGCGT
>WNFL01419064.1_pt1 | contig 12878 bp, 10 predicted proteins | sample 5400361 | NCBI WGS metagenome assembly WNFL01 (sample SAMN13153351, study PRJNA577476) | soil metagenome | isolation source: 40 cm soil on Douglas fir-dominated hillslope | place: USA:California | collected 2013-09-17
TCGAACATCTTCAACAGGACCTCACACCGCTCCCGCCGCGCCTGGCGTGGCACGTGGTACAGCACCCCGTGGATGTCCATGTTCTCCCACGCCGTGAGATCGCTGTCGAGACTCGGGTCCTGGAACACGACGCCGAACCGCTTGCGCACTTCCGTCCGGTGCGTAGTGACATCGAGTCCATCGAGCTCGAGCGAGCCCGTCGTCGGATGGAGCAGGGTGGTGAGCATCTTGATCGTGGTCGTCTTGCCGGCGCCGTTCGGCCCCAGGAACGCGAAGATTTCTCCGGGTCGGACGTCGAAGGAGACGTCGTTGACGGCCATGACGCTGCCGAACGACTTGACAATATGCTGGACGCGGATGATGGGACGATCGCTCACAAGGCCTCGAACCTCTCAAAATCGTCCACGAAACTACTTCTTTGATCGCCGTTCGCGACGATGGAGGTACGTTTCGCGTCTCGAGCCACACGACGGGATTCTGCGGCGGACACCGCGGAAGGCAGGAGCTCCCGCGTGCTGTGGCGAGGCCTGCTGAACGTAAGCCTGCATCCCGCAGCGGGATAGCTGGGGGTCTCGGCGCGGCACACCCATTGCGTGATAGCGACGAAGCACTGACGCGATAAGCCCACTCCCCCCGTGAGGACCGATCATGGCCGCCTGGAAGCTCTTTGGACGCGACGTGACCACCGAGCAGCTCCCCGCCGAACTCCGGTCCATTCTCGCCCAGATGCAACGCGAGCGGGTGGCCTTCGAAGGGCTCACGAACACGGCGCGCGATTCGGCCCAAAACCTGACCCAGCTCACGCAACCGCTCACCGAGGCCCAAAAGGTCGTGAGTGAGCTGCAGGGGCGCGTCAAAGCGCTCGAGCGGCTCGTCCCCGTGCTCGCGACGCTGGACGAACAGACCGAGAACGTCTCGAAATCCCAGCGGCGCACCGAGACGCAGCTCACACAGACCTCGGACGAGGCGAAGCAGCTGCGCGGCGAGATCGACGAGCTGCGCGGCACGCTGGACCAAGCCCTCGCCCTGAAGAACGACCTCACCGGATTCCTCGAGCTGGGCGGCGGCTTCAAGGCCCTCCGCATGGACGCGGACAAGCTGACGGCCGAGCTGCGCGACCTCAGCCAGGGATTCCAGGGCGTGCGCGAGCGCCATGAGGAATTGCGCCGCACCGGCGAAGCCGTTGCCACTCGGCTCAGCACGTTCGAGGAGCGGCAGCAGCAGGCCCAGGGCGGCGTCGCGGCAACCGAATCCCGCGTGACGGCGCTGGGGCAGGCACTCAAGGATCTGGCCCAGACCGCCGCCGATGCGGCCCAGACTCAACGCCAGCTTGGCACGCTCAAGACGCTCGCCGACGGCGTCACCCAGAAGGTCGCCGCCCTCGAGCAGCAGCGAGAAGTGGTCGAGCGCACCACCTCCCAGGTGGCCCAGCTCCACGACGTGATGCGCGAGGTCGACGGCAAGATTCGCCGCAACGAGGAGAGCGCGAAGAGCCTGGGCGACCTCGAAGCCAAGGTCAACGAGCTCAAGACGCTCCACGGCGAAGTACTGGAGCGCTCCGAGGAGATCGGCGCACAACACGCGGACGTGAAGCGGACCGATGAGGAGCTGAGGACCCGCCTGACCGCGCTGCAGGGCGAGGTGCAGCGGGCCGTCAAGCGCTTCGAGCTGGAGAACCAGGGGCTCGACGCGGCGGCCCAGCGGATCGTGGACTTGCGCGGCGGGCTGACGGACATGGAAGTGCGCTTCCGCTCGCTCGAGGAATCGGGTAAGGGCATCGCCGACGTGCGCTCGAAGGCCGACGGCCTCGCGGCGCAATTGACCGGCGTCGCCGAAAGCGTGGGGCAGCTCGAGACGCAGGCCGAGCGCGTCCGCGCAGTGGAAGCAAGCGCGGGGCGGCTCGACGCATCCGTCATCGATATGACGCAGCGGGTCGCGCGCATCGAGAAGGCGCAGCCGGCCGTTCAGGCGGTCCTGCAGGATGTCGCGAGCCTCAAGGGCACGCACGAAGCCGTGAAGGGCGCCATCGAGCAGGTGCAGGTCGCCGAGACCGAGATCGCCCGCGTGCGTGAAGGCCAGGCGGCCACCAAAGCGTGGCTGGCCGGGGCGACCGAGTCCGTCAATTCGCTGCGCGGCGAGCTCGCCGCCGTCGAGGAGCTGAAGCCGACGGTGCAGCACGTGCGCGGTGAAGCAGACCGCCTGTCCCAGTCCCTGGCGCAGATCGAAGCGCGCCGCCAGCTCGTCGACGAGATGAACGGGCGGCTCTCAGAGTTGTCCACGCTCGGCGCCACGTTGGAGGAGCGGAGCAGTGGGCTGCTCGCCCGCATGGAGGGCGCCGACGAGCAGTTCCGGGCGGTCACGGCTCACGCCGAGGAGGCCGCCCGCATTGAGAAGCTCGTCCCGGCGACCGTCGCCACCGTGGAGCGGTCGGAACGTCGCGTCGCCGAGGTGGATGCCGCCGTCGGCTCACTCGAGGCGCGCGCCCACAACCTCGACGGGCTCGCCGAGCGCACCCGCGCCCTGGCCCAGGAGCTGGACCTGCGGCAGGGTGCACTCGACAAGGCGACCGAGCATCTGGAGCGCGTCTCGCAGCTGCGCGAGCAGGCAGCCGGAGCCGCGCAGCAGCTGGAAGAGCGCACCGGGCAGCTCACGGGGGCGTTGGCGACGGCCGGAGGCCGGCTCACCGAGCTGACGGGGACGCTCGACGAGCTCGACAGTCGCGCCGGGAGCCTGCGCTTCGCGCAGAAGCGGATGGCCCAGTTCGAGGAACGGCTCGCCAAGTGGGACGCCGTCGAGGCGCACCTCAACCGGGCGCTCGAGCAGGTGCCGCGACGCCAGGCGACGCTGGACGCCCTCCAGACCGACATCCACCGGTTGTTCGAGGTGGCCGAAAAGACGGTCGACGACGTGCGGTCCATCGCTGCCGCGAAGCAGGAAGTCACCGAGACGCGCGCCATGCTCGAGAACGTGCTGGCCCTGGTGAGCCACGTCCACGACGCCGTCAATGGGCTCGAACACCGGAAGAAGCAGGTGCAGCAGGCGGAGGAGCGGCTCGGTCGCGTCGAGGCGGTACTCGCGGACGTCCAGTCGAGCCTCGACGCCGTCCATGGCCAGAAGGCCGTGATGGATCAGGTCACCGAACAAGCCGGCGCGCTCGCGTTCAGCACCAAGCAGGCGGAAGCCGCGATCGCGAAGCTGCGTGAGGAGCGGGAGATCGCCGAGAAGGCGAACGCCTCGGTCCCGCCGCGCCGGCAGGACAAGGGAGCCAAGAGCGCGTGAACTACGGCGGAGAGGTGAGCACCATGCGCGCGAAGTCGCGGAGCTCGACCAGACCCAGGTCGGAGACGACCCAATAGGTGTAGTCCGTCGCGGTCCAGTGCAACAGGTGATAGCCCTGGCGGTCGCGCGTCAGGGGAGCGCTGCTCGGGCCACGCGTCGCGGGCCAGAGGAACACGTTGATGACGTGCTGGCGCCGGGCGTAGGCGAGCGCGGCGACGGCTCGCCCATCCACATAGTCCAGGCGGCCTCCGAGCAGCGGGTACCCTCGGTCGGCGAAGTCGTAGACGGGGGGAGAAAAGTCGAGCCTGCCGTTGAACCACGGCTTGACCGTGTGCTGATCCGAAGAGAGCACATCCGTGAGGTGGCCGGGCATGAGCGAGCGGATGTGGCTCGCGAGCACGTGCCGCCCGCCTGCCGGAGCGACAGGGTCCGGCTGCCGAGCGCCACGACCGCGAGTGAGGCGGCGAGTGCCAGCGTCCGCCAGATGACGGGCGCGCCGAACCGCCTGGGCGCGCGGGCTCGCAGCGCGGTGCGCACCCGCTCGCGCAGCGCCTCCGGTGCCTGGAACGCCGGGACGCGCGCCTTGATCGCCGCGCGCAGCGCCAGCCGCTCGTCGCGGAACCGAGCGCACTCCGGGCATTGAGCGATGTGTGCCTCGAGCTCGCGCGCCTCGGGCGGGGCGAGCTCATCGTCCAAGTACGCGTCCAGCTGGGCTTCGAAGCTCGGATGGGTCACGTCAGCGCCTCCTGAAGGCGCTTACGGGCACGGGAGAGGCGCGACATCACGGTGCCCACCGGTACGCCTGCCACATCGCTGATCTCCTTGTAAGACAGCCCTTCGAGCTCGCGCAGCACGATCACCTCCCGAAATTCCGGCGCCAAGGAGTCGAGCGCTCGACGAAGTGATTCGTTGGCGGCACTGCGGAGCAGCGCTGCCTCCGGATGCTCACCCTCGACTGCGCCGCTGTGTTGCGCCTCGTCGAACTCGAGCACGGCCCCCCCCCCGTCCGGACCCTTGCGGCGGTGGGAGCTGTAGGCGGTGTTGCGCACGATCGTCAGCAGCCAGGCGCGCGCGCTCGTCCCCTCCTCTCCACGGAAGGTCTCGAAGTGCTTGAGGGCGCGCAGGCAAGCGTCCTGCACGACGTCTTCTGCGTCCTGCGCATTCCTCGTGATGTAACGCGCCAGATTGTACGCGGCATCCAGGTGCGGCAAGACGACGGTTTCGAATCGTGTCACGATGCCCTAGTCGGCCTTCGGGAGAAGACTCCGCAGGCGGCGGGTTTATTCCCGGCGGAATAACCCTGCGGTGCGCGGAGTCTCCGGCATTGAACCACACTGCCGTCACACCTTCTCCGGAGGAAGATCGCGTATGAGCTCCATGCACGCTACGCCGTCCCGCAACGTCGCAGGGCTAATGCTCGCAGCCCTGACGTTCGCCGGGGCGCACGCACACGGCGCCCCGGGCGACGCCGCGGCCGTGAGCGCCAAGCTGTCCGAGTGGAAGGTCGAGTTGTCGCAAGGCACCATCACCGCGGGCAGTGTGACATTCACGGTCACGAACGCCGGCAGCATCCCGCACGCCTTCGAGATCGAGGGGCAGGGGATCGAGCGCGAGACCAACGTATTGCAGCCGGGCTCGAGCGCGACTCTGACCCTCACGCTCGCGCCCGGGACTTACGAGGTGTACTGCCCGGTGGGGGAGGACTCCCACAAGAAGTTGGGCATGGACGCACACCTCAGAGTCGTCCGCGCGACGGGCGCGGCCGCGTCAGGGGGGGGCTACGATGCTGAGGCCATGAGCGAGCCGTCACGCAGCATCCAGGCGATCCGGGTGACGAGTGGGGGGCCCGTGATCCAGATCCTCCCGGGGGCGTTCCCGTTCCCCGACAGCGCCGCTTCGATTCTCCAGCAGTTCGGCGACGAGCGAGAGGGGCTCGAGTCGCAGGTGAAGAACGGTCCCTACTCGAACAACGTCGCCCCGATCGCGGGCACGTTCACGTTCACCGCCTGGGACAAGGGCGCGGTGCGAGACTCGGTGGACGGCACCGCCGCCTTCACGACCCAGGACGGGGCGCGTTGGAGGCTCGTGCTCGACCGCGTGCAGACGAAGGACGTCCTTCATCACCCGCGCTTCGGCGGCGTGATCTTCGGGCTGTACTACCACGGCAACACCGCCGTGCATACGCCGCTCGTACCCACGATCAACAGCGCCGTGGCGCTATGGGCAGTCGGGCACCTGTATAAGAACGATACGCTCGTGACCGACAACGCGATGGTGCACGTGATGCTCCTGTCGCGCACCCGGCGGGACGGTGATTTCGCGCTCGCGTGCTGGAACTGCTCCAAAAACAAGATCGAGGAGCTGCAGCTGCAAGTCCTGCCCGGACCTGGCGACCCGAAGTTCGCCTCGCCAGGCGGCTTTCTGTTCGTCAACTGGGAAAAGTCGAGCTCCAAGAAGCCGGCGAGCTGAGGAGCAGCGGACGGGGGGGACACCGCGCAGTGTCCTTTCACCCCCCCGCGATGGCCCCGATCACGAGGAACGGCTCCACCCCCGACGCCACGGCGTCGGGCAACGGCGCGTCCGGCGACTCGTGGGTCAGATCCCGCGCGCAGGCGAAGAATCGCAGGAACGGCCGGCGCTGGGCGGTGTCATGATCGCGGATCGTGCCGCGCAGCATCGGATAGCGGGCCTCGAGCGCGTCGAGCACCGCCGCGCAGGTCACCGCGCCCGGAACGTCGAGCGTGACCTCGTCGGGGACCCGCGCCAGCGTCCGCAAGTGCGACGGCAGGATCACCCGGATCACGGCAGCGACTGCACCTCGACCGACAGGACCGCCGGCAGATCGCGGACGATCGGTGTCCAGCTGTCGCCGCCATCGGGGGAGGCGTAGACCTGGCCGCCGGTCGTGCCGAAGTACACGCCGCACGGGTCGAGTGCATCGACCGCCATGGCGTCGCGCAACACGTTGACGTAACAGTCACGCTGCGGCAGCCCCTTGCCGAGGGCCTCCCAGTCGTTGCCGCCGCTCTTGCTGCGGTACACGCGCAGCTTGCCGCCGGGGGGATAATGCTCGGAGTCGCTCTTGATGGGGACGACATATACGGTCTCGGGCTCGTGGGCGTGCACATCGATGACGAACCCGAAATCGGTGGGCAGATTGCCGCTCACTTCCCGCCACGAGTCGCCGCCGTCGTCCGAGCGCATGACGTCCCAATGCTTCTGCATGAAGAGCACGTTGGGTCGCGACCGGTGCAGGGCGATGCGGTGCACGCAGTGGCCGACCTCGGCGGTCGGCTCGGGGATGTATTGGGAGTGCAGCCCGCGGTTGATCGGGCGCCAGGTCACGCCGCCGTCGTCGCTGCGGAACGCGCCCGCGGCCGAGATGGCCACGTAGAGGCGCTTCGGGTTGCCCGGATCGATGAGGATCGTATGGAGGCACATGCCGCCCGCGCCCGGCTGCCACTTGGGCCCGGTGCCGTGGCCACGCAGTCCCGCCAGCTCCTGCCACGTGGTGCCGCCGTCCGTCGAGCGAAACAGCGCCGCGTCTTCCACGCCGGCGTACACCGTGCCCGGATCCTTCAGAGACGGCTCGAGATGCCAGACGCGCTTGAACTCCCAGGGGTGCTGCGTGCCGTCGTACCACTGGTGGGTGGTGAGCGGTTTGCCGGTCTTCGGCGAGGCGTCGTACACGAACTTATTGCTCTCACCCTTCGGCATCTGGCCCGGCTCCGTCGTCACCCCGCCGCCGGGCGTCTCCCACGTCTTGCCGCCGTCGCTCGAGCGCTGGATCACCTGGCCGAACCACCCGCTCGTTTGCGAGGCGTAGAGGCGGTCGGGATCGGCGGGGGAGCCCTTCACGTGATAGATTTCCCACCCGGCGAAATGCGGACCGCTTACGTCCCACTTCGCGCGCTTACCGTCCGCCGTCAGAATGAACGCGCCCTTGCGCGTCCCGACCAGAACCCGCACGCCGCTCATAGGTCACTCCTTAGAGATCGGCGTAAAATAAGCGCCCTGGCGACGAACCGTGAAGAGGCAGGCCCTACCGATTGATCCAGTACGACAGTTTCATCAGGAAGCTGTTGTCGGGCCGCAGATCGAACAGATCGCGCAGGTTGCCGCCGAAGCCCTGCGTTCCCTCGGCGCCCGCCGACCCACCGCGCCCCTGGCTCCAGACGACGAAGAGCGTCGAGCCGGGCCGGTATTCCCAGCGGAACACGAGGTTCGAGCGGAACTGCTTAAAGTTGAACCCGGTGATGTGATTCGTGATCGATGTGTCCGTCACCGCTGCATAGCGGGTCGCATAGTCCTTCGCCCGCGGCGTGGCCGACAACTCCCGGACGTTGCTGTAGGTTCCCTTGGAGATGAACGGTTGAGCGTAGATCTGGAGCGACATGGTCGCGCTGAACGGATACGTGAACCGGCTCGTGATATAGAAGTCCTTGCGCTCGAGGTGCGCGAAGACATAGTGCGTAGCGCTGTCCGCGCCAGTCCACTGGCCGCGTGGCTGGACGTCGCTGGTGGTGCGCCCGTAGCCGGGCGACACGGCCGCCGTCACGCGTGACGCAATCTTGAAGTCGATCTCTGGCGACACACTGGAGCGGCGCGACCGTCCGCCGTCGCCGCGGAACCAGTTGAACCAAACGTACGGGACGATCGCCTTGCGGTCGTCCCCGTTGATGCCCAGCCAGGGGGCGACGTAGGAATCCTGGCGCACCGCCGGCCCGCCCCGCGCGCAGTCGTAGCAGTATGTGGTGCCCAGCTGGCCAATCGTGCCGCCAACGTGCAGCGACCACTGGTTTCGAAACGTCGTGTGCGTATTCGTATTGAACGCGCGCTCTTCAGGAAGCCCCGCGGTCGTCCAGTATTGCCACCAGTTGAAATTCCAGCGGAACTGGTTGTACAACCGGCGCGCATGCCGGTCCGCGTACGCCGCCCATGTGCTCCACGCTATCTGATCGGCGCGCTGCAAGTACCCCAGGTCGTTGATCTCGAAGCCGGGCGAGCGACGCTCGACGTTCGTCTGGAACTGCAGGTGAGTCCCGCCCACCTTGGCGAATTGCAGCGCCTCGACATCGCCCGAGAGCGAGGTGCGGGTCGAATCGAAGCGAAAGGCGTCGGGCCGCCCGTAGTAGTGCGTTGAGCCGAGTTGCGTACTCGCGATGGCCTGGGCCGTGCCGGCGACGCGACTCAAGTTGAGCGACCCCGCGAGCTCATATTGACCGCCGGTGAACCGATGACGGAAATCCAGCCCGCCCACATACGCACTCGAGTGCAGATAGGGGGCGCTCCAGGGGTCGTTGTCGCGATTCACGGCGGTGAGGATCCCGCCCACGCTCGACTCGCCGTGGCGCAGGTCCTGACGCAACCGAAAGACACCGTAGTTCGTGGTGGGCTCGATCGTCACGCCACCCACGCCGGTCTCGTGCGCCGTCACGGCGTCGATGGCCCCGATCGTCAGGCCGCCAGGGAGTCGCCCGGTCAGCTTGGCAGCGCCGAGGATCGTCGTAAACGCCGCAGAGGTGTTGTCGGCGTAGACGCCGGCCAGCTCAGGGGCGCGTCCGATGCGCCGCGAATAGACCAGTCCCTCACCCGTCCCGCAGTCGTTGACGGCGGTGCAGTTGATGTTCCACTGGAATTGTCCCGCCCCTTGGACGAAGAACGGCCGCTGCTCGCGGAAGAACGTCTCGAACGCGGTGAGATTCAGCACTCCCGGATCCGCCTCGACCTGGCCGAAATCGGGATTGATCGTCGCATCGAGCTTCAGGTTCGGCGCCACGCGGTATTTCAGGTCGGCGCCGACCGTCACGTCCTGCGTGCGCCCGATGCCGCTGGCGGTGACCTGGGAGACGTTCTTGGTGACGAAGTAGGGGGCGGCTTCGAGCCGGCGGGGCGCCACGAGATCATCCAAACCGTCGACCTCCCCGAACTGCGACACGAACCCCGCCTTCGATTGGCGGAACAGGGGCCAGCTGACGCGCTGCGAGTAGCGATACAGGTCGCGGTCCACCGTGAAGCCGAACGTGTGGGTCCTCTGCCGGCCGTACGGCAGCTGCGACAGCGGGATCCGGAACTCCGCCGTCCAGCCGAGGGAGTCCACGCGCGTTGCGACATCCCACACCGCGTCCCAGGCGAAGTCCTCGTTGCCGTCGTTGTAGATCTGCGCGTCGAGCTTCACCCCCGAGGGATTGACCCCGAACTCGAAGCCGGTACGGCGGTCGTGATAGGAGTCGAGGAACAGCCAGATCATGTCGGAGGGGGTGAAGTAATCACGGCGGGCGAGCACCGTGATGATGCTATCGGGGTGCGGATCGAAGGCGCGGACGAAGACGTACAGGTTGGCCGCGTCGTAGGCGATTTTCGCTTCCGTGGGCAGCTTGGGCGCGCCGCCCTCGCTGGGACGCCACTCCTGGAATTCGGTGATGGCGCGCGCTTCCCGCCACACGGGATCGTCGTCGCGCCCGTCGATCGTCGGCGGTTGCGCCGCCCGGGTGGCGGTGACGTTCGCCGGGGAAGTCGGGGTCGGGGGGGGCGCGGCGCGGGGGGAGGCCTGGGAGGCGGCACCCTGAGCGACGAGCGTGACAGCGGCGAGAAGCGACAATCCGGGGAGCATGGCACGCCTTGAGTGGGTTTCCTGTTGGATGACGGAACCCTCAAAAGGGTTGTTTCAGGGGGTTACCTTGGGGTCATGAAATTCGTCATCATCATCTATACCGACCGCACCCTGCTCGATGCGCTGCCGGCGGGTCAATTCGACGCCAAGATGCGCCACTGCCTCGCCCATGCCGACGACCTGCGCCGCGACGGGCGCCTGCTCGATTCCCAGATGCTCGAGGGGGCGGCGACGGCCAAGTCGGTGCGGGTCCGGAACGGCCGGCGCACGGTCGTGGATGGGCCGTTCACCGAGACCAAAGAGATGCTCGCGGGCTTCAATCTGATTGAGGCCGAGGACATGGACGAGGCGGTCCGCATCGCGGCGGAGTTTCCCTGGGTGGAGACGGGGTGCGTCGAGGTGCGCGCGGTCCAGGACTTCGCGGTCGTGCGCCGGCGCGTCAACGCCTGAAGCAGATCACGACTTCGGTGCCGCCGGCTTGGCGGCGTAGATGAACTCGAAGTACTCGCGCATCGTCAGGCCCGCCGCCGCCGCGTCGTCCACGATCACGGTTGCCTCACGGTGCAGCTGCAGCGCGCTCGCGGTCACCATGCTCGTGACCGGTCCCTCGACGGCTTGAGCGATCGCCTTGGCCTTGGCCTTCCCGCTCGCCACCAGCACCAGCCGCCGCGCGTCGAGGATCGTCCCGACGCCCATCGTGATCGCATACACCGGCACATCCTCTCGACGCTCGAAGAACCGGGCGTTGTCATCGATTGTCTGTTTGGACAGCGTCTTGAGCCGCGTGCGCGAGCTGAGCGAGCTCGTCGGCTCGTTGAAGGCGATGTGGCCGTCGGAGCCGATGCCCAGGATCTGGAGGTCGATCCCGCCGCATTCCGTGATGCGCTCCTCGTACCATTTGCAGAAAGAGGGGTAGTTGCTGGTCGTCCCCGAGGGAATATTGATGTTGTGCCGCGGGATGTTGACGTGCTGGAAGAAATGCTCGTGCATGAAGTAGTGGTAGCTCTGCGGGTGATTCGCCGGCAGCCCGACGTATTCGTCGAGGTTGAAGGTCGTCACGCGAGAGAAGTCGACGTGGCCCGCCTTGTGCAGCCGCACCAACTCCTGGTAGAGGCCGAGCGGCGTGGAGCCGGTGGCCATGCCGAGCACGGCGTTCGGCTTGGTGTTGAGCACGTCGACGACGATCTGCGCCGCCGCCTTGCTCATCTGGTCGTAGGCTCGCGTGATGACGACTTCCATCTACATCCTCCTCACACTGCGTCTTCCCAACGCTTCGCCCGGTCGAGCGCCTTACGCCAACCCTTTTCGAGCTGTTCGCGCTGGGCCGGTTTCATCGCGGGCGTGAACCGGCGGTCGACCTGCCACTGCGCCGCGATCTCCTTCTGATCCTTCCAATAGCCGACGGCGAGCCCGGCGAGGTACGCCGCGCCGAGGGCCGTCGTTTCGGTCACCTTGGGCCGCACCACGGGCACGCCCAGCAGACTCGATTGAAATTGCATCAGCAGGTTGTTCGCCGACGCGCCGCCGTCCACACGCAGCTCCTTGAGCTTGATCTTCGCGTCGGCCTCCATCGCGCGCAGCACGTCGGCCACCTGAAACGCGATCCCCTCGAGCGCGGCGCGGGCGATATGCGCCGCGGTCGTGCCGCGCGTGACGCCCGCGATCAGGCCGCGCGCGTACTGATCCCAGTGCGGCGCGCCCAGCCCGGCGAAGGCCGGCACGAGATACACCCCCTGCGGGTCCGTGACCTGCGCTGCCAGGGCTTCGACCTCCGACGAAGCATCGATGATGCCCAGCCCGTCGCGCAGCCACTGCACCACGGCGCCCGCGATGAAAATGCTGCCCTCCAGCGCGTACTCGGTCCGCTTGCCGACGCGCCACGCCACCGTCGTCAGGAGATTATGCTTCGACGCCATCGGTTTCGTGCCGGTGTTCATGAGCATGAAACAACCGGTGCCGTAGGTGTTCTTCACCATCCCGGGCTGGGTGCACGTCTGGCCGAACAGTGCGGCTTGCTGATCGCCCGCAATCCCGGCAATCGGAATGGACCCACCGAGCAGCGTCGTCTCGCCGTACACCTCGCTGGACGCGCGTACCTCGGGCAAGACTGAGCGCGGCACGCCCAACAGCTTCAGCAGCTCGTCGTCCCAACCGCCGGTCCGCAGATTGTAGAGCATCGTGCGCGACGCGTTGCTCGGATCGGTGACGTGCAGTCGGCCACCCGTCAGGTTCCAGACGAGCCACGAGTCGACGGTGCCAAATGCCAGCTTGCCAGCCTTGGCCTTGGCGCCCGCGCCGGGGACATTGCGGAGGATCCACGCGAGCTTCGTGCCGGAGAAATAGGCGTCGATCACGAGACCCGTCTTGCGCTTGATGAGCGGCGCGAGCCCGCGGGCTTTCAGGCGGTCGCATTCTGCCGCCGTGCGGCGATCCTGCCACACGATGGCATGATGCACCGGCTCGCCCGTCTCGCGATCCCACACGACGGTCGTTTCGCGCTGATTCGTGATGCCGATGGCGGCGATGTCGGCGGCCGTCAGGTGGGCCTTGGCGAGCGCGTCGCGCGCCGTGTGCAGCTGCGTGGCCCAGATCTCCTTCGCATCGTGCTCCACCCAGCCGGGCTTGGGAAAAATCTGGCGGAACTCCTGCTGCGCCGAGGCCACGACGCTCCCGCTGTGGTCGAAGACGATAGTGCGCGAGCTGGTCGTGCCTTGGTCCAGCGCCAGGATGTGCTTCATGCCGGCCACAACGCTTTGTACAGCACCGCCGCGGTTACGCCGCCGATGATTGGTCCGGCGATGGGAATCCACGCGTAGCCCCAGTCCGATCCGCCCTTGCCGGAGATCGGCAAGACGGCGTGCGCGAGCCTGGGGCCCAAGTCGCGGGCAGGGTTGATCGCGTACCCGGTCGATCCGCCCAACGAGAGGCCCACGGCCCAGACGATGACGCCGACCAGGCACGGCCCGAATCCCACGTCCCAGCCGGA
>WNFL01245832.1_pt1 | contig 12876 bp, 11 predicted proteins | sample 5400361 | NCBI WGS metagenome assembly WNFL01 (sample SAMN13153351, study PRJNA577476) | soil metagenome | isolation source: 40 cm soil on Douglas fir-dominated hillslope | place: USA:California | collected 2013-09-17
ATCGTGTTCATGCTGCGGGCGCTGCGGTCATGGCTGCACGGGCGCGATCCGCTGACGCCGCTCGCCTTCGCGGCGCCGCTGTCCGCCATCAAGGGCCGCGTTGCGGGCGGCGAACGCTACTTCGAGAATCTGCTGCACCGCCATTTCGTCGACAATCCCCATCGTACCGTCATGGTTCTCAAGCCGGACCCGGAACAGGCCGAACGCGAGGCGCAGGAGGAACGGGCGCGCCTCGAGCACGTGCGCGCCGGCATGACGGATGCCGACATCGGCGCCGTGGTAGAAGCGACGCGCACGCTCAAGGCGCTGCAGGAGCGTCCCGACTCGCCGGAGGCGCTCGCCACCATCCCGACGCTCAAGCTCTCCGACTTGCCGCGCGAGAACAAGACGATTCCCATCGCGGTGACGAGCCTGCGCGACACGCGGGTGCTCTACCATGATCTTCTCACCAATGGCGTCGTCTATCTCGATTTAGGCTTTGACCTGCACACGCTGCCGGCCGAGCTTCTCCCCTATGTGCCGCTGTTCAGCCGCGCCTTGACGGAAACCGGCGCCGGCGACGACGATTTCGTGCGGCTTTCGCAGCGGATCGGCCGCTCCACTGGCGGCATCCACCCGATGCGCTGGACTTCGACCATGATGGGCGCCCGAGGCGCCACCGCGTGGCTCACCCTGCGCGGGAAGGCGCTGCCGGACCAGACCGGCGAATTGCTGGCGATCCTGCGGGATATCCTTAAGCGCGCCCGGCTCGACAACCGCGAACGCTTCGTACAGCTGGTGCTGGAAGAGAAGGCGGCACTTGAGTCCCGGATCGTACCTGCCGGCTCGAGCTACGTGGACCGGCGCCTGCGCGCCGCTTTGCATGAGGCCGACTGGGCGGACGAGCAGATGGGTGGGGTGAGCTACCTGTTCTTCCTGCGCAAGCTCGCCGACGATATGGAGACCGGCTGGGACGGCGTGCTGGCGGCGCTGGAGCGCATCCGCACCACGCTGGTCAATCGCGCCGCCATGCTGTGCAACGTCACGGCGGAAGCCGCCGATTGGGAACGGCTCAAGCCGCAGCTGGCGGATTTTCTCGGCGCCCTGCCTCTCGCCACCGTCGCGGCCGCGCCGTGGCACCTCGCCGACAGTCCGCGCGCCGAAGGCCTCGTGATGCCCAGCAAGGTCAACTATGTCGGCAAGGGCGCGGACCTTTACCGCGAGGGCGTGAAGCCGAGCGGCGCCCATCTGGTGGCGCGCGCCTATCTTCGCACCAGCTGGCTGTGGGACAAGGTCCGGGTGCAGGGCGGCGCTTACGGCGGCCAGTGCATGTTCAACCGCTATTCGGGTGACTTCACCTTCGTGTCCTACCGCGACCCCAACCTGCTCGCGACACTCGACATCTATGACCGCACGGCGGAGTTCCTGAAGGGCGCCGACCTCGGCGAGGCCGAATTGACGCGCAATATCATTGGCACCATCGGGGAGATCGATACCTACCGGCTTCCCGACGCTAAGGGGTTCGCGTCGATGCAGCGCTATTTGATCGGCGACACCGACGCGGGGCGCCAGCGTATGCGCGAGGAAATCCTGTCGACCACGGCGACCGATATCCGCAATTTCGGCGACGCCATGGCACAGGTCGCCGCCAAGGGCCGCGTAGTGGTGCTCGGGTCGGAGCAGGCCATCGAGGCGGCGAACGCGGAGCGGCCGGGGTTGCTGAGCGTGTCGCGGGTGATGTGAGGGGACGGATAAAGCGCAAAGGAGTCGGCTTCCGCCTCGGGCCGGAAGCTGGCCTTATGCGTCATCCGGATCAGCTTTCACCTGGCCTTCGTGATAGGCGCGGAGACGCGCGAACACGTCCTCGACGGGTATGTCAGCGCGTGGATCGGCCAAGAAGGCATGGATTTTCTGGCGCATCACCTCATCGCGATGCGCTGATTTCCGATTGGACATGTTCTGAGTCCTTCTTTAGAGTCATTCCAAATAGGTGCCATGGGAGGACACGATGATCGCGCGAAAAACAAAGGCGAGTTGGAGCCGGCACCTTCGGCACGTCGGCTTCGGTCTGTCCACAGCCCTGCTCATGCTCGGTCAGCCCGGGCAAGCCGGCGCCGTGGAGGCGACAAAGCCGGGCGAGCGTTTCGAGATCGCCAGCGTCAAGGCGGTGCGGCCGACCCTCGTAGATACTGTCGCGGCGCTGCAAAAGCACGACATCGCTGCCGCCAAGGCGGCATTTGCTGCCTACGACTCCCTCTGGAACGGCGTTGAGGTATACATCAACACGCGCAGTCGCCCTATGTACGAAGCCCTGGAACTCGTCCTCCAGGCGAAGATCACCAAGGCGCTGGACGCGCCTAATCCGGACGGTGCGGCCATTCTGACCGACGCGCAGGCCATGCTTGCCAAATATGACGAAGCCGTCGACATGGTGGCGAAGGCTGCGCCCCTCAATCCGCTTTATGACGATGTGGCTCGCCTGCGTATCGTTCGGGCTCACCTGCGCGAAGTGGTGCCGGCCCTCAAGGCTGGAAATTTCGACAAGGCGCGCAAATCCTTCTCGGCCTTCGACGCCACCTGGGACAGCATCGAGGACATGGTCAAAGCGCACTCCGCCGACGACTATGTGGCGATCGAGAAAGGCATGATCGAGATCGAGAAGGCGCTGATGCCTGACAAAGCGGACGTGGCGGAGGTCACTGCATTGGTCAACGGCGTGATGGCGAAGTACAACGCCACTGTAACGGAGTTGACCAGAGAGGCGCGGAGCCGTCCGTAGAGGAGGACTCCGATGGATGCACAACCGCCACAGGCTCCCGCCGATTCCACGGGAGCCGACCGCATTGAGCTGCTGCGCCGGTGGATTCTCCTCATTCTGGTGCTTGGCCTCATCGGCACCGTGACGGAGCTGGTGCTGCTTGAGCACTACGAGCAGCCGCTGCAGTTCGTGCCCCTGGTCCTGATCGTGGCAGCGGTGGGCGTGCTGTGGTGGGAGTTCAGGCGGCACGATTTGGCGAGCCGCCGCTCCATACAGGTCGTGATGGCGCTGTTCGTGCTGGCGGGCTTCGTCGGCTTCGCGGCGCATTTTCAGGGGTCGGCCGAGTACCAGCTCGAGCTCAATCCGGATATGAGCAATTGGGAGCTATTGGAGAAAATCCTGCGCGCCAAGGCGCCGCCGCTGCTCGCGCCCGGCATGATGCTGCAACTGGGCCTGCTCGGCCTTGCCTATGTGTTCTCCGATCCCCGCTTTCGAAGGAGTGAGACGAAATGATGATGCACCGCGTCGCTAGCGGATTTTTGGGAATGCTCGCACTTGCTCTGGCGCTGCTCGCGGTGCAGGCATCACCCGCTCGCGCGCAGGCCGCGAAAGGACTGATCGACCCCAACGCGGCCGCTGAAAGCGACCTGCAGTCGCTGCCCGCCATGACGCCCGCAATCGTGAAAGGCATGATCGAGCGACGCCCCTTCAAGAGCGTCATCGAGCTGAACAAGTTCCTGCTCGACCAGAAAGTGACGCCGGAGCAGGTGCGGGAGTTCTATCGCAAGGCCTTCGTGCCGATCAATCTCAACACCGGCACGCGCGACGAATTCCTGCTGATCCCCGGCGTCGGCTCGCGCATGTCGGCCGAATTCATGGAATATCGGCCGTGGAAGACTTGGACGCAGTTCGATAAGGAAATCGGCAAATATGTCGGGCAGGCCGAAACCGACCGGTTCAAGCAGTACGTATTCATTCCGCCGAACTGAATGGTGCATCACTCCGACTTGATGCCGAGCTTGCGCACCAGCGCGCTCCACTTCGCCTCTTCCTCGGCCAAGTCCTTCGCCTGCTGGTCCGCCGTGCCGGGGAGCGGTTCGCCGCCTTCGTCGGCGATGCGCGCGCGCACATCCTCGCTGCCGAGCGCCGCGCGCAATTCGGCACTGAGCCGATCCGCGATGGCGTGGCTGATGCCGGCGGGCGCCACCATGCCGTAATGAATCACCGCGGCGTAGCCCGGCACGCCCGATTCCGCGATGGTCGGCACGTCGGGAAAGATCGACGAGCGCGCCTCGCCGGTTACCGCAAGCGTGCGCAGCAAACCGCTGCGGATCTGCCCGAACACCGACGGAAATGTCGAGATTGCCATGTCGACATGGCCGCCCACGAGGTCGCCCTGCATGGCGCCGGTGCCGCGATAGGGGACATGGGTCAGCTTGACGTCGGCCATCGTGGCGAGCAGCTCGGTGGAAACATGGGAGCCCGAGCCGATGCCGGCCGTCGCATAGGTGATCTTGCCGGGTTGTTGGCGGGCGCGTGCGATCAAGTCAGCAATGCCGCGCACGGGGAGCGACGGGTGGGCAACGAGGATCTGCTGATAGGAGGCGATCAACCCGATCGGCGCGAAATCGCGCCGCGGATCGTAGCCGGGATCGGCATAGAGCGCCGGGGCGATCGCAAACACGCCCGAGTGGCCGACCATCAGGGTGTGGCCATCGGGCAGCGCCTTGGCGACCGCCCGTGCCCCGATGGTGCCGGCGGCGCCGGCGCGGTTCTCGATCACGAATTGCTGGCGGAGCGCCTGGCCCATGTGCTGGGCGAGGAGACGCGCCAGGATGTCGTTGCCGCCCCCTGCCGCGAACGGCACCACGATGGTGACCGGACGGGTCGGATAGACTTGTGCTGCGGCGGTACCGGCGGCGCTCAGGTGCACAGCAACGAGGGCGGCGATGAAAGCCGTCGTGGTTCGCGAAGATCCATTCGCTGTCATGGCACTTTCCCGATCGGCGCAACTCTACCCCATCGGGACACGCTCTGGACAGTAGAGATTCCGCTGTCTAGTTGTGCCTATTCGAGCCTAATGGAGCCAATCCCGGGAGACCATGAGTTCCGCCGCATTACCGGTCGATCCCCCGGACGTACTCGTCGTTGGTGCCGGCAACGCTGCGCTGTGCGCCGCGATCTCCGCGCACGAAAGTGGGGCGCGCGTGCTGATGCTCGAAGCTGCGCCGTTCGAGGAGCGTGGCGGCAACTCGCATTTCACCGGCGGCGCCTTCCGGTTCGCGTTTTCGGGCGTCAATGATCTCATCGCCGTGCTGCCGTCGCTGGCTCAGGAGAATCTCGATGACGTGGACTTTGGCGCCTATACGCAGGAGGATTTCTTCGACGACCTGTTCGCGCTGACGCAAGATCGCTGCGATCCCGAGCTCGCGGAAATCCTGGTGCGCAGCAGCCTCGAAACCGCGAAGTGGGTGGTGCGGCAGGGCGTGAAGCTGCAGCCGGGCCTGGGGCGGCAAGCCTATCAGGTCGATGGCAAATTCAAGTTCTGGGGCGGCCTCGCGCTGCACATCTGGGGCGGCGGGCCTGAGTTGCTCAAAGCGCTCTACGCCAACGTGGAGCGGCGCGGCATCGCGATCATGTACGAAACCCCGGCAGTCGGTCTTATCCGGGAGGGGGGACGGCTGCGCGGCGTGATGGCGGAGTACCGCGGCGCGCCGCGGGCGATCTGGGCCGGAGCCGTAGTGCTGGCGTGCGGCAGCTTCGAATCGAACCCGGAAATGCGGGCGCGATACTTAGGCGCCGGTTGGGAACTCGCAAAGGTGCGCGGCACGCGCTTCAACATGGGCGGGGGTCTCATCATGGCAATGAGCATCGGGGCGCGGCCCTACGGTCACTGGTCGGGTTGCCATTCGGTGGCGTGGGACGTCAACGCGCCGCCCTATGGGGACCTGACCGTCGGCGACCAGTTCCAGAAGCACAATTATCCGTTCGGCATCCTGGTCAACGCCAAGGGCGAACGCTACGTCGACGAAGGCGCCAATTTCCACAGCCACACCTACGCCAAATACGGCGGCGAGATTGTCAAACTGCCGGGCATGTTCGCCTGGCAGGTGTTCGACGCCAAGGTCAGCCACCTGCTGCGCGGCGAGTACCGCATCCGCCGGGTCACCAAGGCAGAGGCCGGCACGCTGGAAGAACTGGCCGGCAAGCTCGACGGCGTCGATGCGGCGAGCTTCTTGCGCACCGTGCGGGATTTCAACGCCGCGTGCCGCACCGATGTGCCGTTCAATCCCAATATCCTCGACGGCCGGCGAACGCGCGGCCTCGCCGTCGACAAGACCAACTGGGCCAACCCGCTCGACACCCCGCCGTTTCACGCCTACCACGTGACCACCGGCGTCACCTTCACGTTTGGCGGCCTCAAGATTTCAAAGCAGGGCGAGGTCGAGGACCTCTATGGCCGGATCATCCCAGGCCTTTACGCGGCCGGCGAAATGGTGGGCGGACTGTTCTTCCACAATTATGCCAGCGGCACCGGCCTGATGTCGGGGGCGACGTTCGGCCGGCTCGCTGGACGAAGCGCGGCGGAGTTTGCCCGCAAGTCAGGCTGATGCTCTACTTCCGCGGCTCCAGAATCTGATCGAGCCTTGCGGGAATGCTCGCGTCCCGCTCCAAATGCGGATAGCGCAGCCCGTCGTGGTAGTCGAGACGCACGGTGCTGTAGCGGTCACCGTTCTTGACCAGCAGTTCGATCGCCGCCGTACTGGTCTTGGCGCCTTTGACAATGTCCCTCAGGCGATCGCTATCGTAGGCCACGCCGTCCACGGCGATGATCTGCGTTCCGACGGTCAGGCCGGCGGCGTAGGCGGGACCGCCCCATTGTACATCCGCCAGCTTGTTTTCCCTGCCGACAACGAAGCCGAGCGAGAAAGTGAGATCGGTAAGTTTCCGGCGCGACTCTCTCTTTTTGACGAAGTCTGACGGTGTGTCAGAATAGACCAATCTGTAGCCGCCGCGCGCAATGCCGTCGAGCGGCGCTTCGCTGTCGTGGCTTTCAAGGCGCGTGCGCAAAAAATTTGTCCAATCATATGGCTGCAGGGTGTTCAGCGTTCTGACCACGTCGTCGAAGGCGTAGGGCTCCGACGACATCCACTTGCCATTATCGACGCCGAAAAATGCCGACGCAAAGTCGTCCAGCGACTTTTGCCCGCCTGAGCGCTCGCGGATCAACGTGTCGACATCGAGCCAAACCAACTCGCCTTCTGAGTAATAGTCTTCGCTGCGTTGCCAGCTCCGCCAGGGAATCGCGCGCCGACCGGCAGTAATTGGATCGTTGGTCGTGTCCGCAAGCGACTTCCATTCGCGGCCGGCGCGGTGACCGTAAACCGCGGCGACGTCGGCAAGGGCATCCAAGGTCTGCTCCTTGCTCCAAAGCCCGGCCCGCGCGGCCAGCACGTGCCCCCAATATTGGGTTTGGCCTTCATAGACCCACAGCAAGCTGTCGCGCATGGGCACGTTGTAGTTTGCCGTCCACAGATCTGCGGGCCGCCGGAACTTGCCATTCCAGGAGTGAGCATATTCGTGTGGTAATAGCGCGCGGGTGTCCGTGTTCTTGTCCCACTCCGTGAAATATGTCGGCGGAGTCACGTTCTCACTGGAGCGGTGATGTTCCAGTCCGATCCCGCCCATGCGATCGGTAAGGGCGAGCAAGAAGTCGTAGCGGTCATAGTGGTGGGAATTGAAAAGCCTATAGGCCTGAGTCACCAGCGCGCGATGGGCATCGAGATAGTCGGACTTTGCCTCCAACAGCTCGGGGCGATCGGCGAAAACATTCAGCCGCACCGGCACGGACGCAGATGCATCCAGCTCCACCCGCTTGACATGCCGGCCAGCGAATACCGGCGAGTCCACGAGGGTCTCCAAGGAAACCGGCCTGAACGTCGCAGTGGAACCGCTGGTGGACGCAGCCTCGAGGGCCGTCGCGAACTGCCAACCGTCCGGAAGCGTCAAGCTTGGTTCGAAGGTGATCTGCCGTACGAAATGGCCCGCCGGATAGAGGACCATGCTGCTCCACTGCAGATTGAGCATCTCCGGTGTCATAATAATGCGGCCCTCGTTCCCATCACCTGCCGAAAGGAACTGAAATTCCACATCAAGACTGGTAGCGCCGGCCGGTACGTTAACGTGAAACGCATAGACGTCGACGGTGTCGCGCACCCACTCCACCCGGCGGCCGTTCGCTTGAATCACCAAGCCGGCAAGCTCGTCGATCCTGCCGGTGGGAGAATGAGTCCCAGGGTGCCATTTGGGATAGAGCAGCGTCAGCGAGCGGCCCTGCACCGGGACCGTTTCCTTGATGCGGAAGATGTGGCGCGTCACGTCGGTCGCATCGACCGCAAGATGAATCATAGCAGGAAACGGCACATCTTTTAGCGCCGCGATCTCGGGCGGCAACGGCAGTGGCGTTTGCGCCAACGCAATGCCGGCCGCGATGAACACGCCGCAGCCGGCAACAAAGACCAAAGGTAACGATTTGCGACCGCTCATTTGGCCCCTCACGCCACAAGAGGTTGTGTGGGCCGATCATGCGCTACGCTGCAGGCGCTTTCAATGACAAAACGCCTTCGTTGCGCGCTGGCGAATTTACAATGCGTTCTCATGCCATCGAATCATCGCCCTATCGTCATGCCCGCTTATCGCGGGCGTGCACCGCGGTGACCGCACAGTGCCGCGCAAAATGCCGCTGCACCACATTGGGTTCGTCGCTTGATATCGGAGCGAGCAAATCATTAAATGCCCCCTTCCTACCCTCCCCCGCTAGCGGGGGAGGGTAGGGAGGGGGCAGGGAGCGCAACGAACATGTGGGTCTACATCATCTCTTGTCTCGCCGCCGCCGCCATTGCGATCGGCGCTGCCGTGTCGTTGGAAAAATTCCGGGAACCAGCGGCGGTCGCCTTCACGACCTCCGGCGTGCGCATCTGATCGCGGCGCGTCGGTAGGGTGGGCAAAGTCGCATGCCGAAGCTGACGACATAACGCGCGGCCGTGCGCGACTCTGCCCACGCGGTCAAACGGCGAGGCCGGACGGCGTGGGCAAAGGCGCATGATAGGCCGCGCAAAGTTGCCCAGTGCGAGTGATGCGCCTTTGCCCACCCTACTCCGCCGGGGCCACGCTGCCCTGCGGCGCTTCGGCCTGTGCTTTGACGCTTTCCTTCTCAAACCAAACGCTGTGGTGTTGCTTGGCCCAGTTGAAGTCGACCGTGCCGTTCCACATCGCTTCGAACGCGCCCTCCATCCCGATTGTGCCGATATAAATGTGAGCCAGCATGGTGGCGACGAACAGCATGGCGACGACGCCGTGGGCCACTTGGGCGAATTGCATGCCGGCGATGTCGGTCAGGTAGAACGGGAACATCAAGAGATAGCCGCTCGTCGCGACGGCGGCGCCGCCGATGACGACGATCCAATAGATCATCTTCTGCCCCGCGTTGAAACGCTGCGCCGGCGGATGCTTGGCCCCGAACAGCCCGCCGCCCTGCTTTAGCCATTCGACATCGAGCCTGGTCGGGATATTCCAAGCGACCCACATCAGGAGGATCGCGGCGACGCCAAGCGTGAACGGAAAGCTCAGATAGTCGTGCGCGTACTTCGCCCACTGCGACCACGTCGCGAACGTCTCCTCGCCGACGAGAGGCATGAGCAGGTCCTTGCCGAACGTGATATTGAGGCCGGAAAGCGCGAGAACCACGAAGCAGGTTGCCGTCATCCAATGCACAAGGCGTTCGAACATATTGAAACGAACGATGGTGCGCCATGACCGTCCGGATTCGAGCCTGACCATTCCGCGGACCAGATAAAACAGCACCAGCAATCCGAGCATGCCGAGGATCGCGATCGCGCCAAGCCAATGCAGCGTGATCTCGTGGAACTGCCGCCACTCGCGTCCGGCGGGCTGCTCTATATTATATGACTTGACGTCCGGAATGCTGCCGCGCCCGCTGATGATACGCATCTCGCGCAGCAGCTCTTGTTCCTTGACGGAGCTCGCGGTCGGATTGACCGGAGTGTCGGGGCCGCGCTGCTGCGCGCCGGCCGGTGGCGCTGGCACGACGCATGCGAGGAGAAAACCGAAGAGAAGAACGGAACGCAGGAGGGCGGAAGCGCCGGCCCCAAACCGAATGCGCGAAAGAAATTTTGTCATGTTCGTCCCATCCTGCGCGAGTTATCGCCTCGACGGTTCGCGAGCGTAGGGTGGGCAAAGGCGCGATCTTCGCGCCGTGCCCACACCGACAGGGCCAAGTGGGCACGCTTCGCTTTGCCCACCCTACGATGCTTCCACATGACCGACACGCGTTCCAAATCCACCCTACGACTCGATGGTCTCGCGGTAGGCCGTCATCCAGCCCCACGCTCCCGACCCATAGCCTCGCGTTGCGACGCGCTCCTTGTAGATGTCGGCCACCTCATCGCCGTCGCCGGCAAGCAGTGACTTGGTCGAGCACATCTCGGCGCATAGCGGCAGTTTTCCCTCCGCCAGACGATTGGCGCCGTATTTCTCGTACTCCTCCTTCGAGCCGTCCAGCTCGGGGCCGCCGGCGCAATAGGTGCATTTGTCCATCTTGCCGCGGGAGCCGAAATTGCTGACCTGCGGATATTGCGGCGCGCCGAACGGGCAGGCGTAGAAGCAATAGCCGCAGCCGATGCACAGGTCCTTGGAGTGCAGCACGACGCCGTCGTCCGTGGACGCCGTCGTCCGTGGTGTAGATGGCCTTGGTCGGACACACGGCCTGGCATGGGGCGTCGGTGCAGTGCATGCATGCCATTGAGACCGACCGCTCGCCCGGCTTGCCGTCGTTAATGGTCACGACGCGCCGGCGGTTGATGCCCCATGGCACCTCGTTCTCGTTCTTGCAGGCGGTGACGCAGGCGTTGCACTCGATACAACGGTCGGCGTCGCAGAGAAATTTCATTCGAGCCATGGTCCCGCCTCCTCAACCTGCCCTGATCTGGCAGAGCGTCGCCTTGGGTTCCTGCATGCCGGTCACGGGATCGAAACCGTAGGTCGTGACGGCGTTCACGCTTTCCCCGATGACGATGGGATCGCAGCCGGGCGGATATTTCGCCCGCTGATCGACGTTCTGGAAGCGGCCGGCGAAATGGAACGGCATCCAGGCCACTCCCCTGCCGACCCGCTCGGTGACGAGCGCCTTCACGCGCGTCACCTTGCCGCTTGCCATCTCAGGGCCCCACACCAAAGCCCAGCCGCCGTCCTTGATGCCGCGCTCGGTAGCGTCTGCAGGATTGATTTCGACGAACATGTCCTGCTGCAGCTCGGCGAGCCACTTGTTGGACCGCGTCTCCTCGCCGCCGCCCTCGAACTCGACGAGGCGGCCGGAACTCAGGATGATCGGGAATTGCTTGGCGATGCCCTTGTCGACCGCGGCTTTCTGCACCGTCAAACCGATATTCGGAACGCGGAACTGCCGCGCGTCGGGCAGCGTCGGGTATTTGGCGACGAGGTCGGGGCGCGGCGTGTAGATCGGCTCCCGGTGCACCGGGATCGGATCCGGCAAGGTCCAGGCATTGGCGCGCGCCTTGCCGTTGCCGAACGGGATGCAGCCGTGCTCCAGCGCCACGCGCTGGATGCCGCCGGACAAGTCGATGGCCCATGACACGGCGTCCGGCGCGGCCCCGCCGATCCTTTCGATCACTGCCTTTTCGGCCTCGGTCAGATCCTTATCCCAGCCGAGCTTCTTGAGCACGCCGTAGGTGAATTCCGGATAGCCGTCCTTGATGTCCGAGCCGACCGCGTACGACCCCTCGGCCAACAGGTTGACCTTGACGGTGCCGCCGCCCGGCCGCGGCTCGTCGCGCTCGACCCCGAAGCGCGCCCGGAAGGTGCCGCCGCCATCTTTGACATGCAGGTTGGTGTTGTAGAGCGTGTGAGTGCCGGGATGCCGAAATTCCGGCGTGCCCCAGCACGGCCACGGCAGGCCATAGTAATCGCCCTTGGCGGGCCCATCCTTGGCCCGCAAGGTGACGAGATCGAAATCCTTCTGATTGGCCATGTGGAGCTTCAGGCGCTCCGGCGACTGCCCGCAGTAACCGGTCGACCAGCCGCCGCGATTGATCTCGCGCAGGATGTCCTCGGACGAAGGCTGCGTGCCTTCGACCTTGATGTTCTTGAACATGCGGTCGGCAAAGCCGAGCTTGCGCGCCAAGAGATACATCGCCTCGTAATCGTCCTTGGACTCAAAGATCGGCTTGACGATCTGTTCGCCCCACGCTGAGCACTGCCCAGGTGGTCGGATGCGGATCGGCGACGACAAGCAAATCGAGCGCCTCGATGCCTCGCACGGCCTCCGGCATGCGTGTCACCGTATTGCCGCCGTGACCAAACACCACCATGGCCTTCAGGGCGTCCTTCTGGGACACTTGCTCCTTCGGCAACAGCGTGGCGTCGAACCAGCGGGTAGACGGAATGCCCGGCGCTTCCATCATCTTGACAGGCTTGCCGTCGGCAGCGGTCTGCACGTCGAAACGCGACGACATCCAGTCGTAATCGACCTCCCAGACGCGGCACCAGTGCTTCCAGGCGCCTTCGGCGAGGCCGTAATAGAGCGGCAGCGTCGTGATATCGAGGCCGAGGTCGGTGGCGCCCTGCACATTGCAGTGGCCGCGGAAAATATTGGCGCCGTTGCCGAACCCGCCGACATTTCCGGTCGCGAGCAGCAGAATGCAGCTCGCCCGCACATTGGCCGTGCCGACGGAAAACTGAGTTTGACCCATCGCCCAGATCAGAGTCGCGGGCTTCTCCTTGGCGATCATCTCGGCGACGCGGCGAAGCTGCCCCTCCGGGACCCCGGTGACGTTCTCGACCTCCTGGGGATTCCACTTCTCGACTTCCTTGCGCACGTCATCCATGCCGTAGACGCGCTGCGCGATGAACGCCTTGTCCTCCCACCCATTCTGGAAAATGTGCCAAAGCATTCCGTAGATGGTCGGAATGTGGGTGCCGCCGCGGACCCGCACATACTCGGTCGCATGGGCGGCGGTGCGGGTCAGGCGCGGGTCGATGACGACGAAATTGGCGCGGTTGAGCTCCTTGCCGGCCAACAAATGCTGCAGCGACACCGGATG
>WNFL01103740.1_pt2 | contig 12875 bp, 13 predicted proteins | sample 5400361 | NCBI WGS metagenome assembly WNFL01 (sample SAMN13153351, study PRJNA577476) | soil metagenome | isolation source: 40 cm soil on Douglas fir-dominated hillslope | place: USA:California | collected 2013-09-17
ACTCTGAGGATGATAGCGACGATATTCAAGAGATTGAGATGAAGGATGGAGTGGCTGAGCTGCCTATACATGTGGTAGACTGATGGGCACACTCGATAGAAAGCTACAAGTAGCCTCTAATCATGTTCGATCCTATTATTTTCTGTTTTATATACATTTAAGATTTTCTTCTAATTTTCTAATAACTTTCTTGCCCAGTTGAGACGGGACCCATCTGCATTACATTACTTCCTACCTCCCGTTGAGACCAAACCCGTGGGCGTGACATTACGCGTTGCAACAATTTTAGTGATTACAGTAGGGTGACGCGGTGAGGAGTCGGCGGAGCTATGGGCAGTACCCACTCGATTGTAGAACAGGGTCATCAATTTCCGTTCCGCTGTCAGTAGTCGCACTGAATTTGTGCCCCCAATAAAATTAAAAGTGCGGCTGTAAATGTATATGGGAGAATTACCTCAACCTTGAAAACCACAAACCGCCTTGGCCACCACTTAGTGCTCGTAAGATCGTCCATTGTTGATTACCGCACTAATTTTTTTGCCACTCCATTCTAAACCTCAAAAATTGTCTACTTACCTACAAATCCCGTGGACCATGCATTCAGACCGTTCCTTCAGTGCGAAAACGGCGTATCGCGACATTCGAATTGGCAATGGAGAATCCACGTTCGGATACCCAAAACAGAATCCGCCGCTCTTCGTGACGTCAAGGTTCGGGGGTTAATTGAGACATCAAGTTGGAGAGTTAGAGAAGGACAGGCTCTGACGTCTTTCACAAGCAAGGAGAGTGGATTTATCTCCGTTCCAGAATCAGACTGAACCGCGAGAGAGGCTATATTGCTTTTCCAGAATCCGAATGACCCACTGCGATCAGTTCCTCTCATTCGAATCTGCCCAAGCGGTCCCGAAAGTGCACGTGTGTGACCTTCGACGTCATTCAGAGTACTACTGCGTGCCGCCGGTCCCGTGGCATTTATGTCAATCGCGCAACTGCGGAACGTTAACTCCGTGACATTTGGTCCATCTCTTTGCCACAGGGTTCATATTGATATCACGTACCCCTGCAATTCCCGGTGCCGGTAATAGTGATTGAGTGCCGCCTTGCAACGGTCGGCGGTCCGTTGCCCAGTGCGATACTCGGATTTAGAAGACGGGAGCTACATTCACGTGCAGATGAGATAATGACGAGATCAGACGTCCTCTCGGTGACGCCTCATAGTACTACGGCCCTCAACGATTCGCTCACGAGATACACTAGTGACTGGTCACAGCTGAACTATGTCCTAGTGTGTATCTCTCAAACAAATCCATTGCATCCTTAACACATCTTACTACTTATTCATATCGTCAATTTCTATCTTGAGGAGGAAAATCGTCGTCGCCTGACCACCTTGTGCTCAGCAGCTCGCCGTCCTCACTCTCTACACTTGGAAAGCTTCGCGACTCGACCCTGTGACCATCGCGTCGGTTTACTTAAGAGAGGTGGAATCGTTCATGTTCGTTCCCGGCGTCCCGGTGATAAGCTTGAAAGTAAGCCAAGTGTATGTCTCCGTTTCAATTCGCAAGAGTCTTGACCTGACTAAGGTTTCATACGGCCTCAATCAAATGCCGTCAGGATCCGCCCGGCCATGTGTTCTTGTGCTATGGTTGTGGCGAGAATTAAGTTTGAACGGTAGGCATTTTTTATTTTCATTAACTCACCTGAGTAGTTCGACCGCTGCGCATTGTTCTTCAAGCCTAAAGACTATTCGGCGGGCTCCAAGATCACCTGGGCAACTCAGAGGTTATACTCATTCTCTTCATGGAATACCGCACACCGAGTCATATATGCAGTACTGTAATTGCTCACCACCTCCGATCCCGTTGCTTAATACCAGTGTTTTCCCGCGGATGGTCCAGATTGCCCAATCCTCCGACCTGTGGTGCACCTTGTATACTCACCGGGCAGAGACGACAGCAGCGGCGACGGGATTACTTTTCTCAACCTGTGACAAACAGCGCTGTCGCGGAAGGACAGGAGATTCTGACGTCGAAACATCGAAACACAAAGGGATCGCGGCACCCACGGAGATGGTCTGATGTTTTCCTGAGTGAATGGAAGGAGAGGGCTCAGGACGCGTGAGAGTGATTATATGTCCATTCCAGAACGAGAACGAAGGCGTTTGCGGCCGTATCTGTCCCGAAGGTCGGTGGATGTCCGTGCACGTGCCCAGAACACTGCTTTATATAGCCATTTCGGGATGAACCCTGTTGTGGCTGAATTATCTCGTGCATGCGAGTAGAAGCATTCTTTGACCTATCATTTAACATAACCTACTCGTCCCCAAACTCGCTGTGCCTTGCACGTACGCGCGTCGTATCGCCTCATCGCCTGCGCTGCGCTGCCCGGACTTAGGACGTACTCGGTCGCGTCGGTGGTCGGTGGTGCAACGCTGTCGCCGGCCGTTGTTCGTCGCCCAGGAATACCCGGGTGATGCCGGTGAAACGGGGTGTTCATCGCACCGTTGACATTGTTGACGTTGTCCATTGAGAATTGCAGGATTTGGATTTAGAAGACCGCCCTCCATTTCACCTCAACGTATTCAATGTCGAACGGGTGTCAATAATTTCCCCTTTTTTTTGCGATGCTGTCAATCCACTCCACTTATAATAAGTCCACTGCACAAGTGGTCTACCCAGCCCACGTAAAAAGCGGGTGCGGGCTTGGTCTTCTCAGTTTGTTCCCTCTCCCCTCCTTCCTTGAGCACCCCCAGCAGTGAGCAGTGAGCAGTCATGCTCAGCACCGTCCTCGTGAGTTCTTTCTGGCCCATAGCCTTACTGGTACTGGTACTGGTACTGACAGTCGGAGCAGAACAATGCAATCGATCGAAGTGTGGCCGCTTCAGAGGCCTTGTATACCGCCTTTGCGCCTATCCCTGAATCGAGAGATGATGACGAGGAATACGATGCTGGCCCTCAATCTGCAGCGGGCAAGTTACTCGAGGGCATGAGAAAGCAGCTTCTCAAGGGTCCACACAACCCCATTGACGCAACTGCGCTCAGTGCCGTAATTGATGCAGCTGTCCACGGAGATCACGTCGACGATCGAAAGCTTTTGGTTCGCTCATTATTTTATCTATCTACTCCAGATTCATTGGTTGGCTAACATATCGTATTCCCAACAACAGCTCGAGAAGGTTTTATACATCATGTCCAACCTTCCAGGCGGGCCAGTCAGTAAATTTGTCCAAGATAAGGTCATATCTCTCCTCTGGTATGACCTTCCTCATCCGCCAGCAACATATATTGCGGACGAGTACAGACACCCGGATGGTTCTGGGAACAATCCCCACTTTCCCAATCTTGGCAAAGCCGGCTCGTCCTACTCCCGCAATGTCCAGAGTACAACAGCGATGCCAGACATCGAGCAACCCGATCCTGCCCTCGTATTCGATTCGTTGCTCCGTCGAGAAGCCTTCGTCGAGCACCCTGCCGGCAATTCTTCTTTGATGTTCGGGTCAGTGTCCAGTCAATTACTTTGAGGAGCGAGACTGACCCATTTCAAAATAGCTTCGCCACTCTCGTCATCCATACCTGCTTCCGAACTAATCACCCAAACTGGTTGCAGAACGACACAAGTTCCTACGTTGACTTGTCCCCCCTCTATGGCAATGACCAGGCCAGTCTGGACCGTGTTCGCAATAAAGAAGGTCGAGGGATGCTCTACAACGACGTCTTCGCGGAAGATCGCCTTCTCTTCCTGCCTCCCATCGCTATTGCTCTTTTGATTCTCTACTGCCGAAACCACAATTACATCGCGTCGGTCACGTTTGTTCTTCAAATCAATTTGTACTGAATCGCATTATTATAGTGAGAAGATTCTCCAAATCAACGAGCGCGGGTCCTGGGTCGACCCGAGCAACAAGGCAGAATGGGATGTGCTAAACCGGGAGCAGATTCTCAAGCAAGACGACGATATCTTCAACATGGCACGTCTGATTAACTGTGGACACTTCGCTTCAGCTGTCTTTAGCGACTACGTTGCAGCCATCCTCGGCCTCGTCACCGACCTCAACTCCTGGACGCTCGACCCATTCAACTTGATACGCAAGTCTGACCACTCTCTCGTCGATCGAGGGCAAGGCAACAGCAATTCTGTCGAATTCAACTTGCTCTACAGGTGGCACGCGACACTCTCAGAAGCGGACGAGAAGTGGGTGGAGGATATGTTCACGAGGGAATTCAAGGGTAAGTCCTGGGACGACATCCAAATCGAGGACTTCCAGGCCATTACGAAAAACCTGAAGGAAGGGAGCAAGAGAGATGTCCGTACGTGGACACCCCCCAACCTCAAAAGAGATGGAGATGGAAAATTCAAGGACGATGACCTTGCCAAGATTCTGATGGACGCTACGGAACACCCCGCTGGCGCATTCAAAGCCAGGGGTACACCCTCCGTCATGAAGATTGTGGAGATAATGACTATGAAAATGTCAAGGAAATGGGGTGTATGCACGGTGAGTCTGCAAAGTGTTCCCAGTGGTTATTATTGACCATCATCCGCTGTGCAGTTGAACGAATTCAGGACATCACTGGGATTGAGGAGTAAGCACGGGAATGGGATCCCAATGAGAAGACTGCAATGACACTACTTTATAGCATATAAGACATTCCAGGAGTGGAACCCTAGGAAGGAGATCTGGCAGGCCGCCCAGAAACTCTACGAGACGGTTGATCGTTTAGAACTGCGTCAGTTACACTCTCCGGAGCACACATATGGAAAGGACATACTTATACCATTGCAGACCCCGGTCTTCAGGCGGAAGAGACCAAGCTTCCTGGTCCTGGTGCCGGCTTGTGTCCCGGTTTCACCGTCAGCCGTGCCATTCTGGCTGATGCCATTGCTCTTACCCGAGGGGATCGGTTCTACACGCATGCGTGTATGTATTGTCCCCTTCTCACTCCTGGTCCTATTTTTGGTCTAATAAATCTCTTAGTCACTCCATTCAACTATACGGCTTGGGGCTACCGAGACTGCCAGCGAGATCCAACGAACCCTGGATTTGGAAGCGCGATCGGACCTCTCCTCCTTCGGGGTCTACCTCATCACTATACCGAGAATTCTGTCTACACCTGGTACGGCCCACCTCAGGGAATTCTGAATGGCGTTTGCTAATAAGATCTGTTTAGGTTTGGGATGATCACGCCAGTGCGTATGAAGGAAATCTTGACCAAGGCTGGCATTGCCGATCGCTACACGTTCGAAAGGCCCAAACCCAGATATCCCGCTATTCCGGTCGAGAACTATACCGGAGTTTCTGAGTTCCTGGGAAAGAATGCGCGCGCGTTTAGGACCTTGTACTCGCAGCGAACCCAAGAAATCCTCGACGGACCAGGGTAAGCAAGCACATTGCACTTGGAAAGAAATGGAAGCTGAAAGCATGTCTTTGGCAGATATTTGCCCAATATGGATGACCCTCGTACATCTCGTAACGCCAAAATCATCCATCAAGCGATCTTCCATGATCATGAATATGGTCGCGTGGCCAGTGCCATCGCGGAGAAAATAAAGGCCCTGATCTTCCATAAGGGCTTTGAGCTGGAGGCCAAGGGAACCAAGACGTTTGATGTCGTCAAGGATGTGTTGAACCTGGGTCCGATACACTGGATCGCAGAAGAGATTGTATGATCTTTCCGGTGATTTGGACCCGGCTGTGGCTTACAATGTACCTTACAGGGGCTGCCATTAAAGACGGCAGAGTTTCCCCGGGGAGTGATATTCGAGCAGCAAGCCGACCAAGGATTCAAGGATATCTACGAGTAAGTTTGCCCTGTTTAACCGATACATGGCGTGCACTCATGAAGCCTAGGTACATTTTCCTCGAGCTTGACCCAGCACGGTCCGTGCATCTGAAGGAGAGCGCTCGAAAGCACGTGAAGACGTTCCAATATCATATGCGCACTCATCTACGAGGCATCGGTCACTCTGGGGTATGTAGAGTACGACCTGTTCAAACCTCTGAAACTGACCCTTGGGTAGATTTTCGGTTTTGCTGGCTATATCAAAGATGCCTTGTGGCACGCCGCTGTTGGCACCCGACCTGCCAGCGATCATTTCTATCAAGTTATGAATACCGTCGGATTGAGCGAACAAGAACTCGTCAACGACGTTCTTGCAGTAGCTACACTGGCCACTGTTGAGTTGTCTCATAGTGTGTATCTTTCTCTCAAGTGCATTCCATGCGCCTCTAACGTATTTTAGTGCTCGTTCATATCGTCAATTTCTATCTTGAGAAACGCAACAAAGCATATTGTGATCACCTGATACAGGTTGCGCGCAGTAACTCGCCCTCTGCGATTGAAACCCTGGCTCTCTACGCGCGCGAGGCATTGCGACTCGACCCTATAACCGTTGGTGTCACGAGAGAGGTCGGATCGACCATGTTCATTCCCGGCGTGGCGAAGCCTGTCAACATCCATCCCGGTGATAAGGTCTTCTTGAGCTTGAAGAAAGCCAATCTAGATGAGGTATGTACCTGTTTCGAAATTATCTCGAGTCTTGACCTGAAGAAACGTTTCATACAGCCCAAAACACACACTGCCAGGTGCCATCCGGCCATTGATGATTCTCGCCACTATGAAGTTTTCTTGGGTGATGGTGTTGTCCGTTTGTTGGGCGAGAATTTCGTCTTAACGGTAGGCATCCTCATTCTTATACAAATGTCATGCATCTCACGAGTAATTAGACCGCCGCGCACGTACTCAAGGTTATCTTCAGCCTGAAGAAGATTCAGCGCGCTCCAGGGCCATCTGGGTGCCTCAGGCGTTATACCCAGTCGCTTCACGGAACACCGCAGTACTTCTATCTTGATACTAAGCAGCGACCCACTTTATGGCCAACGTCTATGCTCTTACAGGTATGTACCAACACCACGGTTGGGCCATTGGCTTCGCTAACGGTCACTGCTAGTTTGACGCCAATTGAGGGAATGAATTCTGGTTTCTTTCATATGGGGTACCTTCTTTTCGTAACTTCGAAGACCGTTGGTCATGTATCAATAGTTAATAGTTTGAACAGAGTCGAAGTTAGGGGCTTCGTAGGTCCCAGCTTCCCCTTACAGAACAATTTGTACGTCAGTAGGCGAGAGAGGGTTATGCCCATTGATGCCTCTTAACTGCCCCCCGCCTCTATGTCTACTCTCCGTAAAGGTTGACACCGGATTCGGTGCGCCAGAGACATGGCACTCGAGTCCTTGATGTGTGTGGCACCTTTCGTGGGTAATCATCTGACCTTGGTTGTGCTAACACAGTGCAAATTAAACATGGAGAACCCGGAAACGAATTGAACCTACAGCCTCATTATTAGTGTGCCGGATGAGTACTCGAATTAATTTATCAAGGTGTAATGGTCCTCCCAATGCACCTTGAACGTACTCAGAAAGTCTGTGATATGAGCTCCTGTGCTTCTTCTGCTCCGTTCGAGCTCGAGCTGAGCTATTGACGTGTTGGCGGAATGTTCCGAGCTGTCTTGAGACCCATTTGGATCCGGCGTTATAATTCAACAATTCAGGAAAGCGCAGGCAAGTCATTTGCATGTTGTAGATACAACGGGTATACTTGCGCAGATCAACTTCCGTTCTTCCGCTCGCTTTCAAAATGAACTGCACCATCCCATCGCAAACGCCAAGCTTTCCGTCGCTGTATAATCCACTTTTGGAGAAATGGACAGAACAATGTAATCAGGACCCTAGAGTTGTCTTCCTTTACCATTCCGGAGGTGTGCACGCAGGTTGTTTCCCGCGTGGATATATGCGACTTACTCCACATATAATCAGACATCTTCCGATTTACTCTCTACTGGACCATACTCATCTATCTCTTTCTATTCGGCTTACCCGGCCTGTGGGCGCTTTTTGTCCATCTTCTTCCTCGGCGTCAAGGCACTCCCAGCAGCGATGGAACAGCCCTTCGTCGCATACCTTCCACCCCGAGGTATCATCATAATACGCACTCGTACACGTCACTTGAAGAAGACCTTCCTCCTCTCTCCCCGGCCTTTTCTCCCAGTCCCCACCCATCGAGTGCAGATGTGCAGGGCGCCGCCACCCAAGCCAGCACCTCGGGGCAGCTCCGCTTCGTAGAACCACAGCCTCCAACACCGGTGTCACCAGTATCAATCCCTTCGCCGTCCCAGGCCTGGGACCCCTGGACACCATCAATCCGTCTTCGAAACCTTCGTTCGCGGCCATTCAGCGCAAATACAAATACTTCTCCTCAAGCTCCAGCTCAAGCTCAAGACCACCACGAAACCGCATCCACTTCAGTAGATGCCCCTCCCACTTCCACTTCCCTGACACCGTTTTCGCTCTCCTATATACCCGCGTCGAGGCCTACGTCGTCCTTCATACCCGGTAACAATAGTTCCACACCCTTAACTCGACCCAGAGCCTCCAATCCCAATTCCAATGCCAATGTTCATGCCAATGTCCATGCCAATGTCCATGCCAGTGCCAGTGCCAATGCCAGTGCCCCAACCCAGCCGCCTTTACGTCTCTCGCGTTTCCGCAAACCCGCGAAAGCCAACCTCCTCCTCGTCCTCCTAATCCCTATCGTATTCGTCCTCGTTGGGGCGCTGATCGGTGTCTCGGGGAGCTTAGTGATAGGGTATTTGCTGGCGGCACTGAGGGATTCATCGGAGGTGAAGATATCTACCTGGCTGCCTTTGGGCTGGGCCGTCATTCAGGCATTGGTCGTTTTGAGCGGGTGAGTGGTCGTATTATGGTATTCTTGAGCACGAACCTGAAGGAGAGTTGGCATGGTTTATTTTATTTTTTGGGTGGTAGGGTTTTCTCTGGGGGTATATCGTTCATTTGAAGGAACGCCGTTCATCCAAAAGCGGATGATTTGGCTTGGTCTAGCTGGAAATAGGTATAGTTTACAGCGCTATACATCCTTGCCGTCATCCACTTAACGCCAAGATAGTTCATCTGTCGAAAGAGCGCATGAAATCTGCACGCTTTTGGACGTCGGATCGAAACAGTGTACTAGGATATAGGTTGGGCAAACGAATATAACGACGAAAGGGAAAAAGGGAAAAAAGACAAAAAAAAAAGGGTCACACTACCACACTCCAACACCCCGTTTCAAGCGAAACCACGAGATGGTTGCATCCATGTACCCTGTTCCCGCCCCAGGTTGATTTGCTTTTCATTCAAGTCGGTCGACGGCATTGCACTTATCCAGCGGAATATTTTGCGACCGATCAGCATGGGTGTTTGTAATGTATGGAGCTTGAGGTGGAAATACGACGTCCGTTGTACGGCGAGAAAACGAGGGAAGCGATGAAGCGATATCATTGAGGTAGGGGGCGATCTAGAGCTTCTTCTTCTCAGGGACAGCATCAAATGGTTGCAGGCTACTACGCCCACAAAAGGATATGATGTCCCCACGGTTTCATTTAAGCCAATAGACGCCCATTGGCACCAGTCCAAAGTATGTGTGGCACAACGTGTGGGCGGAAAAAAGGGACGCGAGGATCATGAATACCAAAGACTCAAAGACAATAATCAAATCAGGGCACATGCCAGGTGTGGAACTCGGAAGAGATAACAGATAACAGATAACAGGGACAATATAATTCAGCCACAAACAGCAGTACACAGTACAGGCAAACACAATTTATGACAGACAGAACGGCCATGCAGTAAACTCATGTTTCAATTTCAGTTCAAGGACTTGTGTTGACGAATTCAAGTCTAAATTTAGAAAATATCCGACTCATGTCCTTGGCCCCTAGTAGTGTAGCGGTTATCACATTCTGATCTGGCCCGTTGGCCTTATATCATTAAGACCCCAGTTCAATTCTGGGCGGGGGCTTGTGTGGAAGTCTTTTTTTGACTTTTCGGCCTTGACATCAGACGCAGAGCGCGATCTTTACCTGATGGTTCGAGGGGACGACTGCAAGCGGATGGGCCAAGTCACAGCCATGCAGTAAACCCATGTTTCAGTTTCAGTTCAAGGACTTGTGTTGACGAGTACTAGGTCTAGGATTAGAAAATATCCGACTCATGCCCTAGCCCCTAGTAGTGTAGCGGTTATCACATTCTGATCTGTTCTTATGGGCAATAAATCATTTAAGACCCCAGTTCAATTCTGGGCGGGGGCTTGTGTACTTCTTTTGACTTTTCGGTCTTCACATCAGACGCAGAGCGTGATCTTAACTTATCAGGCGCTGCTGGCTCGAGGGGACCACTGCAAGCGGAAGCGGATGGACCAAATTACCGCATCTGTAGACCGACTGCTTCTCGCACCATCTGATGCGCTGCTGATGTCCGAGTCGGGCTTCGGTATAGAAAGGCGGCATCACCACCATTAATTTTGCTGAAACGGAGCCGTACGTACAAGGTACATCAGCACGAATAAAAAAAGAGTGGCAGAGTGGCGGTCAGCGAGCGTCAATCGTAATCGAGTTCAAGCCTGAAACCTCCCATCATTTGAAGAGGGAATAATACTATAAGCACGAGTTTATCCAATTTGCTACCACCCCTCTCGCTCCACCATCACATCCTCTTCCATGGACCCCATCCTCGCAATCCTCAGTTGTTGTCCCGACTATCTCACAAAAACGAACAAAGCCCGCAGCCTCGCAGCCTCGCAGAGGCACACTGGACCCGCGCAGATAGAGACGAAGGTGACATGGTGTGTGGATAGGTGTCAGTGACCAGTTGTACGAGCCGCCAAAGGAACCATGCAATGTGACGTAGAATCGGTCAGTTTACATGATCAAGTCGCCGAGAGCAGCCATCTCAGGTCCGCCGGACTCCCTGATACCAATCTCCCAGTCTGTTGAACACTCATCAGCAAATTTGTCCCCTGTACAAAATGGAGAAACGCACAGCCATAAACGGTGGTGACAGCCATCAAGATACCTGTTCCGCTTCCAAGCGCACCCATAAGGTCAGCAGTGACGGACAACAGTCCAAGAATGGCACCACCGAAAGCAGCAGCAGTGGGAATGACCCGCTTCAACTCCTTGTACATGCTCTGCTCTCGGTGGCCTGCCATGACCATCTGCTGGTCCTTGAGCTGCTTAGCGACTTCTCGTGGGCCTGAGCCAGAGACTTCAATCCACGTCTTGGAAAATAGTGCGCAGGCGGTGATCATGAAGGTGATGTAGATCGCTGTGTGGATCGGGTCGAGCAGGGCAGCCTTGAGGGTGTGGGGTGCCGACATGTAGTAGGTGATACCGGAGACCGCGTGCAGTTGAGACGAGTCCTCCAGGGGCTGTGCAACGGTCGCATGAGCGCAAATTTGGAAGTGGATGGAAATCTGTCTTACCTCCCAGACACCAAGGAGCTTGACGAAGAGATTGTTGGGGAAGCGGTTAAAGAGCATCTGGCTGATGATAAAGACGTTTGAGGTCAAGGCACTCTCCAGCATGATCGGCATGTTCGACGTGTAGAAGAGCTTGACCGGATATGAGCCGCGTTGGCCCCGGAACCTATTGCTCTTGATGGGAATCTCGATGCGGAATCCTTGCAAGTAGATAACGGCGGCAAAGACCGCGACAGTGGCAACGAGGTTCATGACGTTTGGTAGTCTCTCGCGCCAGAGGGCCTCCTTCAACGCGCGGCCTTTGTCGTTCCAGGTCAAAAGGAGGTGGAAGAGCGCAATAAGAGCACCCTCGAACTCGGGGCCACGGCCAGTGTTGACGGTGGTGGGGGAGAATGCCTTCCAGATGATCGACTCGCAAATGTTGGTGGCAATGAAGAGGGTAATACCAGAGCCGAGGCCATATCCCTTCTGGAGGAGTTCATCAAGGAGAATGACGATGAGCGAAGCAACGATGAGCTGGAGCACGAGCAAGAGGCAGACACCAGCTCCCAGATCGGCGGGCTTGCCGTACAGGCCAGTCAAGACGTACACAGTAGCCTGACCAAGTGAGATGATGAGCGCAAAGACTGGCGAAACGCGTGCGAGTCAGTCCAGAGGTCGTTCATGCGCTGGCGAGGCGAAGAAATGGGTTGAAATTCACGAAAAACTCACGCTTTTGCGCGCTGCCGAAGAGAGCGCGGTCCTCCTTTAGACCAAAGTCCACTTCAATGAGGTTTGCACCTGCGAGGAGTTGCATGATCATACCCGAGGTGACGATGGGTGTAATGCCGAGTTCCATGAGTGTTCCTCTATTCGAGGCCATAATGACACGAGTCCAGTAGAGTGGGTCTGAGCTGTCGGAGGAGACGATGCCGTAGAGTGGTACTTGACTGCAGACGAGGAAGATGAGCAACGTCACGGCGGTCCATAGCACCTTTTGGTTGAAGGGAACCTGGATTAAGAAATGGGTGGATGAGTAGTGGCGTTTATATGAGAACACGAAGGATAGCCGCATAGTTTCCAGCTCACCTTTCGTTCTGGCGACGAGACCTCTGGTAGAATTGGCAGAAACGGCCGTACGAGGTTTAGAAATCGAACTAATATGTGATTAGCATTACTCAAAATATTAAACGGGTCGAATATCCAACTCACAGCCGCTCATGTTCGCCACCCAGAAATTCAAAGGACGAGTCGGGAGGAGAGAAATGTGGACGTGGCAGCTCGCTTTGTCCGCCCTATCTCGCGAGACGCCAGCAGCCAAACACGTACAAACACTTCCTAGAACATCGCATTTACATTCATTAATCATTACACGAAGTTGAAGTATACTAGCTGGTCTCAGAACCCGAGGAACCCCTTCTTCTTCCTCTCCCGATCCCGCGCACCTGGGCTAACCCCACGAACCGGGATAGGCGTAGGCGAGGGCAATGAAGACCACCCCGTGCTACCTTGCTGCACGCCCAGGCGACTCTCGCTCCCACCTCCCGAGGGCATCGGCGTAGGTGCCGGTCGCGCAGGCGGGGG
>WNFL01103962.1_pt1 | contig 12874 bp, 18 predicted proteins | sample 5400361 | NCBI WGS metagenome assembly WNFL01 (sample SAMN13153351, study PRJNA577476) | soil metagenome | isolation source: 40 cm soil on Douglas fir-dominated hillslope | place: USA:California | collected 2013-09-17
GGTAAAGCAGCATTAATCTAGGCCCATGACTAGTCTTCGAGGTGCCGCTTGGCTTTGGACCATGGACGTTGGGCCAGCACTTGGCTTCTTGCATCTTATCGGTGCCCCGGGCGCAGGCAATGGTGGCGAGGTCGAGCTCAAAGTCGGCGAGGTGGCGTGGGAGGAGCTGCTCTCGAGCGGGGTGGGACGTGTGGACATGAAATAGGCCAACGATAAGCAAAGGTAATGGATGGGGCTGAGGGCCCTGCGACGATTTGGGACCGTCGTGGTGGAGGCTAGGAAGCACTCGGGGTTTGCCGACAGCAACAGGAGTACGCTATGCCTTGCTGACGGTGAAGGAGTGGCGAACTCTTCATACGGATCGTTGGAGCGAGATACGGGCAACGGGGACAAGGGTGTCATTCTCTATCAGCGTAGGGCAGAGTTCCTTCAGGTGAGACAAGGATGTGTGACTGAGGGAGAGGAGTCTATTATGTGAAGGGGCGCATAGTTGGTAATTGTATCTAGGTTCGACTCTAAGCTCTCATTGTATCCATGGCCCCACCCCCTCCCCCTACCCTCATCCCGGATCTCCCCGACATGGCTTTCGGGTGACACAGATCAAGTCATCCCCCGAGTTGATGAGAAGAGTTGATGAGGGCATACATAACGTCATATAGATACTGATGGGAACGTGGAAAGCATGGTTCACTTGAGGAAAAGTTGTCGATTAGCGTCCAGATCTTCCAAGTGCTGTTGAGCCGCCGTGACACCGGCGGTGAATCCTTTCTGTGTGGAAGTATCCAGTGCCTTTAGGATATGCGTTCTCGACACTTCTGGCTTCCCGTCAAGCTGTCACACGAGCGGTCAGAAGAGCATAATTGGCAAATATAAGACGGAGGGAAAGCGCGTACGCGTTCAATCGCGGCCAAATTGAGAAGGACAGAGACCATATGCGCGTAGCAGACCCCTGCGACCCTTCCTTTTACGTCCCGGTCGTTCTGCAGCCCGGCGTGGATAGGACCGATTTCTTTCAATGCCCGTTCAATTTGGCCGAGTCCTTGGTTCTCCCATTGGCGAGCTTGATCAAGAGCCTCCTCGCTCGTCGAATTGTTGGCTATCGTGGTGGCGATGTTGTTCATTGTTGACGCCGCATGACACCTCTTGCCCGGGTGGACGGCTGCTTGACTGTTAGGAAGCAGAAGGGAAAGCGCTTGAAGGTGGAGAGGCATGGCATATCTGTAGAAGTTGAGAGTTCATATCGCGGATGGACGGAGTGGGAGAAGCTCGGACACACTCTGCTTTCCCTCTTTCTGTGTACATTCTCCCAACTTCTTCAATCAGTGCCCCTAATTGATCCCTCTGGATAAAAGAGGGTAATTGAACGGTTCGGATGTCCATTGAGGGAACGCCTTCCGCAACAGGTTGCTGGATGCCATTAAACTGGGCGACCATCTTGAGAGTTTCCTCTAACGCCCAGACTTTATGAGATTCTTCCTCCTCGTCCTTGTTTTGTCGCCTCGCTATTTGTCCGATGCGAAGAGATATGAACACCGCCCGAAGACGTTCCTGCTCTATTTCACCCGATAGCAGGTTCAATTTAAGCTCTTCCAGATAATTGGTGTAGAGGTCATAAGCCCTTTGTAATTGACCCGCCTTCTCAAGCACCTACGAAAGGTGAGTGACATGATAGCGGCGGACCGGGAACACGAACTTCACCGTACGCTACTACCACCCCTGTCAGATAAGAATAACTTGTCAGTATATGTCAAAATTTGCCAGGAGTACGAAAACAAACCGGATATCTTGAGATCTGGGGAAGGCATAAGCTCCTCACGGGGAACTGTCTTCAATGCTTCATACGCTCTGCATAATTCAGATCGACCAGTGACAAGGAAGGGCGAACTATATGCGTACCGTTGGAAGTGAGCCTCACTTTCTTGATATTCGGCCTTCTCGGCCGCAAGCAAGGCAGCGCGGAGAGGTTTTTCCACAGCTTTCGGGAACATTGTCGGTTTCTGGAATAAAAACTCATAGCTGGGTGGCGCAATCGTGACGTTAGTCCTCATTCTCAAGGCAAACTGTAGTAAACCAACTTCACCAGGCGTAGGCAAGACCAGCAAGGGTCAACGCAGAGACGCCAATGAGCGTGGTTTGAAACATGGATATGGGTTTCGGTTGAGGCTCTGGTTGAGGACGTTTTGGTGGTGAAGTTGTGTCTGTTGCGTTATGACGACGGGAGGTGAAGGAAATTTGTGGTGGACCCGAACGCGTTTGCAGAGGGTGTAGGGCCCTCACGGGATGTAGTAACCACCGGTAAGGACTAATGACGCGTGATTGAGGTATCATTACGATTCCGTTGAGGGGAGGACGGAAATCGAACGTGACGGAGGACAAGAACTGAGTTTTGTGTTGGCATCCTGGAAGTAACATGGAAGCATCCTGGAAGCATCATGGAAGCATCCTGGGAGAGCAACAAAGGATATGTCTGGAGCATATGATCCGTCCAGGAGCGTAACTTATCATAAACACCAGCCCTCCTCAGCCCATACATGACATGACCCTAGCGGCGTAAGGCCAAAGGGTCCAACAGGTCCAACAGGTCCGAGGGAAGCAAGAAGCAGAAGGGGCCCGCGTCGCGTCGCGTCGCGTAGGGCGATGACCTCACCCATGAAAAATGTCGCGGGGGTACTCGTGGAAAACGATGATTCGCATGATTGGGGACATCTCCCGTCACAGTACTGCGTAATGACCACCCGTTGGAGGCGTGTTTGCCACTTCGGAGCCTGACGACAGCCGTGCTTATAACACGCGTCGTCTCGAGCGCGCTTATAGCCAAGATCGGGACACACCCTCGCTCGCCGCTTCACGCTTCATCGATCGTCACTTCTCTCAGTTTCACCGATTGCGTAGAGAAAAGTCCTCTTTCAGTGATGTCTGGAACAGGAGAAGCCCTGACGCATACATTCCTCTGCGGCGTTTCGGTAAGTTGGCCTGCAAATTTATTCATCTTTACTGACCGTACTATAGAGCGTGGAGCTGGATGAAACCCTGACACGTTTGCTTCAGCCTGTCGTGAGCAATAACTCTCGGCCGATCGTGACGTAGGGATATGCTCTTGGTGAGAATGTTGCGGTAACTGATCTTTTGAACAGTTTGCATGTTGGAAATAATCTCATTTCTGATCCCGCGACTGTCTCACGAAGCACCGTGCAAGGGCGCCCCCAAATCCTGGTTTCGTAGGTCCCATCCTTCTGTCCAATGCCAGGGCTGACATTGACCATTTATCTGCACCCAAGTGAGCAACAGAGGCAGACCATGTATGCGACGTATAACGTAGCTTACGGAGGCGTTGAACCGCTGCGTGTTTGGGAAGGCGATATCAACCTCTCTCACTTGCTTTCTGCACTGGACTGCACCGGAGAGGCAAATTCTCATCCCCTCGGTGCTGGGTTTGTGTATCGAATTCAATCGATACTCACAAAGGCTGGTAAGAGCTCCCTTTGGAAAAGTAAGTCCATCTATGAGCAGAATCAGAGATCACACCCAGCATCTAAGAAAATCACAGGCTTTTGCGATGTCGAGGAATCTGGGGAATGGTCAAGTGCAGAAGCTCACTTTTTGCGGGCCCGTCGTAGGTGTCTGCAACCATTCGTGGATCGACTCCGCGAGGATCTGCCAGATAGGATTGTGGTCGATCTGACTGATCCCGTTCTCCGCTCTCTCCACCTCGATACGGTTCTGTTCTCCATCCTCGTCGATAGACTTATTCAGGACCAAGTGAATCCGGTGATTGGTACGCATGAAATTCCCATGTCATTATTCAACCCACTCAGATGCCTCTAGTGTGCAGCAATGCCCACAGGTACTTTACCACTCAGGTCCCAGGTGCATTCTGTGATACCATCCTCTCGATCTTGCGTGGCCGGGACTTAGGCACGGTGATCCTCTCCACCCAAAACCCGACGGTGGTCCCACCAGAAATCATATCTTCGATGGACCTTGTTCTATGCCATAGATTCACCTCAAACCTTTGGCTCCGGTACCTTCAAGCGAATTTTGGCCTTGGGTCGACACAGGACCTCCAGCACAAGCTCACTTGCCTCGAACCCAGCAGCGGCGTTGCTATTTTCTCAAGCGGTCGCCTAGTGGATTATGGCAATAAGGAGCCGAATCCGATGGCCTCAACGGCCCATGAAAGGGTAATATCCCCCGATAACTCCCTAGTAGCGGCCGATGCATCACCTCCAGGAACATCTTCAAGCATGACGTTGGTACGTTATTTCTATAACTTTTGGTTCATGCTCTGAATATTTCCGTGTAGAATGTCCCAGATATTACGTTGGCACCTCCGCCTGGTCTCATCAGTGTCAATACTCAATCCAGTTACGCAAATCTAACTCGGCATACTTCTTCACATGTGCTCGCGTCCCCGACTGGGGGTACGGAGACAACAGCGTCGACATCCCTCAACCCAACATTTCTACCGGCTAAAACCCCTATGAAGCGGCTCCGGATGCTGTTCATCGCAATTGAGGCAATCTATGTCATGCTCAACTTGAAAAACAAGAAAGTTCCTATATCTGCTCTCACCACCCGCTTGACAGATGAAGACCTCTCAAGGATGCAGGTCGCGTCCGCCAGTGAGGCGGTCGAAAAAGCTCAGGAGGCAGGCTTTGTCAAGATAGAGAGTGGTCCTGGGGGGAGCAATCTCGTTTCCTTTGCCACTGACGATGTGAGATTATGTTGGACTCTCGATCCCGTGCATTGCGATCCTAATCTGCGCCCATTTATTAGGTCAAGGTCATGCTCGACATTAAGCCAGTGGAGAATGCACTACGTCAGAATGAGAATGAATCAATGATGCACATCGACCGCCTCGTGAAACGAGAAAATATCGTCAACGTCGTCAAGAACTCTGGCTTTTCCACGTTCCAAGAGTTCCTCCGCGTCGCTGAGAATCGTGGGCTTCTCAAACTCAACCCGAGTAAGACGATGGTGAGCCTCACCGGTGCGAGTGCCGCCACTTCTGCTTCCAATGCTTCAACCTCGGTAAGTCTCATTTTTCACGCCTCGTGTTTTTGGGACGACTGGCCTGACAAACAAATGAAGAAGGTGAATGAGATCGCTAGACAGTTTGCCTCGATGTCGAGTAAAGACCGCGATGCGTTAGCGAGGGTCCTCAAGGGTTGAATGCATGCAGCCAGGCCATGGGGGCGGTTAAAGTCTGGTTCCTGTATCGTTCAGCCTTCAATTCGAATCTAGATAACCCGAATGCAATATACTGGGAATGTCTTGGTTGCACGTTGTATCAGGCTCTTTGCCACCAGGCCTGCAGGCAGGCAGGCCCACCACACCAGGCCCACCCTGTCCCACACACATTTAGGCTATCTTTCTTCCCTCCTCAGCGCCTTTTCTCTGCCCCTTGTTTTTCTCCTCAACTCCTCTTCTGATGGCTCAGGCACCTTTCTTTACGGGCCGGAGCCATGAGAATGACCAGTTCAACGCCGAAACCAGCATGGAAGCTAGAACACCGAGGTTGTTCGGTAGTCTCGTCGATAGCTATGGAACTGGGTATTATCCTCGGCCTGAAAGTGGTATCAAAGTGTTCAGAAACAACAATACGCCTACAACTGGCCTGATATGCGGCGTTTCGGTGAGTTGAGTGGAACGTCCTCCACGTCACCAAGGCTCAGGTCAAAGCCATGTTCTCAACCCAAAGAAGGGCCTTGAGATCAATAGAGCCCATTTAGCTTGTCTGGCCATTCTCCAGGCCCGGGCGCGAAATTGGAACATGCCCAGCTGACCTTTTTTGCAGGGAGACGACATCCTTAAATCATGTGCCCGTATTATTCAGGATACTCTTGATGATGACAATTCTGAGACCCTTATCAGGAATCGCGTGTTGATGTAAGTCCTTCTCATATTTTGGTTGAGGTGGTGATTCACATCGCATTAGTTTGCATTCTGGTTATGGTTCTATCTCAAAACCTTTTCCGTATTCGTTTTCACTACCTGGTATGCCGCAGATCAAGCCTCACGTATATGTACCGTGCGTCAGATCGACATGGCGAGACTAATCAGGGACTAATCCTTTTTTGTCAGGCCAATTTCTCTTGATGATATCAGAAATCTCTATAGCAAAAATGTTTCTCTTGACTATGCTCGTAACAATATTCACCCGCTGGTCATCCATGAGGACGACGTATCTCTCCGCCACCTACTCGCAGTGTTAAATCCAAATGGCCCTCCAGATAGCATTTGGAACCTCGGATTTAATCGAAAGCTTATGCAGATAGTACTCTCCCTGCCCGCAAAAGCTCGTTATGTCGGTAAGTGGGCATGATTCTCGTCAGCTTGATGGACACCTCACCCTCACCTTCATGTAGACTATACGAGGGCGATCGTAGAGTTCGCTTCTTGGGATCCATCAGAGAAGGAATTCCTCTTTGCAAGATTCAAACTTTTCGAAACCTTCTTAGCGGACAACTCTCTCGGCGGGTACCTTCACTCGCAACCGTTCCTTGTGGTGGACATGAGTCTCCATCTCATACAAGATGCAAAGATAGATACTGTGGTGTTAGACGTGGTCCTCAACCTTTTCCTCTCTTACCGGGCTAATCAGCGACTCATCGGTGAGTTGTAAGGCATCTTTCGGATTATAGAGTTTTCTGATTGTTTAAATCAGTCTGTTCCGGTCAACACCACTATCTATCCTCTGACAATGTCCTCAAGTCCACCCTTTGGTCCCTGATCGAATCCCCCTTCGATTCGCACACGCATCTCTTCTTTGCGACCCAGACACCCACACAAATACCACCTGACATTCTCTCACTCCTCAACTGTGTAGTTTGCCACCGCTTTGGCTCCGCTGCGTGGGCGGCCCATCTTCACACACACTTCGTGCACTCGGCGGTTCCCTTGGAAGATTATGCACCGAAGCTAGGCTCTGGTGAGGCACTGCTGTTCGCGCCTGAGGGCGCCTCGAATGACGATGGTACCCTCCGTCGTTGGAATGGTGGTTGTGTTCGGTTGAAGGTTGCCGCTGTAGAGCCTCGCGAATCTGAAGAAGCTGAAAACACAGCCGGCGTATCGACACGCCCAAGTATTACTGCACCATTAGATGCATGGATGGCCACAAATGGTACATCTGTACTTCCGCAAAATGTCGTCCCTCCACCGCAGCCCGTGCCCTTACGCCGTGCCGTTACACCTCAGCGTGGTTTGTCATTCAAGAGCCCACATTTCTCTTTCCGCCACCTCGATGATGACCTGAATGACTTGCCCGCTCAAGGGGTTGCTAGTCGAAGCTCGTCACTTCACCAGACCACACCCGCGACGGTATATCGACACCCATCTTCATCACCAAATCACATCGAGCAGTTGCCTCGTATCCCAGAAATTCCAATGCCGCTTCCGCCTTTTGCGCGTGATACGATGCCCTTTATCAAAGGTTATCAGAATGAAACCACAGCCTCTACGAGTCTATCTACAGTCTCAATACCCCCTGTTTCTTCTCAGCCAAACTTCACCCTGTCTACTACAAAAACTCCCAATTTTGAGCCTCTCATCGCTGCCATCAAGCGAGCCCGTCGTAGTAACGAGAGGCAGATATCACGCGCCGATGTCGATGCACATTTATCCAAAGCAGACTATGAGGCGATCGGACTCATAGGGCTGAAGCAAGTTGTTCAGGCGGCAGTCAATGCAAACGTGATTGTGACTGAAGGCGAATATAATGCATGGGTTGGCCTTCCTGAATGGTTTAGCCCTCGTTTCGGTGGTGATCTGGCGACAACAAAATCAACGGAACCTACACCCTTTAATCGTCCACCAGTATGTATTTTGAAACCAGCCATATCGTTCCCACTCTGACTCCTTCATTGATAGGGGGACATCTTCGCGCCTTTAATATCCGTACTCACTTTTTCACATGACCACCTCAAGTACGACCGTCCACTGGTTGACAAATTCGTTCCCGCACTCGCCAAGAGACATCCAGATTATCTTGTCAAGTCGAACTGCCGGTCGTTCTTCGAGTATGCGTCCCTGGCCGAGAAGGAAGGGATTGTAGTCCAAGGCGGTACGCTTGAGAAAGCATGGATCGCTCTGAAGCGTGAGGGCGTGGTGCGTAGGCCTTGGGGTTAAAAGGCCTGCATGTAACCTGATTTCTTTCTACTTTTGTAAAACAGGAGTTAGCTTCGCCTCCTATGCCCCCAGGATCAGTCATTGAATCCAGACTCCCTCTTCCTGCATCGCAACCATCCGTGCCTACAGCACCCAAACGCGCTAGCGATCTCGCAATGGATCGGGTTCTCCAGCGGTTTGCACCACTAATCAACGCAATCAACAGGGCTCGTAAAGACGAGGCACCTTCAGTTCTGTGGTCAAAGTTAGGAGAAGCCCTAAAGAAAGTAGACTATATGAACATGGGCGTCAGTGGTTTGAAAGTCTGTATGGCCGAAGCCGAAAAGATGGGGATCATTGAAGCGGGCAAAGGGGCAGGGTTGGGGCAGGAATGGGTCGCGCTCCCAGAATGGTCCGAAAAGCGTTGGGTCAATATCCACGCGGCGATCATGAAGAGCCGCTCGCCTAGTCCAACCCCGGCGATTCCGACCCTCATCTTTTCTCCAAACACCGCGGTTCCGATTGTACCACGTGTTTCATCCACTCCGAACGGCTCTTCTCAGCCGGCAGCTAACTCGTCGACCTTTGTATCCACTCGATTTGCACCGTTGATTGCGGCCATAGAACAGTGCCGGGGCGACGCGGTATCCGTAAAGTGCTCTCTGGTCGGGATGAACCTTACCAAAGAGGACTATACATTCATGGGCGTCATGAAGTGGTCACAGTGTCTAGAGGCAGCTGAGAAGGATGGTTTGATTATTAGGGGAGGCATTGGTGGGGATGCTTGGGTTGCCTTGAAATCATGGCAACCCGATCCCCTTAAGGTTCCCGCAGTGAGCACAGAGTCTCTCACACTGATTTTACCTGTCACCTGATGCACTTTCAGGCTGTCTTCTCTCTCTTATTGCAGGTTTTGAAGACCTTCAAGCAATCCAAAGGTATCGCCGACCCGTACAGCCAGGTTGTAGCGAAGGTCGTCCTGAAGATCAATGCGAATGCTTTCCAACAAGCAGGCGTTCCCTCATTTGAGGAGTACGCGGCAATAGCCGAGAAGCAAGGGTTTATCACTGTAGACGGTAGGGGTCCTTCGGCTAAGATTCGGTTGAAGGAGTGAAAAACCGAGGTTTTCTATTCGACGTCTGCATCGATGATCTAGTAATATTTCTTGGCGAGTGGGTTATTTTCGATCGCCTCTTAAGAAACGATTGCTCATGCTCATGTAACCGTAAATTTGAGCTGTGCTCTCAGATATACAAATATCGTCGGACATTTTGTTGACTACGGTAGCAGAAGTAAACGAGATTATCAGATTCATCCATTTAGGTAGGACGGAATCAGAGGATAAAGGGTTCCTGAACATGACTATCGGTGTACAGTACATGCCAGCTAGACTGAAAGTAGTGCGAGAATTGCGCCAATGGACAACTGCGCGAATAACACGAGAACGACGAACATGGTATCGTAGAATGCTAAAGGAGGCTTCGCAGTATCATTGAAATGTACCAAAAAAGGTTGATTTCAAGACAAAATTTTATTAGCTGCCCTTGAGCTTGAGCGTCGAAAGAACATCGTCCGCAATTTGGCGCTGCTTAATCTTCTCCAGCCTCTCTCCGGCATAGTTCTCCACATGAGCCAGCTCTAGCTCATCATCGCTTTTAATGGTGATACCGGCTCTGATGAGCTGCATGACCTCTTCCTGTCTTCCGCGCGTGATGGACTCTTGCCGCACACGCCTTTGCTTCTCAATCATCTTTGCCTCCCGTTCGGGGGTAGGCTTCCATTTGCTCTTCAAGATCCTCCTCACTCCCTCGGGACTAATCTTGAATTTGTCCGCAAGCACGGGAGTGGTGAATCTCTCTGGGTCGTGGGCATGAAAACCTCGTATGCCTTCCATAGCTTCGCGAGAAATCTTGTGAGGTGGTTTCCATCCCTCAGGAAAGCTTTTTTTCATTGTTTCGCGGTGCCTCTTTGCGAATTCTGGCGTCGGAGCCGACTCTGGTGGACGCCGCCAGGCAGGAATGCGACTAGGACGAGTTTCGACATGCTTGAGGAAAATTGGACGGGAGGCTGAACGTGAGGGTTTTGCGGGCTTTGGTTTCGGGCCCGTCTGCTTTTGGGAACCCCGCTTGCTGCCTGAACCGGAAACCTTCTCCTCTCTCACTCTCCACGGTTCACGGGAGTCACTCCGCGAGGCAAAGGAGACCCCTGGGTGCTGTAGCCTTGTCTGTGCCACTTTCGAGGATCCAGAGGTCAAGGGAGCGGTAGGAAGTCGCCCAAATCCATACAGCATTCGTTGAAAAGGATATTGATCAACTCCGAAAGTGGACACCTGAGTACCGAAGCGTGTTCTCGCTGCTGAAAGCATTTCGAAAGAAAATTATGGCTGAGTTCAAAACCGCTCTCTTTGTTTTTCGATCTTGACCTCCGTTTCTCCTTTGGGCCCTTGAACTTCGCACAATAATGGCAGACGTATCGGATACTGAAATTTCGACCGGTGAGCTCAAGTTTTGCTTGGTCTGTCGCGTCCAATCCGTTGACGACGGTGTCAACTATACGTTGCAGCATATGAAGAGGTCCGGTCGAACAAGAACGATACCAACTGGCTCTTGATTGACTATGAGGTACATATATATTGCACCTGTTACCATTTAAGTGGTTCTATTCGCGAGGCCAACGAGTGCCACCGTCGTCACCCAATGCCGCGGGAATGAATCAGAACAACCAGTGACAAGGAGACTTACGCTACTCGTTTCTCATATTGATAGGGACCTAAATCTGACAAGCTAAAGCTTACTGCAACCGGAACAGGCGGTCTTGAAGAGCTCAAGACTCATTTCTTGGATACAAACGCTTCCTTCGCATATGCCAGGGTTTCATACAAAAACGACGAAGAGTCCCAACGGGAAAAGTTTGTTCTTGTCGTTTGGATTGGTAATGGTGTAAAGGTTATGCGAAGGGCCAAGGTGAGATTGCGAACCAGTAATTCATCTGGGTGAACGTTTTCTGAATTCTCTCCACTCTTCTGTCTCCCCCACCCTGTAGATATCTGTGCACTCTGCAGATGTCAAGACTGTCCTCCGAACGTTCTCGATAGAAGTAGCGGCTAAAGATAAGGATGACCTCGAGGAGGGCCCTATCGTCACGCGGTTGAGGAAAGTATGTCATCATTCCATTTTCCTGTGTATCCGTAATATACTGAATCAGGTTTGGCCAGGCCGGAGGTGCTAGTTACGACGGCGTCTAAGCGGAGATTCTCTTCTCTATCATTTACTCTCTCATTGGTAATTCGTACATCACCGTAAGGAATATTTATCGTCCATCGAAGCTTTTATCAGGAGCATATGCCAACGAGCTGTCCACATATTTGGTTCCATCTACCGCGAGACTCGATGAGTCTCGGCCACACCTCCCGTCTGGACGGCTACGCAACATAAGGGGACTGGAATGAAGACTCGACGGTACTCATAAAAAATGGTAAAGCAGCTGGCTTGAATGGCGCTACAATCAAGCAGGACCTTTCAACACCGCTTTTAGGTGTCTCCCAGGTGCTGAGATGTACCAGGACCAGACAAAGTAGAGAAGGAATAGTTCTATATGTTAAAGGTTTCCATTTGGCCTTGACGAGTGTTTTATTCACCGCCCTGAATACTCTAGCACGGCGTCGGTCCTCAATGTCAACATCCACTCAGGGCCCGGGGCGACCTGGAAGTTCCTTCATGGACCGTGCTGGGCTTTGTGGACCGCTTTGTCAGTTTCTGCGGGCTCCCGGCCTCCCTCCTACATCTGAAACAGCAGTGAAACGGGTCATGACGCAAACGCCGTTCAAATGACCCAAACTAGATATCGGTAACACAATACCTGAAACTCGAAACCAGACCTCTGACCTGCTCACAAACCTGAAACCAAACCTCCGACTCTCCCGCCGTTCCGTCTCAGATGGTCTCGAATACGTCACAAGAGAGCGTGAGCACTATAAATGCTGAAGAGAAACCCGCAGACTGGATCTCAGTGTCAGTACCGGTCCTCTCTCCAATACTCCTCGATTCTCCAAGCTTCAAAGTACCACTCGCCTACCCCAAACCAGCTTATCAACACACTCTGCTTGTTTAAATGTTCGCTTCACCCGCTCCTCTTGTCCAGCGCTCTCTCGCTCGCAGCTCTGCGACCGCTCAGAATGCGCGCAGTAGCGCTTCATTGATGCGAACCACGTCGAACGTACGTACTGAGTACTTTGATGCCGGCCAGTTTGATTCAGTTCTGACAATCTCCTCTCCTCTGCAGACCCCATCGTCATGCGCAGTGTCGATGTCCCGCTCAGCGAGTCGTACCGGGGGATCTCACCAATATTATGCCACCTCCGCCACTACTGGAACCGGTAGTTGCCAGATGCAGCGAGCCACTTCGAGTACCTTGGCCGAAGTTGGATCAGCTCTCAATCCGAGCCCTTCACTGAGCTCGTATGGCGTCTATGCTTCGCCCTCCAGGGGGTACCCATTCCCTGTGATGACACCTAGCCCTAATATCTGTTCTCTTCCCATGAGTCGAGGAGGATCTGGTAGTATCAGCCAATACGGACTCATGGAGGGAGCCTTCGAGAATCTCAACATCGCTCACGGTACCACTCGCTACGCCACTCAACTCTCTCCCTTCGACACGCCGATTGCTCGAGGCCGGTATGCTGTCGCTCAGACTCCAATCGCACCGCCATTGTTACTCTCGGTGTCGCGTCACTTCCCTGTACTATCCGAGGCGTCCCCCCTTCCATCTC
>WNFL01424074.1_pt3 | contig 12874 bp, 9 predicted proteins | sample 5400361 | NCBI WGS metagenome assembly WNFL01 (sample SAMN13153351, study PRJNA577476) | soil metagenome | isolation source: 40 cm soil on Douglas fir-dominated hillslope | place: USA:California | collected 2013-09-17
CCTACAAACTGCGACAATTAAGTCACCGGATGGCCGAAGCCGAATCAAAGAACAAGGCTGTCGAAGGCGGCTCCCCGAGATGAAGCGCTTCTGGCCTTGGGCCGTGGCCGCAGTCTCGCTTGTCGCCGTGTCGGCGGGCGCACAGGTTGCGACCGTGAAGACTGCCGCGACTTCGAAGAAATCGGTCAAGAAAAAAGCGGCCCCGAAGAAGCCCTCCAACAAACGCTACCGTTCGAGCGGCGGGAAGTCGAAGGCGCCGGCGAAAAGGCCCTCGAGCACGAGCACACTTCCGCGGTCCGCGTCGGCGTCGATGGCGCCCGCACAGTTGCAACTCAATCCGAACGCGACGCTACCTGCGGCATCGCCCCAGCCTCGGACCCAACTGGTTTCGACTAAGACGACTGCGACCAAAACAACCGCCGCGCGGCGCCGGACTCTGTATCCACGGCCAGTGGTAAACGCGAGGACGCGCGCCGAAGCGAACGAAGGCGTCTTCACCAAAGTTTCGCGCGGCGCCGATATTCCAGTCGAGAATGCGGCCGCGCTGATTCCATTCTTCGAACAACTGTATCGTCATCAGAAGGGCGAGATGCCCGGTCCGCTGCGGATCCTGCACTACGGCGATTCGCACGCCGCGGCCGACGATTGGACCGGCGACATGCGGGCACGCTTCCAGGAAAAGTTCGGTGATGGCGGCAGTGGATTCTCTTTCGCTGGACGGCCGTGGGCCGGTTACCGGCGTTTCGATGTGCGCAGCGGATCGACTCGCGGGTGGCGGGCGGGCGGAATGGTGGGAAAGTCGAGCGACGGAATCAACGGCTTGGGCGGCGTCAGCATGTCGACCAATTCGCCGCGCGAAGGGGTCTTTCTGCAGGCCGAATGCCAGCAGTTCGAGCTGTTCTACCTGCAACAGCCGGGCGGCGGTGCACTGGAGTTATATGACAACGGCGCGCCCATCGAGCGCATCGAAACCGCGGGCGAGCTTGCGCCGGGCTACTATCGCTACACGCCGGTGCCGGGCCCGCACAAATTCGAACTGGAGACGCTGGAGAAAGCTCCGGTGCGGCTGTTTGGTTGGGTCGCAGAGAATTCCACGGGGATCACCTATGAGGCCATGGGCATCAACGGCGCGCGTGCCACGCTCCCGTTAGGCTGGGATGAAGCCACGTTGCGATCGAACATCGAGCGGCGCAATCCGGGATTGATCGTGATCGCCTACGGCACCAATGAAGCGGGTCAGAAAGATGTAACGTTCGAATCGCATCGCGAGACGATGTTGCAACTGATCGCGCGTTTCCGGCAGGCTTCGCCTACGGCGACGATTCTGGTGGTGGGCCCGCCGGATCGCTACATTCATACGCGCAAGGGTTGGATGCCGCTGGAGAATCTGGATCGTGTGGTGGAAGCGCAGCGCCAGGCCGCGCTCGCGAGCGGCGCCGCTTTCTGGGACACGCGCGCGAAGATGGGCGGCAAGGGATCCATGCGCGAATGGGTGTACGCCGGCATGGCTCAGAGCGATTATGTGCACTTCACTGCGCCGGGCTATCGCATGCTGGGCGACGCGATTTTCCGCGACGTGATCAGCCAGTACGACATTTTCCTCAAGGCTCGCGAGTCGGTTGCCGACGCGGCGCCGGTGGTGACCGAAAAGCCGGCCCTGGAACGACACTAGACCGCTCCCTGTGGTCGCGGCTCGGCTAGCAAGGCAACCTTGAGAAGACTACATGGTCTGTACTTCTACCGGCCCGAACTTGGCCAGATCGGCACGGATGCGCGCCGCATCGCCCACCACGGCGATCTGTGCCAGGGCGGGATTCATGTACTTCTGGGCGACCGCCTGAATTTCTGAAGCCGAGACGGCGCCGATTTTTTCGGGAAACCGATCCCAATAATCCGACGAAAAACCGTAGCGGAAGCGCAGATACGAGTACCCGATCACGGTTTGCGGTTGCTCTAGCCGGATGGCATACTGGCCGATCACCGCGCCCTTGCACTCATCCATTTCGAGCGTCGAAACCGGCTCCTCGCAGAGGCGTTGGAGCTCGGCGAGAATGGTCGCGACCGCATCTCCGGTGGCATCGGTGCGAACTCCCGCGCGGACTTGCCAGGCTCCCGGAAAACGCGGCGCACCGAAGCTACTGAGAATGTCGAAGGCGTAGCGCTTTTCGCCGCGCATGATACGGAACAGGCGCGAGGTGCCGCTGGACCCGAGGATCGGATTCAAGACCGACATGGGGAAGTAGTCGTTATCACGACGGTCGAATAGCTGTCCGCCGATGACCAGCATAGTCTGTTGCGCGTTGGGGCGATCGACAAGGATGACTCGCCGCTCTTTGAGCGCAGCCGGCGCCGGGGGCAGCGTGATCTGAGGAGCCGCCTTCTTCCATCCGCCTAGCAATTCTTCAAGGCGCTTCGCGACGCGCGAGGGACTGACTCTTCCTATGACAGAGACGACCGTGCTGCTGGGAGCATAGCGGTCGCGATACCAGGCCGCGGGCATGTCGCTCTTCAATCCAGCCAGGGATTCGGGTGTAGGATAGGGCACGGCCGCGGGATGCGAGCCGTAGATCATCAGGAGCGCAGTGTCTTCTACCAGATTGGTCGCGTTGGCGCGGCGGAGGCGCAGCCCCACGGCCAGGCGCTGGCGCAGAATATTGAACTCGTCAGCGGAAAACGTAGGGCGCAAAAGCGCGTCCGCCAGCAGCGTCAGCCACTCGTCGAAATGGCTGGTCAGTCCCGACCCATCCAGCAAGGCAGTCTCCGCAGCGGCCTGCGCAGCGGAATTGAAACTCGCGCCAAGTCGAGCGGCTTCTTCAACAAACTGTTTTCCACTGCGCGGCCCGGCGCCTTCGGTTAGCAAATCGGCGGTGACTTCGGCGAGGCCCGGCTGGGTCGCATAGATCATGCCGGCGCCTTCGATCTGCGCCCGAACATACGTGACGCCGTTGGACAGCTTGACTTCCTGCGCCTCCGGCAGTTTGACGCGCAGGACCTGGCGGGAGATGGGCGCGCGATTTTTGCGCTCGGCGGCGAACGCGCCCGCGGCCGCAAGCGCCAACAGACCGCGGCGTGTCATCGCGATGATCCTCCAGGTGCAGCACCGGGCGGATACACGTACAGCACGGTCCGATTCGCAGGCGCGAAATATTGCTTCACGATACGCTGCAGGTCTTCGCTCTTGACGCTCCTCGCCCGCGATTCCCAAAGGTTCAGGCCTTCGGGACGATTGTGCGTACCCAAGAGGCGTGCGAGGGCGAACCCCCGCGCGGTGGTGGTCACCATTTGAAGCGCGCGGGTCCGGGCTTCGTCGGTATACAGCCGTTCGAGCTCTGCGGACGGAACACCTTCGCGTCCGATGCGATCGATTTCCTGGTGCGCACCTGCTTCGGCTTGCGAGAGATCCTTGCCGGGAGCGCCCACCAGGTTCAGGAACATCAGGTTCCCGCCGCTATTGTCTTCGAGTGCCACCTGAAGATCGGACGCAACGCCCGAGCCTTTCACCAGCGTGGATTGCAGCCGCGAGGTCAAGCCGCCTCCCAGCAGATTGCTGAACGTGAAGATGAGGAACCAATCCGGATCACTCATGGGAGGGACACGCCAGGCCATCATCACCAACGGAGCGCGCGCAGTGGGATCGGTAATGGTGGCGCGAGCCTCGGCAGTGCGGCCAGGTTCCTTAGTATCCGGACGCGGCGGAGCGGGACGCTGCGGAATCGATCCAAAATAGTGTTCTATCCGCTCGCGAGCCTTCTTAGCATCGAAATCTCCTACCAAGGCCAGCGCCGCATTCGATGGCATGTAGTGTTCCTGATGGAAGCGCGCGGCTTCCTCCACGGTGATGCTGTTCAGCACTTCCGGAACGCCATAACCGGTGCGCTGGTTGATCGGATTATCGAACGCCATTTTGTGCAGCAACAGCAGCGCATGGCCGTAGGGGGTATTATCCACACGCCCGCGCTGCTCTTCGATCAAGGTCGAACGGGCTTCGTTAATTCCCGCGGGAGTGACTTCGAGAGCGCGCATCCGGTCGGATTCCAGAAACAGCGCCAGCTCCAGTTGATTCGACGGCAGGGTGCTCCAGAACGCGTCCGCGTCTGCGTAGGTCTGGTCGTTCGACACGCCGCCGACGGATTGAAGCAGGCCGAAGAATTCGCCGGGTGCGACGTTGGGCGAACCGTTGAACATCAGATGCGAGACTACGTGCGCGAGTCCGTCGCGGCCCGGCGGGTCGCTGCGCGCACCGGTCTTGTACATGATCGCGAGTGTGAACGTCGGCGTCGCGTGGTCCACGGAAAGGACCACCGGCAACCCGTTCGCCAGTGTGAAGCGCTCCATCGGCAAGCGGATGGAATCGGAGTCGCGGCCGCGCGACCAGATCAGGTACGCAGCACCTGCCAGCACCGCCACAGCAGCCGCAGCGGCCAACAGCATCCTGCGCGATCGCAAGCGGGGCCGCAGCTCGACGGTTTTCGAGAGCGAGGCGCCGCCACCCAGCGCGACGAGAAGATCGTCGACCGATTGAAACCGCTGGGCGGGATCTTTCTCGAGGCACTTCAGAATCGCCTGCTCGACGTGCTGGGGTAATCCCGGCTCCAGTTTTCGTGGCGGCTCCGGCCGCTCGCGGATCTGTTTCAGCGCCACCGATATGGGGGTCTGCGCGCCGGTATACATCTCATAGAGGATGAGGCCCAGCGCGTAGATATCGGCGCGATGATCGGCGGGCTTGCCCTCAGCCTGCTCGGGCGACATGTACGCGGGGGTGCCGATGATCGCGCCCGTCACCGTAGCGCCCGAAGCGAAGGAGCGGGAGATGCCGAAATCCATCACCTTGACTTCGCCATCCGGCGTGATCATCACGTTTTCCGGTTTCAGATCGCGATGCGCGATGGACTGGCGATGCGCTTCGGCAAGTCCGGCGCCGAGTTGCCGGGCGATTTCGAAGGCGCGCGCGGGTTCCATTTTGCCCGCGGCGTGAATGGCGGCGCGAAGGCTGTGGCCCTCTACGAACTCCATCGAAAGATACGCGGCCTCGCCCGCGCGGTGAAATTCGTAAAGACGCGCCACGTTGCGATGCGTGATCCGGTGCGCCAGCCGCAGCTCGTTCTTAAAGCGCTCCATGATCTGCTGATCGGAGGCGATTTCGGATTTGAGAAACTTCAGCGCCACGACTTCGCCGGTTTCCCGGTCGCGGACTTTATACACGACGCCCATCCCGCCACGGCCTAATTCGTCGAGCAGGTCATAACGCTCGGGGATCGACACGCTGGAGGGGCTAGAACCAGAGGTTCCGGACCTGGCGCCGCCCATGGCCTGTGTTTCCGCCATTTCCGGCGGCTGCGAAGGGGAATGGTTTTCTTCCGGGGGCACGGTCGCCCGATTATAACAATCGAGTGGTATAAAGGTATCCGGTGAAAGCGAGGATACATACATGACACCAACAGTCGCTACGACGACGAAAACGAATCCGCTAAAGGAATTGGGCCGTTTCGGCCAATCGGTTTGGTTCGATTACATCCGGCGAAGCCTGATCACGAGCGGAGAGCTCAAGCACCTGATCGAATCGGACGGACTCGGAGGGGTTACCTCCAATCCTGCGATCTTTGAGAAATCCATCGCCGGCAGCGATGAGTACGTGGAGATACTTACCGAGCTGCGAAAGAACAAGGATCTGACGCCAGAGCAGATGTACGAACAGCTGGCCATCCGCGATATCCAGGAAGCCGCCGACATCCTGCGCCCAGTGTACGACCGGACCAAAAAGCGCGACGGCTACGTCAGCCTGGAAGTCTCGCCGTACCTGGCGGGCGAAACCGAAACCACGCTCGCCGCGGCGCGCCCAACCTGATGGTGAAGGTTCCGGGTACGCCGGCCGGCATTCCCGCGATCAAGCAGCTCATCAGCGAAGGCATCAATATCAACGTCACGCTGCTCTTCTCGCAGGCGAATTACGAAGCGGTTGCGAACGCGTTCATCGAGGGCCTGGAAGCGGCCAAGGGCGACATCAGCGGGACGGCCAGCGTGGCCAGCTTCTTCGTGAGCCGTATCGACAGCTTGATCGATAGCCTGATCGACAAGAAGATCGCTGCCGGAGGCGACAAAGCGAAGTTGGGTTGGCTGAAGAGCAAGGTTGCAGTGGCGAACGCCAAGCTGGCGTATCAATCGTACAAGAGCATGTTCTCGGGCGCGCGCTGGGACAAGCTGAAGGCCAAAAATGCGCAGACGCAGCGCGTGCTGTGGGCGTCGACCTCCACCAAGAGCGCGACATTGCGCGACGTGATCTACATCGAAGAACTGATCGGACCGGATACGGTCAACACGATTCCGCCGGCGACCTATGATGCGTTTCGAGATCACGGTGTGCCGCGCGCGTCGCTCGAAGCGGATCTGGACGAAGCGCACGACGTGATGAACACGCTGGCCGAAGTCGGCATCAACATGAAGGAAGTAACGCAAACGCTGCAGGATCAGGCGGTAAAGCTGTTTGTCGAAGCGTTCGACAAACTGCTGCTGACGGTGGACTCGGAAGCCAAGGTGAAGGTCGGCGAGGTGAACAAGTTCTCCTACAGCGTCTCGCCGGAACAGGAAAAAGCCATTCAGGCGAGTCTCGAGGAATGGCGCCTGGCGGGTAAAGTTCGCCGCATGTGGGCGCGCGACGCCTCCATCTGGACCAACGAGGACGAAGGCAAATGGCTGGGCTGGATGAATATCGCCGAAGATCAATTGGCGCACCGCGAGGTGTTCGACCAGATTCAGGCGGACGTCAAGGCCGGCGGATTCACCCACGTGCTGCTGCTGGGTATGGGCGGATCGAGCCTGGCTCCGGAAGTGCTGAAGATGTCCTTCGGCAAAATCGCGGGCTTCCCGGAATTGCACGTGCTGGATTCGACGGATCCGGCGCAGATTAAGGCGATCGAGGGCAAGATCGACATCAAGAAGACGCTCTTCATCGTGTCGAGCAAATCCGGCTCGACGCTGGAGCCGAACATCTTCAAGCAATACTTCTATGACAAAGTGGGCAGCGACGGAAGCCGCTTCTACACGGTTACCGATCCCGGCTCGAAGGTGCAGCAGATGGCCGAACACGACAAGTTCCGGCGCATCTTCGCGGGCGTTCCTTCGATCGGCGGACGCTGGTCGGCGCTCTCCAATTTCGGCATGGTTCCGGGCGCGGCCATGGGCATCGACATTCCGAAGTTCCTAGACGAAGCCGAGACGATGGCGCACGCGTGTTCTTCCTGCGTGCCGATCGAGAAGAATCCGGGCGTGATGCTGGGAACCATTCTCGGGACTATGGCGAAGGCCGGCCGCGATAAGGTCACCATCGTCGCGTCTCCCGGAATTCACGATCTGGGCGCATGGCTGGAGCAGTTGCTGGCGGAATCGACCGGCAAGGTCGGGAAGGGTCTGATTCCGGTGGATCGGGAAGCGCTGGGTTCGCCCGATTCCTATGGCAAAGATCGCGTGTTCGCCTACGAGCGGTTGGAAGGCGGCGCGGATCCGGCGCAGGACAAGGCCATCGACGCCATTGCCGCCGCGGGACATCCGGTGGTGCGGATCAACGTTCGCAACGTCTACGAGCTGGGCCAGGAAATGGTCCGCTGGGAAATCGCGACCGCGGTTGCGGGTTCCATCATCGGGATCAACACCTTCAATCAGCCGGACGTGGAAGCCAGCAAGATCGAGACGCGCAAGCTGACTACCGAGTACGAAGCGAAGGGGTCGCTGCCGGCCGAAACTCCGGCGCTCGAAGATGGCGGGATCAAGGTGTACGGAAAGACGTCGGCGAAGACGCTGGCGGATGCCGTGAAAGAGCACCTGAATACGATCAAGGCGAACGATTACTTCGCGCTGCTGGGCTACGTGGAGATGAACGATGCTCACGAAAAGGCCTTGCAGGACATTCGTGAAAAGGTGCGCGCGAAGAAGAAGGTCGCGACCTGCCTTGGATTCGGTCCGCGGTTCCTGCATTCGACGGGTCAGGCTTACAAAGGTGGGCCGAACTCGGGCGTGTTCCTGCAAATCACTTGTGATGACGCGAACGATCTGAAGGTTCCCGGTAACAAATACACCTTCAGCGTCGTAAAAGCGGCGCAGGCTCGCGGCGACCTGGCGGTACTGGTCGAGCGCGGCCGGCGTGCCTTGCGCGTGCATATCGGCAAGGACGTGAAGGCGGGTCTCGCGGCCATCGGCGCGGCGGTCGACAAAGCGCTGGCGTAAACGGCCGGAGTAGTTGAAAAATGGGGGCGGTCACTCGGAAACAAAAAGTGGCCGCTCCTTTTTTCGTTTTGGTGTTGGGTATCTCGCTGCTGGCGCAGCGCGGCGGGCGCTTTCGAGAGGAGCCGAGCGACGAAGCTCCGATGGCGGTCCGCAACGCCGAATATCATTTCATTCGTCTGGAATACACCGACCTTCCGCAGTTCCATCGGCGCTTCGGCTTTTCGTCCCGGAGTGGACAGGGCGCCGGTTGGTGGAACGTCGACTGGCCGGATGCCGACAATCATTTCACGCGCGGGGTCCAGCGGCTGACGCGCATCGACACCGGTGATCCGCGCCATCTGCGGCTCACCGACGAACATCTGTTCGACTATCCGTGGATCTACGCGACGCAAACGGGCTGGTGGGATTTGAGCGATGTGGAAGTGGCCCGGCTCCGGGAATATCCTCAGCGCGGAGGCTTTCTGGTGACCGACGATATGTGGGGCGAAGAGGCCTGGGACATTTTTCGCGAGACCATGCAGCGCGTTTTTCCGAATCAGCCCATCCCCGATATCGCGCTGACGGACCCGGTGATGCACGTGCTTTATGATATTCGCGAAAAGGATCTGACGTTCATTCCCGGGTCGCGCCATCTGCGGCGCAGGGCGGATGGAACGGCGCAGATCGTGCAGCCGGAGGGCACGCAGCCGGCCTGGCGAGCGATGTATGACGATCGCAATCGGATGGTGGTGGCGGTGAATTACAACACCGATGTCGGAGACGCTTGGGAGTTCGCCGATGTGCCGTACTATCCGGAGGCAATAACGACGCTGGCGTATCGCTACGGGATCAACTACCTTGTTTACGCGATGACGCATTGAGCCAGAACTGGCAGGCGACAAGATCGCCTGCCCCACAGAATTTCTCAAAGTTGTGGCCCAGGTGATCTTGTCACCTGCGATTACCCTAGAATTCTAAGAGTGCCTGCCGTCTCACTTCAGGGAATCACCAAACAGTACGGGAGTCAGAAGGCGGTAAACAACCTCACGCTGGACGTCGCGGAGGGCGAGACTCTCGGATTCCTCGGTTTGAACGGCGCCGGCAAGACCACGACGATTCGCATTTTACTCGACCTTTTGCGCCCGACAAGCGGCACGGCGTCAATCTTCGGTCACGATTGCCAGACTGATGGGCTGCGGGCGCGCTCGAAGATCGGGTACCTGCCGGGCGAAATGGGGATTTTTTCCGATCTCACCGGACACGCCGTGCTGGACCTGCTCGCTGGGCTCAACACCACTCCTGTTGATCGCAGGCTTCGCCGCGAGTTGCAGGAACGGTTGCAGCTCCCCGACCCCGACCTGCGCCGCAAACTGCGCGAGTTCAGCACCGGCATGAAGCGCAAGCTGGGACTCATTCAAGCATTCGAAGGCGATCCGCCGCTGCTGATTCTCGACGAGCCGACCGAAGGGCTCGACCCCTTGATGCAGGAAGCGTTCTACAGTTTATTGGCGGATGTGAAGCGTCGCGGCCGGACGGTCTTCATGTCGTCACACGTGATGTCCGAAGTCGACCGGGTGTGCGATCGGATCGCACTTCTTCGAAAAGGCGAACTGGTACTGCTCTCGACTGTCGAAGAAAGCCGCCACCGGGCGGCGCGCCGCGTGCGGGTTTGGTTTGGCGCGGATGTCGATCGCCCGCCGCCGCTGCCGGCCGGCAACGAGGTGGTCCAAAGCAGCCCGCGCGAATGGACCTTGAACGTGGAGGGGTTGCTCGGCCCGCTACTCAGCGCACTAGCCAATCTCCCGGTAAAGGATCTGGAAATTGAAGAACCCAAACTCGAACAAGTGGTCTTGAAATACTACCGAGGGACATCTGAAAAGACTGGCGAAGGCGCGGGCGAATGAGCCGCTTCCTGCTGCTGTTGGCGCATTCGCTGCGGCGGATTCGGGTCTTAGTGCTGACTACTGGAATCCTGCTGGGTGCATTCCAGATCGTCTTGATCCTCGTCGCCAGATTCATCGCGAACTCGGGCGGATTCGAACAGCTCACCGCGTTACTACCGCCTTTCGCCCGCGAACTGATGGGCCCGTACCTGACCAGCTTCATGTCGTTCACGGGAATTGTGTGCGTCGGCTATATCGATCTCGGGGTGGTAGGCGCGCTGGTCGCGACTGCGGTCGCCATCGGGACGGTGCCGACGGCGGAGCTCGAAAGCGGTTTTATCGATCTGATTCTCTCGCGGCCGCTCCCGCGCCACTGGATCGTCACGCGTACGGTGATTGTGACGGTGGTGTGCAGTGTGGCCCTCCTGGCATTCATGATGACCGGGACGTGGATCGGCCTGGAGACGATCGCGCCACGGACGGTGGTGTGGCCGTCGGCGAAGCTGATCGTGTCGCTGGCGGTGAACCTGGTTTTGCTAATGCTGTGCTGGGGCGCGGTCGCGCTGGCGATCGGAACAGCGTCACGGCGGCGCAGCCTCGCGGGCGCATTCACGGGACTGCTGGCGGTGACCTCGTACCTGCTGGCCTATGTCGGCCGGTTGTGGCATCCCGCCGAAGCGGTCGCGTGGTTATCGCCGTTCAGTTACTACAAAGCGTTCGATCTGATCATGGGAAATCCACTGCCGCTGAGAGATGTTGTGGTGCTGGGCGGGATCGCCGCAGTGGGGTTCGCCACCGGTTACGCGATTTACGCGCGGCGCGACATCTCGCACTGATAGAATAAGAACTACACCTCGCTCGGAATCGCGCGCGCGGTGTGCTTCTTCAGATTGGGCCGGTAGCTCAGTTGGTAGAGCATCGCACTTTTAATGCGGTGGTCGCGGGTTCGAGCCCCGCCCGGCTCACCATTCTCGAAAGAATCCCTCCGTCAGCGCCAGGCGTACACGGCGGAGATTATCGGCTGCCGAAACGTCGTCCACGCGAGAATTTCCCGCCGCGATTGCGGTCGACCGTTGGCATGATGACCACATTGGTCGACTTCACCTCGCGCGGCAAGTCCACAGCGACCTGGCGAGCGACCAGTCGGACGTTCAAAGATTGCTCGATCCGGCGGATGTCGGAGCGTTCGCCGCGCGTAGCGAAGGTCGACGCGACCCCGCGCGCTCCCGCACGGCCAGTCCGTCCCACGCGATGGATAAAATCTTCGGGCACTTGCGGCAGATCGAAATTCACGACGTGCGAAATTCCGTCGACGTGGATCCCGCGGGCCGCGACGTCGGTCGCTACCATCACGCGATAGTAACCTTCCTTGAAGGCGCTGAGAGCTTCGTTGCGCTGGTTTTGCGAACGATTGCCGTGAATCCGGCAGGTCTTCACGCCAGCCGCGCTCAGCTTCTTATGCAGGCGATCGGTACCATGTTTGGTGCGCGCAAACACCAGGAACGAACCCTGCTCATCGGCCAGCAGCTTGGTTAGCAGCGCGAGTTTACGATCCTGCTCGACTTCATACAGGTGCAGGTCGACCTGCTCGATCGGCTTGGTGACGGTCCCGATGGTCACGCGAACAGGATCCTTCAGGTACGACTCGATCAGGTGCGCCACCGACTTTTCGATAGTGGCGGAGAAAAATAGCGTCTGGCGGGTCCTTGGAATCGCCGCGACCACGATGCGCAGCGCCGGCAGAAAGCCCATGTCGAGCATGCGGTCGGCTTCGTCCAAAACGAAGATACGGACTGCGGACAGGTTAATCAGATTGCGATTCAGAAAGTCGCACAGCCGTCCGGGGGTGGCGATTACGATCTGCGCGCCGCCGCGGATGGATCGCAATTGCGTGGCTTCGTTGATGCCGCCGACCACCACCGCGGATCGAAGTCCAGTGCCGCGCGCCAGTTGCCCAAGCGCCTCGTTGGTCTGGATGGCGAGTTCGCGGGTGGGACTAAGTACGACTACCTGCACGCCGCGCGTGAGCGGCTTGCTCAGCAGAGCTTCCAGCATGGGCAGAATAAACGCCAGCGTCTTTCCGGTCCCGGTTTGCGCGGTGGCGACCACGTCGCGACCTTCCAGGGCCGGCGGGATCGCCGCGGCTTGCACCGGAGTGGGTGTAATAAATTTGTAGGCGGCCAAGTTGCCCTGTAGAACGGGGCAGAGAGAGAGTTCAGAGAATTGATTCATTCGAAGTTTTTTAGGGAAGAAAGACCGGCAAAACGAAACAGGAGGTTCAGGCGGAATGACTTCTAAAAACAGTATAGCAGGATAATGTTCGAGTTTGTGAGGCCGTCACCAGCCAGCGGCTTTACCCTCGCCGCGTCGCGCGTCCCACCCGCCCGCGAGCCACCGGCGGCCCTGGCGGTCGGTTTCCATCTGAATGCCGACTACCAAGGCGCCCACTCCCGAATTCGCTTCCACTTTGTGACCAAGCTGGCGCAGCGCGGCGACCGTATCGGGCGAAATTCCGCGCTCCGCGAAAATCTGGTCCGGCATCCATTGATGATGAATCCGAGGCGCGTCGATCGCATCCTGGATATTCATCCCGAAATCGACCACGTTTAGCAGCGCCTGCAGCACCGCGGTCGTGATGCGTGTGCCACCGGGCGCGCCGATCACCAGCAGCAACTTGCCGTCCTTGCTCACGATGCTGGGGGTCATAGACGATACGGGCCGCTTGCCGGGCTGGATCGAATTCGCCTCGCCCTGCACCAGGCCGTATGCGTTCGCGGCGCCCGGCTGGCTGGCGA
>WNFL01104073.1_pt1 | contig 12872 bp, 10 predicted proteins | sample 5400361 | NCBI WGS metagenome assembly WNFL01 (sample SAMN13153351, study PRJNA577476) | soil metagenome | isolation source: 40 cm soil on Douglas fir-dominated hillslope | place: USA:California | collected 2013-09-17
GATGTTGTCGCGCAGCAGACGCGAGTAGATGTCATAAGCACGCTCGCCGCGCCCGGTTTGCTCGATTACCATGGGCACCAGCATCATCTGCGGACTGTACTGCGAATTACCTTTCGGGTCGTTGTTCGGATGGTTCACTGATCGCATTCCTCCAGGAATGTTGCCGCAGGGTAGGGAATCTGCCTTAGCCGGATAAGCCTCAGGCGGACTGACGGTACAGAAATTCGAGGGCCTTTTCGTTGCGAATTCTATGACGGATTCTATCCAGTGCTCCATCCTCCGTCAAACGCACTCGGACCGCCTCTGTGGTTTGTTTGGTCTGCTTGGAAATGGATTCGATCTCGCGGTCCATCTCTTCGTCGCTCACGTCCAGCTTCTCCAGTTCGGCGATGCGTTCGAGCAGCAAAGAGGATTTCACTTCCTGCTCCGCGCCTTCACGCTGGCCCGCGCGCAGGCGGTTGAAATCCATGCCCTTCATGTCCTCCGGCTTCATGCCCTGGGCCGCCAGGGCCCGCAGGCCGCGTTCCAGCCGCAGATCAACTTGCCGCTCCACCAACGCTTCGGGAACCTTGAATTCGTTGCGTTTGACCAGTTCCGCCATCAGCTTTTCCTTGCCTTCGCGTTCGATGGCTTGGCGCTTTTCGGTTTCCATCTGTTCACGAATGCGCTGCTTTACCTGACCCATCGTCTGAAAGTCGTTGCCGAGTTCCTTGGCGAAGTCGTCGTTCAATTCCGGCAAGGCCTTTTGCTTCAGGGCCTGAACTTTGACGGTGTAGCTAAACGTCGTTCCGGCCAACCGCTTATCGGAATAATCCTCCGCGTACTTCACGTCGAATGTGCGCTCATCGCCCGCCGATGCGCCGCGCAGATTCTCGGTAAATTCGGGCAGCGTATTTTTCCCGCCGATCTCCACCAGAATCTCATCCATCTTGATGGGCGCGCCCTCGCCGTCTTTGGATTTTCCTTCCAGGCTTACTTGGGCAAATTCGCCCTCGGCTAGGGTTCGACCCTCGATGGGCGTGTAGGTAGCGTGCTGTTCACGAATGTCCTGAATGGCGTGATCCACTTCCTCGTCGGTGACCGCGATCTCGGGATGCTCGGCGCGCAGTTCCTTGTAGCCATCCACGGGAATCTCCGGCATGACCTCAAAGCTGGCCTTGAAGCGCAGCGGTTCGCCGTCGTGAATGTGCAGATCCGTTACCTGCGGCTGGGAGACCGGGTAAAGCCCCTGCCGGTCGGTTTCCTTGCGGAAATGCTGCGGCACCAGGGCTTCGACCACCTCGCTCTTGATGTCTTCCGAAAAGCGCTGGCGGATGACGGTTGCCGGGACGTGGCCCTTGCGGAATCCAGGGATTCGGGCCAACTTCTGGAATTTCTGGACAATGGCTTCGGTTTTCCGCGCCACTTCTTCGGCCGGAACCAGGACTTCAATTTCGCGCTTACAATCGTTTTTTGTCTCTGCAATACTCACGGTTTGCCTTAGTGGAGTGGGGGAAGCGGGAGCAAACAGCCGCACCCGCAATCTCTGACTATAAAGAGTGGTGAGCGGCAGCGTCAAACGGGCGGGGTTGCTCTTTGGGCTACATTCCTTATGACTCTGGTAATCAGTAGACAGCTCTCGGAGGGCGGTTCTCCGCCGGAACGCTACCTGTTGTAGCTTGAAGTCAATGCTTTGTGGAACGACCCATGCCCAACGCCCTCATCATTCTGAATCGCGAAGTCGTCGCCTGCAGGCTCTGCCCGCGCTTGGTGGCTTATCGGGAGCAAATCGCCCGCGAAAAGCGCCGCGCCTACCTTGATTGCGAATATTGGGGCAAACCGGTTCCCGGCTTCGGCGACCAGCAGGCACAAGTCTTGATTTTGGGCCTGGCACCCGGCGCCCACGGTTCCAACCGCACCGGGCGACCCTTTACGGGCGATTCCTCGGGCAATTTCATGTACCCGGTGCTCTACGAGGCGGGTTTTGCTTCACAGCCAACCGGCACCCATTGCGGAGATGGTCTGACCCTGCGGAACGCCTACATCACAGCCGCCGTGCGCTGCGCTCCTCCTCAAAATAAGCCAACCCCGTCGGAGGCGGCGAACTGTGCGCCCTTTCTCGACCGCGAGATCGCAACCCTTCCGCGCCTGAAAATTATTCTCACGCTCGGCCGGATCGCCTTCGAGGCGTATCTCAATCACCTGAAGCGCCAGGGACTCATCTCGAGCAAAAAAGCCTTCGCATTCGAGCACGGCGCCGAGTATCCCACTGCCGACGGGCGGATCCTGCAAGTCTCGTATCATCCCTCCAACCAGAATACCCAGACGGGAACCCTGACTCGTGAAATGTTTTTGCGCGTGATCCAACAGACGGCGTGCCTCGCGGGGAAGTTCGATTGAGGTGCCGAGTGCCCTCCGATTACCTACGGTCTCTGATTGTCTGAGGAACTCCGCCTTTAGGCCGATAGAGAGAGATGTGGCGCGGAATGAGGTCAGAAGTGCAGAACGGCAGAACGGCAGAACAGCAGAACGGCAGAACGGCAGAACAGCAGAACGGCAGAACAGCAGAACAGCAATCATGGCCCCACGCTCGATCCGCGCCGCACTCTTAGCCCACGCCTAGGTAGCCGGACCGTCTTCCAATCCCACAAATACTGGCTCGGGCACGAGTTGCACGCCCCATTGCTCGCGGACGCGCTGCTCGATCATGTACTTCAGCTCGAAAATATCCGCAGCCGTAGCCCCGCCGCGATTGACAATCGCCAAGGCATGCTTGCGCGAGAGGCCGACCCTCCCGAAGCTGAAGCCTTTCGCGAAACCGGAATGTTCCACCAGCCAGGCCGCCGAGACTTTGCGCTGCGAAGAAACCATGGGATAACTGGGCACCTGCAGGTTCCGCGCCGTGGCCTGCGTTACCAGGTTTTCGTACTCGCCATCGCTGAGCACGGGATTCTTGAAGAACGACCCTGCGCTCCGGCAGTCTTCGTCCCCAGGCGTGATCAGCATGGCTTTCGTGGCGCGAATGGTCCGCACGGCGTCTCTCGTCTGCGCCAGGGACGGCGGCTGAGCCCAGCCTGAGAAATGCCGCTGCAGATCGGTATAACGAATGCTGGGTTGGCCATCCGGGGTTAGCTCATACGTAACCCGCAGCAGAATGTATCGGCCCTTCTGCGTGCTGTTGAAAACGCTGGCGCGGTACGAAAATCCGCAATCCGAAGCCGCCATTGCACGCGTCTGCATGTCAGCCATATCCAGCGCCAGCACGCTCAGGATGGTGTCCCCGGCTTCCTGCCCGTAAGCGCCCACGTTTTGAACCGGTGTCCCGCCTACGCTCCCGGGAATGCCGCTCATGCACTCGATCCCAGCGCAATTTCTGATTACGGCATGGGCGACGAAGCTGTCCCATGATTCGCCGGCTCCAACCTCGAAGCGCGCTCGACTTTGGTCTGGTTGTTCCTCGATGCCCAGAATGCCAATTTTCAGAACCAGCCCGGGCCAGCCCTCATCCGAGACCACCAGATTGCTACCCCCGCCCAGAACGAAAAGTGGAAGCCCCCGCGACCCAGCCCAGGTCAAAGCTTCCCGTACTTCGGTTTCGTTCGTTGCTTCCACGAAAAAGCGTGCCGCACCCCCGACTTGTAAGGTGGTAAGCGGAGCCAGAGCGATGTTTTCCTGCAAGTTCATGCTTTTCATCAATATACACAGCGAATGGAACTGCCATTTATAACTACTGCCATTTATAACTAAGGTGCGCTTCAGGGATGGTCCAAACGTGGTATCCGAGCACGTAGCTGGGGCATCTGTTGAGCAGATGAGTGCCAGCCCTGCCGCGGAATGAGGGCTCGGAGCTCTACCGATATACAATCTATGGTGTCACTTCGAGGTGAAAAACGCTATGCCGATGTATCCAGAAATCATGCTGATCCCGATGCGCGAAGAACTGACGCGGGCGGGTGTCGAAGAACTCCGTACCCCTGAGGCTGTCGATGCGGCTCTCTTCAACCAGCCAGGCACAGCCATGGTGATCGTCAATTCCGTCTGCGGCTGCGCCGCCGGCAAGATGCGTCCCGCGGTTCGCCAAGCTCTCCAGCACGGCGTGAAGCCCGACAAACTGTACAGCGTGTTCGCTGGGCAGGACCGTGAAGCCACCGAGAAGGCCCGCGGCTACTTTACCGGGTACCCCTCGTCTTCGCCATCCATTGGGATTTTGCGCGATGGCCAACTCGTCTACATGATGCAGCGCAGCCAGATCGAGGGCCGGGACGCCGCCATGATTGCCGCCGACCTTACCGGAGCGTTCGACAAGTTGTGCGCTAAGATGCCTACGCTCTAAGCCTTTCAGCAGTTCATTCACTTTGCGGGCGGTGGCAACCGGAAGGCTTTTACAGCAATTCCGTTGGGGTTCAGTCCAACCGGAATCATCGTCAACAGGAAGTATTCGCCCTTCTCGAATTTTTTCGGCACGCGCTTTTCAATCACCGTCACATCCCCCGAACCCGAATCGAGCACAAGCAGATGGTTGGCGTCCGCTGTCAACGCCAGGCCGTCAGGCTCGCTCCCCACGGGGACGCTGGCGATGATGCGTCCGAAATCAATGTCGTACACCGCGACCGCGTTCGAGCCGAAGTTGCTCACGTAGAGCCGCGCGTTGTCCGGGCTGACCAAAGCCCGAGCCGGTTTGCTGCCGACCAGATGCGTACCGCCGACTTCATTGGATCCGGTTTCTATAAATGAAATGCTTTCGCTGTCGAAGTTACTGACGACAAGCTCTCCGCCATCGGGTTTCAGCGCCAGATGGGCCGGAGTTTTGCCCACGTCGAGCAGCGTCAGCAAACGAGCCTGTTTCAAATCGATGGCCGCCACCTGATTCGATCCCGAGCAGGAGACGAAGGCTTCACCCGAATCTGGCGTGATCGCAATGTCCTCCGGCTGCGCGCACACGGCCACGGTGGCTCGTACGGTTCCGTTTTCGGGAGCGACGTTTGCTTCCACCAGAGAGAGCGTGTTGTCGCCGCGATTGCTGACCACAATAGTGCCCCCGTCGGGCGTGATCGCCGCTTTGCCCGGGCTAGCCCCCACGCGCACCGTCGCCATAACGGCACGGCGGTCGAGGTCGAGGATAGAGACATTGTTGGACGCCGAGTTGGCCACATAGGCGCGTTTTCCATCCGGAGATACATCTATGAAATACGGTCGTCCGTAAACCCCGATGGTTGCCACCACCTGGTTCCGCTCGGCGTCGATCACGCTGATGTTGTGGGAACCAGTGTTGGTGACGTAGATCTCGTTCTTCGTCGCATTCGCGGTTACGCCCGTTGGATTCAACCCGACGGGGATCGTCTTGGCCAGACGAAACGTCCGCAGGTCGATCACGCTGACGGTATTGCTGCCGCCGTTGGTAATGTAAGCGTATTCGCGGTAGAGCGGTCCGCGGTCGAGGAGCTCCGTGGCGCGGAAATACCAATACCCCAGCACGCCCGTACCGAGAACAACCAGCAATAGGAGAAGTTTCTTCAAGGCAGCAGGGAACTCATCGCGTCACGGTGTTGGGTGCCGGTTGCGTTGCCACCGACCGTCCCACGACTGGAGCGATCTGCCGCACTTGCGCCATCAAGTCGTCGAACTGGTCGGGGTACAAGGACTGCGCACCGTCGGAAAGCGCGTGGTCGGGGTCGCAATGCACCTCAACCATCAAGCCATCCGCGCCCACCGCCACCGCCGCGCGCGACAGCGGAGTGACTTTGTGCCTCTTTCCCGTTCCGTGGCTTGGATCCACGATGATGGGCAAATGGCTCCGCTTCTGCACTGCTGGAACAATGCTCAAATCCAGCGTGTTCCGTGTGTGGTCGGTAAAAGTCCGAATACCCCGCTCACAGAGGATGACGTTGTAGTTGCCCTCGCTCATGATGTACTCGGCCGCCATCAGGAATTCATCCAGCGTCGCCGACAAGCCGCGCTTGAGCATCACCGGCTTCTTAGCCCGTCCGGCGCGCTTGAGAAGTGAAAAGTTTTGCATATTGCGTGCGCCCAATTGAATGATGTCGGCATAGGCCTCGACTAGTTCGAGCGATTCGTAGTCGATGGCTTCCGTGATGATGCGCAGCCCAAACTGCGTCCGAATGTCCGCCAGAATCTTCAAGCCTTCCTCGGCTAGCCCCTGAAACGAATAGGGTGAAGTTCGCGGTTTGTAGGCGCCGCCGCGGAAGAACTGTGCTCCCGCGCGATGCACCCGCTCCGCGGCGGCAAACGCTTGTTCCCGGCTTTCGATGCCGCAAGGCCCAGCCATGATGGCGAGCGTATGGCCGCCAATGGTCGCGTCGCTGCCGGGAAAGGTGATGACCGTGTTATCCGGTTTCACGTCGCGGCTGACCAGCTTGTAGGGCTTCGAGACGCGGATTAGCTCTTGCACTCCGGGCATTTCGTCTAGAGTGCCGGGCTCGACCACCCCAGCGTTGCCGGTAATCCCAATGGCGGTGCGCTGTTCCCCGGGCATAGGGTGGGCGCGGTAGCCCAGCGACTCGATCTTCTTGCACACGTCGCGGATTTGCTCATCCGTGGCATGCGATTGCATGACAACCAACATGGCGGGTCTCCAGAAACCTTAAGTCTAGCTGGCCAAAGGCGGGGCAGCAAACGGGCCTAGCTCATGCTTACTAAAAAGCATTGTGCAATTTTGAACAGAGGTATAATGCCGCTGTCACGAGCCAATCTTTAAAACTCTGCCTGGAGCCTTCAAGCTCGGCGTCGGAGTCGCAGTTGGGTTTCCAATTCGATTCCGAAAGGTAGAAGAATGGCTTGGTTTTTCTTCTTTTTCTTTGTCTCCGGATTTTGCAGTGTTTTGTATGAGCTGATTTGGTTGCGCCTCTCCATGGCGCAGTTCGGCGTGACCACCGCGCTGACGTCGATGGTGCTGTCGGTGTTCATGGCAGGACTCGGGCTGGGTTCCTGGCTGGCCGGAAGAGCTCTGCGGCGCTACGGTTGCCGTCTCAACATTCCTCCCCTGCGCCTCTACGCGGTTCTCGAACTGCTCATCGGGGTGTCCGCCTTTGTTGTACCGCTCGAGCTCATTTGGGGCCATCGTCTCCTTGAGCATCTCACCGCGACCGTGGCCATGTCTTCCGGCATGTACTACCTCGTTTCCGGATTGTGGCTGGCCGCTACCATGATTCCCTGGTGCGCTTGCATGGGTGCGACAATCCCCGTCGCCATGTATGCCATCCGCTGCGATGCGCGCTATCCTGCCACTCGCTCCTTCAGCTTTCTGTATGTGGCCAATGTTCTGGGTGCGGTAGGCGGGTCGTTCCTGCCGCTGTTGGTCATCGAACTCTACGGTTTTGGCGGCACGTCGCGGATCGGTGCGCTTCTGAATGCGCTCATCGCCGCATCCGCGCTAACGGTGTCCTGGGCATCTTCGCGGCAAGCCCGGCCTGTTGCGGAACCAGAAAATATTCTTAACCCAGAGTGTAGTCGTCGCGTTCTCGTCCTGCTGTTCATGACGGGTCTGGCCACCATGGCGACCGAGCTCATCTGGATTCGCCTTTTCACGCCCTATATCGGCCCGGTCGTCTATTCGTTCGGAATGATCCTCGTTGCCTATTTGCTGGCGACGACTATAGGCGCTCGCATTTACCGCTGGTGGAGTCAGTCGAACAGCCAGGAAAGTCCGTTGACTTGGATTTCGCTGGCGTTCTTCGGCGTATTGCCGCTTTTGACCGCTGACTCGCGACTGCCCATCCATCTGGTGGCTCGCGTGTTTGTCGGAGTCATGCCGTTTGCGGGCATGATGGGCTTCCTGACGCCCATGTTGGTGGATCGATGGTCAGTCGGCGACCCGGATCGCGCTGGTCGCGCTTACGCGGTCAACGTCGTGGGTTGCATTGTCGGGCCGTTGCTGGCTGGCTTTTTGTTGTTGCCGCTTGTGGGAGAACAATTCGCCATGCTGCTGCTGGTACTTCCATGGTTTGTCATGGCGTGGCCTAGAAAAGTCCGCGCCCCTTTCAGCCCGTTCGTCCGCGCCTCGGCTTTCGCGATCATTCTGGGTGCTTTGGTTGTTTTCTTCTTCACGCAAGGCTATGAAATCCAATTTCCGGAACGCCGCGTACTACGGGATTCGACGGCTACCGTGATCGCCAAGGGGGTTGGGGCGGAGCGTCGCTTGCTCGTGAACGGCATGGGCATGGCCAAGCTCACTCCCATCACCAAAATGATGACGCACTTGACGTTGGCGTCGTTGGACCATCTGCCAAAGCGAGTACTCGTGGTGTGTTTCGGAATGGGAACAAGTTTCCGGTCGGCGGAGGCATGGGGCATCTCCAGCACAGTGGTGGAGCTTGTTCCCAGCGTGCCTAAGCTGGTGACGTACTACCACGCGGATGGGGACAAGGTTCTGTCCTGGCCGCTTGGGCACGTGGTCATCGACGACGGCCGGCGTTTTCTCGAGCGTTCGCCCGAACCCTTTGACGCCATCATCATCGACCCACCGCCTCCGGTACAGACGGCAGGCTCCAGTTTGCTTTATTCCCAGGATTTTTACGAGGTGGCGAAAGAGCGGCTCGCCCCAGGAGGAATCCTGCAGCAGTGGTTGCCCGACGGCGACGACGCTACGCAAGCGGCCGTCGCGCGAGCGCTCAAGAACTCGTTTTCTCACATTCGTGTTTTCCGCGGGATGGAGGGATGGGGGTGGCACTTCCTGGCGAGCGAGCGCCCGATTCCCGTTCGCACTGCGGCGGAATTGGTGGCGGGTATGCCGCGCGGCGCCGTCCGCGACATGATGGAATGGGGCCCGGCGCAGACGCCGGTAGAACAGGTCGACTTGCTCCTGGCTCACGAGTTGCCGCTGGATCCCATGATCGCGCTTTCGCCGGCCACGCCCGCGCTTCAGGACGACCGGCCGATTAATGAGTATTTCCTGTTGCGTACTCCTTTTGATCGGCTCATGGATATGCAGTGAGTCTGTAAATTGCCCGCGTGGGCGGAACGGAAAGATTTCGCCCACCCGCGCTGAGTCGCCGCAGAGCCAATGAGACTAGAACGAATAGATCAGATCAAACTGCATACGCCGCAGAAACGGTTCCTGCGTGCCGGGCACGGTTCCTGTCGCCAGCACGGAGTGTTCCAGGTTGCTGTTTAACGTCCGGCCAATCCAGTAGGTGTAGTTGGCGGACACGTTTTGCCGCAAGCGCCACTGCGCGTAGATGCGGTGCTGCAGGATGTTGGTGGGGGCGCGCTGGTCGCTTTCCGCGAACGAGGAAAGGATGGAGTCCTGCTCCTGCCGTTCGAACGCGTAGCCGAAAATCACGTCGTTTTTGTTCTTGTTCTGGCCCAGGCTCACATCGAACAGATAGGCGTGCGACTGGCTGCCCAGAGTTGTGGGATTGCCCTGGGCATCGAGCGGGTGAGCTGCGGCGTCGAGGTTGTTCTCGTATTCCAGCAGAACGTTCAACGGCAAGCGGCTCAAGCCAGTCTTGATCTGGTTGTTGAGGATCAGATCCGCGTACAGAAAGCCGGAGAGGAAATGCACCGCGCCTTTGGCATCGACCGTCGTGGCGTTGGTCATGCCGTTGGCCGCGACCGCGCAGGGCGCGACGCTGGGGAGGTTGAGCCCACCAGCGCATCCGGGGCCTTCTCCTGGTGCCGGCAGCCCGGTGACGGGCGTCGGAGCGGTTGGCGAGGTGCCCGTGGTCGTGGCCTGTACGGCGAAGGCGGACGCGTTCAGAATGGCATCCACGTTGCGCCAGTTCAGGATCGTGAAGCTCGGCGTGCTCGTCATGAAGCCGAAGTCCAATTTGGTCGAGACCTGGCCGCCCGCAGCAAACGAATCGTGTGTGCTGGCATAGGCGAGCTTGGAGTTCGTGTTCTCGCTGTACAGAAGATTGATGGCTTGGAAGGTGAAGTTCTTGACCACCGGAGTCTTCAGGTCAAATGAGACTTTCGCAACGAAGCCCTCAGGGTTGAGGTCAGGATCGAATGTTGTGGAGGTGCGGTTCCACGTGTAGACAAATTTTCCGCCGGTCAACTGCAGCCATTTGTGGGCTACGGGCTGGTAAGTAATGTAGCCGCGATCCAGACCGATAGTTTTGCGATCGAAGAAGTTGGTCAGCGTTTCGTTGGTGGTGGTGGGATCGCCCAGCGAGCCCGTGGCGAAGGCGAGGCCACCGGTAAAGTCCTCGCCCAGTTTTCCTTCCAGTCCGAGGCGTGCGCGCACGCGAGCGCGATTGCGGTCGACGCAGGCGGCGCAGGACTGCTGGTAATTCTCACCCCGCAGGCGGATGTCGCCCGTCCAGCGGAAGCGGCCAGTGATGCCCTCCAGTGTGCCCAGACGTTTGATGTTGTCAGCTTGGGATGTCTTGACCAAGGCGAGGCCGGTCTTGGCTTCCACCGCGTTTTCCGAGGCCTGATCGGCCAGGCGCTGAGCTTCGGCAGCATCTTTCTGGGCTTGTGTCGCCGCGGACTGCGCTTGTTCTGTCGTGCTCTGTGCCTTTTGCGCGGCGGCGTTGGCTAGCTGCGTGGCATCGACTAGCTGTTGGAGTTGAGATTTAAGCCGCTCCATCTGTTGGTGCTCGTCTTCCATTTGTTTTTGCTGGGTGGAGACGAGATCCTTGAGTTGTTGCACGTCTTCCGCGGTGGCAGCCGGTTTGGCAGGCGCCCTTTTTTTTCTCTTTCCGTCTTGCGCCTGTGCAGAGATAGCAACTAAGGCTATTAACATAATAGACATTACAGACAGTAGTTTGCGGATCATAATGTTGGGCTCCTTAGAAATTCTTAAACAGAGGATAGCAGATTTGTCCCAGTGCTCTTTGGGGAGAACTTACAGTCTAGGTGGATGGCAATAAACCCCACTTGTGTTGCAGTCTCCGCTCCACTGAGCGGAAAAGCCATCCATCAACGATGTAGCCGATGGCAACAATCAAAATCATCACCGCGATCACCTGGGGCATGTCGTTGTTGTCGCGGCCGGCGTTCAGCCGTTGTCCGAGGCCGAGCGAAAGGGAAAGCATCTCTCCGGCAAATAGCGAGCGCCAGGCGAAGGCCCATCCTTGTTTCAATCCGGTGATGATGTAGGGCATGCTGGCCGGGAGCAACACATAGTAAAAGAGCTTCCACTTGCGCGCGCCCAGATTCCGGCCCGCCATGCTGTAGATCTTGGGCATCTGTTTGCGCCCGGTTTCCATGCTGATAGTGACGGAGAGCGTCGAACCCATCACGATGACAAACAGGATCGCATTCTCGGAGAGGCCGAACCACAATACCGCCAATGGGAGCCAGCAGATGCTGGGCATGCTTTGCAGGCTGACCAGCAGACCTCCGACCGTCTGTTCAAGATACTGATTCGCTGCCAAGCCGATGCCCAGGATTGTGCCTAGGATTACGGAGATACCGTATCCCAAAAGCATGTGCCGCGTGCTTACGCCGATTGCGATCAAGAGGCTGTGGTCTTCGAAGCCATCCCGCAGGGCCGTGTAGACGTCCATCGGTGGCGGAACGATGTACGATGGCCAGATATGGAGGCGAGCGATCAACGTCCAGGCGCCGATCAACAATGCGTAGAAAGCAACCTGCCTAGCGGCGCGTTTCATCGTTGTACTCCGCCTCCAGGCTCTTGTCGATCTCCTCGCGGAGATCGTTCAGAATGTCTCGCGCCGTCCCCGCCACCGCCGTGTCTTCGAGATGGCGAGGGCGCGGCAGATTAATTTTGTATTCGCGCTTCACGCGGCCGGGACGGAACGTGAACACCGCGACGCGGTCTCCCAGGCGCACGGCTTCGCGCACGTTGTGCGTGACGAAGACGATGGTGCGGCCGGTTTTCGCCCAGATGCGCTCGAGTTCATCGTGCAACAGGTCGCGAGTTTGGGCGTCCAGCGCGGCGAAGGGCTCGTCCATGAGCAGAACATCCGGTTCGGTCGCGAGGGCGCGCGCAATGGCCACGCGCTGCCGCATGCCGCCGGAGAGCTGGTGAATGTAGCTTTTCTGGAACTTCTGCAAGTGTACGAGCTTCAGGTATTCGTGGGTCTGTTCCCGCCGCTGGGCTTTCTTGATGCCCTTCATCTTCATGCCGAACTCAACGTTTTCTTCGACCGTGAGCCAGGGGAAGAGGCCGTGCTCCTGGAAGATCATGATGCGGTCGGTACCCGTTCGCTCGACGACCTTGCCGTCCATCAAAACCTTGCCGGAACTCGGTTCGTGCAAGCCCGCGATCAGATAGAGCAGCGTGCTCTTGCCGCAACCGGAGGGTCCGACGATGCACAGGAACTCGCCCGCGGACACCTGCAGGTTGATTTTGTCCAGCGCCAGCAGGCGTTCTCCACCGGTCGTTCTGTACTTCAGAGAAAGATTCTGCAGGCAGAGTTTCGGAGTCGCCGATTCCACATGCGAATTGACGAGGGTGGCACGGGGGCTCGCGCCGGCGAGCGCGGGGTCGAGAACGTTCTCAACAAGATTCGGGGTTGTGCTCATTGGACCGCCTTTAGTTTTTTCTCAGCCAACACCTGGTTGAGCAGGGAGAGATCGTAGAGATTGGAAAGATCCGGCATCGTCTTTCCCAGGAAGCCCGCTTCAAAAGCGGAGTGTGCGGAATTCAGCAGCGAAGAACGGAGCGGATCGTAGGTCACTTGCAGGCGGCCAAATGCTTCGTCCAACAGCGCGGGAGAGAGAGCTTTACCCGTTTCCTTTTGAATCTGTGCGTTCAGCATTTTCTTTGCTTCTGGCAGGTGGCCGCTGATCCACTCCGTCAATTCCACATGCGCGCGGATAAAGTTCTTGACCACGTCCGGATGCTCACGCAAAAATTTTGTGCTGACGATGATGTGCGCCGTAACAAACTGTCCCTTTGGCCACAAGTCGCGTTCGTCAAGAAACAGATGGGCGTTGCCTTCCTTGATCAGCCGCGTTGCCCA
>WNFL01190327.1_pt4 | contig 12872 bp, 14 predicted proteins | sample 5400361 | NCBI WGS metagenome assembly WNFL01 (sample SAMN13153351, study PRJNA577476) | soil metagenome | isolation source: 40 cm soil on Douglas fir-dominated hillslope | place: USA:California | collected 2013-09-17
GAAAAAATAATAATCGAACAGTGAAGTAATTGAGCAATCTATCATTATGGGGTTTCCGACCGCTTCAGGTCCCAAAATTCGCCTCCTCTACACAGTTTTGCAATTTCATTTTTATCAACTAAAAGCATTTCTACAACACGTTCAAGAAAAAGTGTGTTCTGTGAACCCTTAACTAAAACAATGTCATCTTTCTTAATACTTTCTATTATTTTTTCCTTTGCCGCAGTAAATGTTGAAAATGAAAAAAAATGAAAATTATTTTTTTCTAAAATTGGTGCTACATAATTTTGCATAAGTGGCCCAATTAGAATTACTAGATCTAAAGAGCTTAAAATCTTTTTTGCGACAGCTTCATGATTTATCTTGCTCATAGAACCCAGTTCTCTCATGTCACCAAGTACAGCTACTTTTCGGCGCTTACCCCCAAACTTTTGCATTAGATCTAGTACATCTATGATAGGCGCAAGAGTTGCATTATTGTAAGAAGAATCAATGATAGTTGTATCTTTAATTCCCTTAAATATACTAAGTCTACCTGGAGGAAGAGCAAAGTTATTTTCTATTGCTGACACAGATGTCTCAATAGGTATTTGCAGATTTGTTGCAATGCCTAAAGCAAAAAGGAATTCGTATGCAAAGTGCATTGGAAGGGGCTGATGAAGTATGATTTTATATGTTTTATTCATATATACAAACTCAAGTAAAAATTTATCTAAGTCAATTCCAATTTCCTTTGCATAAAAATCAGCACTTTTATTTTGTAATGAAATAAAAATTTTCCTGGAATGTATATCGGGTAAAATTTGTTTTATTTGTTCATCATCAATATTTACAATTGCCATATTCATCTTTGACAGACTGGTCAGTAGGAGTGTTTCCTGCTTAGCTGTTAGTTTAATAATTTCTTGCTCTCTTTTCTCGGGATCTTTCTCTTTAACAAAATCATCAAAATATTGACTATGCTCAAGAGACACATTAGTGACAACTGCTATGTCAGGTGTAACAATTTTCAATAAATAACTCATATTTTTTGGCTCAACTGGACTATCAATTCCCATTTCAACTATGTAATAATCATATTGCTTGGGGTTTTGAAAAGCCTTCAGAAACGCTAACACAAGAATTCTTACCCAATCATAAAATGAGTTGTTCCCAATTGCGATGTCTAAGATATCAAGAGGAAGTCCGACCTCACTATTTTTACCACCAGACTGTTTCACTTTATATTTTTCTTTAAGGATTAAGCTGATTAGAAGAGTTAAAGATGTTTTTCCGCTGCTTCCCCCGACCCCAATAATTTTGGCATTCATTTTTCTTAGTTGCAACTTTGCAAAAAAACGAAGATACCAAAGAACAAAAGATACAGCAAACTTTCTCATGCTAACAGTATTATACCCGAAAATGACTAATATCTAATGTCTAATTTCCAAAATCATTCAGTATTTTCTTGTACTTAGGCATTAGAAATTGGAAATTGGTCATTCGTATTATTATTGGTCTCCAACTGGTTGTATACCATAATATGTAAGGATATCTTTTGAAATGTCAAAAAATATTGGTGCAGCGGTTTCTGCACCATATATAGATGTTGTAGGCTGATCTAAAACAATTAACATTGAATATTTTGGATCATCTGCGGGAGCAAATCCTATAAATGAAGCTATTGTTTTAGTTGGATCATAATGTCCTTTTAAAGGGATCGATGCTGTACCTGTTTTTCCCGCAATCCTATACCCTTTAAGTCTGGCAAATTGCGCCTCTCCTTTATTAACCGTATAAACCAAAATTTCTGCCATAATCTTTGCTGTTTCTTCTGAGACTGGTTGATCAATAACTTTTGGTGCAATATCAATTTTCTGCCCATCAGGTGTAATTACCTGCTTTACTATATGTGGCTCCATTCTTTTTCCATTATTTGCAAGTGCAGAAAACGCGTCTATAAGTTCTATGGGAGTGATTGATATTCCTTGGCCAAAAGATGCTGTTGCTGTATCTATAGGATACCAATCATTTTCGTTTTTTAGTGGAGGAGCAAATTCTCCCTGCAAATCAATGCCAGTTGTATCTCCAATTCCAAATTTTTGCATATATGAAAGCATCCTGTTAAGTCCTAGTATTTTTGAAACATACACCATGCCTGTGTTATCTGAATGTCTTATTATGTCCATCATGGAATTGTTGGGGTAATACTTATCATTCCATGTATGAATTGTATAGTCACCAATAGTGACAGGGCCAGAGCATATGGGACATGTTGCTTGAGGCGTCACAAGATGACTATTTAAAGCTCCTGCCATAATTAGAGGCTTGAAAGTTGATCCGGGTTCATATGTATCAGATATGATGGGGTTTCTATAGAGTAAGTCGTCATACGTAGTGTAATTTCTTTCATCAAATGAAGGGAAAGAAGCCATTGCTAATATTCCGCCTGTTTTAGGGTCCATCACAATTGCCATTCCCTTACGTGCACCATACTTTTCAACTCCTTCTTTTAATTTCTTTTCGGTCTGGTACTGTATAACCCTATCTAAATAAAGAACAAGACTTCTCCCATCTTGTTCTCCCGATGATGAATTCAATCTTGAAAGTACCGGTCTGCCTAAAGCATCATGTATCTCAATGGCTTGCCCAGCTCTCCCTTTCAGCTGTCTATCATAAAATCCCTCAAGGCCAAAATATCCTTTATCAAGACCCATCTCATCTTTACCTACAAAACCTATCAGCTGAGCTGCCATAGACGCTTCTGGATAAAACCTTGTAAATGTATCTTGAAATCCTATGCCATTAATATTTTTATCATCAATTTGTTTTTTTGTTGAATCATTAATATGAGACTTTAGCGCAACCCAATAACTATCTGTATTTAGAAGAGCGCTTACCGTTGCAGTTTCAAGTGATAATAGAGGGGCAATAAGCCCTGCGGCATTATTCTTTTCTTTCACTTCTTTGGGATTAGCAAATGCTAAGTAAGATAATGTCGTAGTAGCCAAAGGGAAACCATCTGAAGAGAGAATGTCGCCTCTTTTAGGAGATACTATTATTGTACTGCCATATTGTGCCTGTCCCAACTGCTGAAGGGAGGACGCTTCAACGATTTGCCAGTAGAAAAGCTTTAACACTATGGCAAGAAATGAAAATACAAAAAATACAAGCGTAGATAGGTAACGCCATCTCATTGTTTAATAGCAAGAGGCAGAGGACCATTTAATGCAACTCTAGATTTTTCATCAGTGAAGCCAAGGGTAGTAGCACTATCTTCAATGTAAGTTAATGAAGATGCCTCATAAATTTGCTGGCTTAAAATAAGATTATCTTTTTTATATTGTTCAATATTATCTTGAATACTTGAAAGCGCAATTCCGTCAGTTGACAATGCATTTGAAACTGCCATGCGGAAAAGCGAAAGCAAGAGTATTGTTCCTAAAAAAATGAAAATAAGTAATTTTGTCCTTTTCATATATATTTAATTTTTTTCAAATACCCTCATCTTTGCGCTTCTGCTTCTATTATTTATATTTTTCTCACTATCACTGGGCTCAATTGGTTTCTTGTACATAACTCTCCCTAGATTATTACTTTCAAAGTCCAAAAATGCTTTTTTTACTATCTTATCTTCAAGTGAATGGAAAGTAATAACTACTAATCTTCCTTTACTTTCCCTTCCTTTACTTTCCAATAAATCTATTGCTTGCGGCAATGCAGTTTTTAAACTGTTCAACTCATCGTTGACCGCAATTCTAAGCGCTTGAAACGTTTTTGTTGCCGGGTGTATCTTTTTGTACTTTATAGGATACGCCCTGAAAATTACCTGTGCCAATTCCCTAGTCGTCTCAATTGGTTTTACCTCACGGGCGCTAATAATATTACGAACAATGGGGCGAGTAAACTCCTCCTCGCCATATTTATTAAGTAAATCATATAACTCTCCTTTCGTTAGTCCGTTAATTAAATCTTGAGCTTTTACTCCAAGAGAAGTATCCATCCGCATATCAAGCGGTGCATCACTCTGAAAGCTAAAGCCCCTATCACCTTTATCAAGTTGGTGACTTGATACTCCAAGGTCCAACAAAATCCCATCAACTCTACTAAAACCGTTTTCCTTCGCAATCTCCTCTATTTTTGCAAAATTTCCCCTTATAAGCTTCAGTCTCTTTCCAATGCTTAATTCATCATTCCTAATTCTTAATTCATTTCTAACATGCTCTATCGCGTCCTCATCCACATCTATGCCAAGTACTATTCCTCCTCTATTTAGAATCTCCAGCGTGTGTCCTCCCCCACCCAGTGTCGCATCTATATATTCTCCCCCAGGCTTTACTTTTAATTCTCCAATTGCTTCTTGCAACAGGACACTTTCATGATAATCGCTCATCTATTGTCATCATCCTTCTGGACAGTGTCTTTTGATAATCGCTCTGCAATAACCCCAATGTTTTTTGAAAGCTCTTGATTATAGGCTTCCCATCTCTTCTTATCCCAAATCTCAACGTATCTGTGCATTCCTAAAAAGATTATTTCATCCCCAAGCTCTGCGTACTTTCTCAAATAATCAGGTAATACAAATCTTCCTTTATCATCCATTTCTACAAATGCCGCTCCTCCAAGTAAAAACCGTTGCGTCTCGCGTGCTTCCGGATATGTAAAAGGTTTTCCCTCCGTCCCTTCCAGAAGCGCTTTCCAACCTTCTTCAGATACCGCTATCAGTGATTTCTCAAACCCTTGTGTTAGTATTATCTTGTTGCCTAAAATTTCCCTGAATTTCTTCGGAAATGCTGTTCTTGATTTTTCTCCTACAGACGCAGCAAACTGTCCAAGCAACATAATTTATTTTATACCACTTTGTTCCACTTATTACCACTACATACCATTTTGCATCGTTTTTCACAGGGTTGTCAATAGGTAAAAGAAGAAAAAAAGTAGAAAATATTCCAGATGAATTCAGATGGAATTCAGTAAGCCAGAATTTCGGATAAATTCAGTAGGTCAGTAATTAGTAAATCTGATATTATCAGGATATGCTGGTGAAAGATGTTACCGATTTAAAAGTATATAACGAATCATTAAGACTTCTTAAAAAGTTGTACGATCTACTTAAAAAAATCCCAATTTCTGAACACAATATTGTTTTGCAATGTAAAAAATGTGGAACTTCAATTCCAGCTAATGTTGCTGAGGGATGGGCAAAGAGAATATATCCAGCAGAGTTTAAGCGATTCCTATATATAGCGATTGGATCAAGCGATGAGTTAGTTAATCACTTACGAATTATCGGAATCATTCTTCCGCATTTACTTTCAGAGGCAGACGAGCTTGGAATTGAGTATAAGATTCTTTCAAAAAGACTCAACAAGCTTCACTCAAGCTGGCAAACTCGATAAAATCCCTAAGTTAATCTGAATCCTATCCGAATTTATCCGAATTCTATCTGAATTTATCTGAGATTATAACGAAGCTTGTGCAGAGTAGATTTTTCCGTCAGCCTTGGTCACTTTGAAAATCATTTTTACATTAATAACTCCAGTATCAAAATGATAATGCCCAGATGACTCTGTTCCAAATGGCATTTCTTGTTCTATTAATTTAGCTCCTGGCTTAATCTCAATTTTTCGACATAATGCATCTTGCTGGAGCTGGTTGCCTTGATAGGTGTAGTTGTACATTAACTCACACTCAACGCCCGTCACGCCATCTAGTTTTGTCATTTTCATTACAATTCCATGCCCTGCAATAGGCCCTGAGGTACTTGGCGTCAACGTGATACCCAATTCATCAGCTGAAAGTTGTGGAATGGCTGTAGGCTGCGGCGCAATAGTTGGGGCTGCAGAATTATTTTTTGACATTGCAAAAAATGTTCCACCTCCTAATAAAATAATAAGTACCGCTATTGCGGCACCAATAAGAAGTTTTTTATTCTTCATCCAAATTTATTGTATCAATTCAAGTAGGAATGTCAAATTCTATTAGTTATTAGCTTATGGACTACTGAAGCTTTGAATTTATATATGTATTCAAACTATCCACCCCCACCCTCTCCTGCTCAGCTGTATCCCTGTGACGTATAGTAACCGTATTGTCTTCTAAGGTTTGGTAATCAATAGTTATGCAGAAAGGCGTTCCTATTTCATCCTGCGCTAAATATCTTTTTCCAATATTTCCTCTATCATCCCACTGAATCTTACCATTAATATTTCCTAGCAACCCTTCATAGACTTCACGTGCTTTTCCTGTTATTTCTTCTTTATTGGCTACCAGAGGAAAAACTGCAGCTTTTATCGGAGCCAGACTTGGCTTAAACTTTAAAACCAAGCGCTCCCCAATTTCCTCATAGGCATCACACAGCACCATAAGCATTAGTCTGTTGATTCCTACAGCTGGCTCTATTACATGGGGGACTATTTTCTCCCCACTCATAGGATCAGTAAAGGTAAGGTCTTTTTTTGAGAATTCCTGGTGTGCTATCAAATCATAATTTGTTCTATAAGCGAGTCCCCACAACTCTTTGTATCCAAATGGAAATTCGTATTCTAAATCTTCTGTCCTTTTACTGTAAAAAGATCTCTCCTCATCGCTATGCGGTCTCCATCTTAAATTTTCCTTAGAAGTACCAAGTTTTTTTGTAACAAAATCGTACATTTCCTTTTTCCATTCCTCAAAAAGACTCTCCCAACTCGTTTTTTTTGGATCAAAGAAATATTCTATCTCTCCTTGCTCAAACTCTATAGTCCTAAAGATTGAATTTCCTGGAGTAATTTCATTTCTAAATGATTTTCCAATCTGCGCAATCCCAAATGGAAGTCTAACTCTTGTTGAATTTAACACATTTTGAAAATTCACAAACATTCCCTGCGCCGTTTCTCCCCGTAAATATCCTGCCCCGCCCTCTCCCTCAACCAGACCTAACTGGACAGGGAAAAGTTGGTTGAATTTACGAACTTTTGTCCAATTGTCTTTTTCGTTTGGTTTAAACCCACAACTAGGACAAGGAATATTAAAAACTTGAATAAATTCATTTAGCTGTTCTGTGTTTAATCCTTCAACTTTTTTGTTTCGCAAATGATAGCTTAAGCTCTTCTCTGAAAGAGTCTCCATTTTTATTTCTTTTCGAACTAAATCTTCTGAATCCTGATTGTCTAGCCAGTTTTCAATCAAATGGTCGGCGCGGATTCTGAGCTTGCAATTCCTACAATCCACCATTGCATCAGCAAAACCTGCAACATGGCCTGATGCTTCCCAAATTTTATGATGGGATATAATGCTGGCATCTATTCCCACCATATCTGCACGCTTAGTTACAAATGTCTTCCACCATAGATTTTTAATATTTCGAAGTAACTCTGCTCCCATGGGTCCGTAATCATATGTATTTGCAAGTCCACCATATAAATCAGAACCCGGATAAAAAAATCCCCGCCTTTTTGCAAGGGACACTAATTTTTCCATTTTATTATCTATCATAATTTTCATGATACCAAAACTGACACTAATTGTCACTGAAGGGATTAAGAGAGGTGGGGAATAATTTGGCGGGACTTGAGTTTACGTTCTAGAATACTTTCTATAAGAAAAGCGGTATTAATGCTGGGGTTAAAATAAGACTCCGGAACATAACCCAAAACTGTCAATAAGTTTATTTCAAATTCCCTCAGAATACTTGTGATATTCTCTTCTTTGGCCAAAGAACAAAGCATTCTATAGAGAAGTCCAAATACTTTATTATTTTCCTGATTTTCAGGACATAGACCATCAACCAACTCGCAAATATGGTAAGCAAAACCTACTTTCTGTAAATCTTCTTTTATTACTGAAAAATTCTCAATAGTGGTTGCCTCTGTCAGAATAGGATATCCTTTGCCCTTATACAACGAGAGTTCTGAAAAATTAAGAAGTTCTACGTGAGAGGCTCTTCTACTTGGCACTCTTCTTACGCCCACGGCTTTTATTTCTATTTTCCCAAAATCTTGCGTCAAAACAGTTAACATCCTATCTGCTTCTCCAATGTTTTTTCTTTTAAGAACAATGCCTGTTATTTTATAGCTTCTCATACTTTATAATGATAACTTTTCGGTCTGGTCTGTTAAAAGAGGGAAATTCAAAACCTGAGTGCCTTTTACAGAAACTGTATATTGGTTATTGTCAGTACCCGGTTGTTTTTGAATAAGAAGAGGTAGTGGTCCATTTACCTTAAATGGCAATTCGTATGAGAGTGTATACGTAGCACTTCCAAGCGGTCTAATAGTCAAGAATCCTTCAAAAACGGTTTTTCCTAATTCATCATAAGATGTAACTTTGACCTCTGACCCTTGACTACTAACTAATTTACTACCCTTTGGTACATAAACTCTCAACCAATCTCTTTGCACAGCATTAAGACACAATCCACCTCTTTCTAAATTACAATCAGATGGAGCAAATGGATTTTTATAAACAATCTTTACTGTTTTAACAATTGTCCCGTCGCCTTTTACATCATAACTCTGGTCCACAGCCTCACTTAAAAACATATTCGATTTTGCTCCACCAAAATTAGTATCATTCACATGTAGATAATCTCCCTCAAAGGGAATAATTTTCCCTCCCGCGTTAAGGGATTCTATGCCAGCCTGAGCATCTGGATTGTACACGTTAAACAGAATATGTTTTTGAGCAACTTCCGTTATCATTGTTTGGAAAAGTGGTCCCCAGTAAAGCTTAGGTGATGAAGAAAATGCTTTTTGCATGATTGAATACATTAAATCTCCAATAAGACCTTTTCTATTATCTTTAATAAAACCTACCGGTTGATCTGCATATACTTCCATTTGATAAATGACCTGCGCGCAATTACATTGTGGAACTGTCTTTGTAGTGAATGTTGCACCATCAGTTGTAATATCTCCTAGTATATTCATTGCAGAGACAAGTGCATGAGTATCAACGGCAACAATACCATCCACTTTTTGATATGCTCCCGCTTGTGAATATAACTTGTTAAAATCTTTCATAGAAGCTGCAAAATCAGGAGAAAGATTGGTGTCACGCAAATTCCATGTAGAAACCTTTGGTAAATACTGAAGTATTGGTCTAGGCGCTGGTGGATGATTACCAATTGTTGCATCAAGATTATAAATATCACTGGATGTGTCAACATGTACAACTCCATGTGTCAGCCTGAAGATTGCATATGCCGTCATGAATCCTCCTGTTGGCCTAAGCTCTTTATCATTTTGAAAAAGAATTAGATACTTTTTATCTGTTGGCTCACCTAGAAGTGAGGGTAATACTTTAATTAAAGGCTTTGCCTGCTCTACAAATGTTACGCCTTCATCTGTAATTGTTCTGATCTGTGTTAATTGGCTTTTAATTTTTCCTCCACCTAAAAATGATGGATAGTGACCAGGATTTACTGCGTCTATTTCAGCTTTTGCTTGCACAAAATTTTGCTCTACGTCATCAATCCTTGGCGTAATTTTACTCATAGTCGCAACAGCTGTTTGGATTCTCTGTTGCGCTGTCCCCCCAACAAAGCTTCCTTGACCCTTAAGTCCCAGAACGTCTGCGTAGGGTTTTAGCGTATCAACTAATACTTGTCCTGCATCAAGACCATAAGAGGCTGCGTTAAGCAAATGTACTCCGTCATTGTAGTACCAATTCATGATGGGGATAAATTTAAGGTATCCTAAAGATTTAACATCCTCTTGTGTTTTAGTTAATTCTGTTTTGGTTTTAGATAACTCATCTGATGCTAATGTAATGTTTTGCTTTTTGATTGCACCTATGGCAACTTTTGCTTGTACATATGTTACTTTTGCTTGCTTATATACTTTAAGACCAGGAAGAACTATACCAAAAATTGAGAATAGTATTAGGAAAACAAATACCCCAATAAGGATAATAATTCCTCTACCAATATTTTTTGATTTTCTTTTTGCGTTCATATTTACTTGCGGCAGAGTTTTCTTTTGGGAAGGTGGAGTTGGTATCTTGCTGTTTAAATCAATTTTCTCAAATCCTTCCATAGATTTTATCATACTTAAATATATACATGTATGTCAAATAATACTTTTACAGCGCACCTTTGCCTGAGACCATAGCCCAAGGTGTTTTGGCAATTATCCAAAGGTCATAGGTAATCGACCTTTTTTTGACATAACTTGCATCCATTTCTATTCTTTTATCAAAGTTTATTTCAGATCTTCCCGAAACTTGCCAGAACCCTGTCAGTCCGGGTCTCACTGAAAGCACAACTTTTACTGCATTTTTAGTAGAGGGATATTCTTCTTGCTGTTCTTGCAGTTCATCAGGATAATAAGCTCTTGGTCCCACTAGACTCATATCTCCTTGAAGGATATTAAAAAGTTGTGGAATTTCATCAAAAGAATATTTGCGGATAAATTTTCCCACTCTCGTAATGCGAGGATCATTTTTCAATTTATAACTTCCCTTTTTATATTCCTCAAGAAGCGCTGCGAATTGTGGGTTTACCCGGAGAACTTCATGCGCATTTTCAACCATAGATCTGAACTTATACATTTTGAATTGTCTTCCTCCTTTACCTACCCGTTGTGGAGTATTAGCAAGAATGGGACCTTTTGAATCAAATTTTATTGCTAAAGCAACGATAAGAATTATCGGAGAAAAAATAATAATGAGGAATATTGATGAGATAAGATCTATGCAACGTTTTAATATTTCATAAAACGCACTTTTTTTTATTTCTTTATATGGCATACTTAGGCCAAATGCTCATGCTCAGTACCACTAAGATTCTCAACGAGTTTTTTTATTTTAGGGACTGACTTCTTAGGACAGACCAAAACAACGTCTTTAGTATTAACAATAATCATCTCATCCAAATCTATCCCTACTACCAGTTGATCTGTAAAGTTGAAGATAAGAGAATCTTTTGCATCCTCCATGAGCACCGTCCCTTTCGTAACGTTATCATCTTCACCTTTCTCCAAAGCTTCCTTTAATGCCTCCCAGGCTCCAATATCGCTCCACCCTAAGTCCGTAGAAATAACAAACATCCTCTCGGGATTTAGCTTCTCTAAAATAGCATCATCAAAACTGATCTTTTCAAAGGTAGGATATATTCTCTCCAACTCTTCTTCATACTTATCCGTTCCCAAAGCCTGCTTAATCTTTTCAAGCTTTCCATACATATCTGGGACGTATACCTTGTAAAGCGACATTAAAAATCTGGGGGTAGTAACAAAATATCCTAGATTCCAAACGTAACGAGAATCAGTAAAAAAATCTTCTGCTTGAGAAAGTTTTGGTCTATATTTAAGTTTTTTAAATGGGTAAAGCTTAAGGCCATCTTCCTCATTAATCTCATCTCCGCATTCAATCCATCCAATATTTTGATTTGCAAATCGTGCCTTCTGGGCAACAAAAACAAAATCACCATCCCCATTCTTAACCATTTTCTCAGCTCGAAGAAGTGCATTCTGAAAAGCTTCCACATTTCTTACCATATGGTCACTCCACAAAATAGCAATTGGTTCATCAGGGTTTTCCTTCTCTAAAAAAACAGATGCAAGCCCAATTGCAGGACCTACATCTCGCATGCTTGGTTCAAAAATAAAATTTTTTGTAGGAACTTCTGGGAGTTGACTCACTACAATATCCTTATACCGAGCACCTGTAGCCACATACATATCTTCTGGCCTGAAAGCAGGCTGGAGGCGATTTATCGCTTCTTGAAGCGTGGATTTGTCACCAATAATCTTTCCGAATTGTTTAGGGGTATTTTTTCTTGACAAAGGCCAGAGCCGCGTACCAACTCCTCCTGCAAAAATAACTATTTTCATATATTATTTCTTGAATTTAAGTATATACCTCTTCAATGACTTTTCAAAATAAGAAAAGGAAAACTTTTTTGCGTTTTCCTTACTTCTTTTACTATTATACCTTTTTTCATCGAAATTTTTCAACACCTCTACTAATGACTCTACATTTTGTTTTTCAAAAAATGTTCCCGTAATTCCCTCCTTTACTATTTCAAGAGCACCTCCTCCTTTAAAAGCTATGACGGGCTTCCCCATTGCTTGCGCTTCAACCATTGCTAGTCCAAAATCCTCTAGAGCTGGGAAAATGAGTGCTTTACAATTTTTGTAGTAAAAAGCGAGTTTTTTATCTGTTACTTTACCCACAAAAGTAACTGTGGGACCTGCTTTTTTCTTGTAATAATTAATATCTCCCTCCCCAACTATTACTAGAGGTACTGAAAGCCTTGTTGCGGCTTCCACTGCCAATTCAACTTTCTTATATGATGTGAAACGCGATAGACGAGACACTAAAAGAAAATAATTATTCCTGCCTTTGTTTTTCATATTTATAATGGAATTGCGGGGGGATATAAAATCTTAGATTTCTTTTTGTAATATTTCTTGATTCTCCTTTTAACTTCTTTTGAAATTGCAATAAATTCATCTACCCTTCCACTTGCCGTTTTATCCCAATGTTTAAGATATATTACGATTGGCTTGGTAAAAATGCGTAGAAAAAAATCTTTAAAATATTCTTCATAACCGCTCCATAAATACCTAGTTGGGGTTAAACAGATACAAATATGGGCTGTAGATGGTCTTGTAATAATTCCTTTTGCTGACTCACTTGTTACTGAAATTACAAAATCATATTCATCAAATGAAAAGCTCTCAAAGGCAATTGGCATCAGGAATGGAAATAACTCATGATGAGATTTAATAAAAGGAATTTCTTGGAGAAATGATGTTTTAACGCGAAACACCTGAGCCCAAGGAGCTCTTTTTCTGTCATAAACAGAGGTATATAAGGGAGCATTGGGAAAAATTCTATGAAGCGCAAGGAGAATTCTTTCTGCACCTCCCCATTTATTAACTCTGTCGTAAACTAAAGCAACCCTCATA
>WNFL01416910.1_pt1 | contig 12871 bp, 12 predicted proteins | sample 5400361 | NCBI WGS metagenome assembly WNFL01 (sample SAMN13153351, study PRJNA577476) | soil metagenome | isolation source: 40 cm soil on Douglas fir-dominated hillslope | place: USA:California | collected 2013-09-17
CGCTTCCGGGGAGGCGAATTTCCCGGTGCCAATGATCAGTCGCGACCGAAATATGCGACCGGCAACGACAAACGGTTGATTTTTCCCGGACATCCCGCGCAATTTAGCGCCGGGCAGGAATTTGTCGAGCAGGCCTTTGGAAAACCTGGGTGCGGAGCGAGTGAATGGTCGGGGAAGTTCGTTGCCCTAATTGTTTGCAACCGTTTGCAGGCTGAACGCCCGCGATACTGCAGATAACGAAACTGTATGTGCGCGACCTTTGGAAAATCAAACTTTGCGACAAGAGAAGATTTGCCTAGAGTTGCGACGTTGGTAAGAAGCTGCATGTACGAAAAGCGATTTTATGTCGAGGGTCTGGCCCACGCGTCTTATTTGATTGGTGATTCGGGTGAGGCGGCGGTGATTGATCCGCGGCGCGACGTGGCGGAGTATCTGGATACCGCTGGTCGAGAGCAGCTCAAAATCGTCGCGATTTTCGAGACGCATCCCCATGCCGATTTCATATCCGGCCACCTGGAACTGGCGCAGCGCACCGGGGCATCGATATATATTTCACAGCTTGCGCCGGCGAAGTACGATCGCAAGCCCTTGCGCGACGGAGATGTCGTTCGGGTCGGCTCACTGGAAATAGTTGCAATGGCGACGCCCGGTCATTCGCCGGATAGCATGAGTTTTCTGGCGCAAAAAGATGGCGCTCCGATAAGTGTTTTTACCGGCGACACATTGTTTGTTGGCGACGTGGGCCGCCCGGATCTGCGGGATGCCGAGGAGAAGCCGGCTCGATTGGCTGGAGCGTTGTATGATTCGTTATTCGGAAAGTTGTTTCGGTTGCCGGACAGCACGAAAGTCTTTCCGGCGCATGGGGCGGGTTCGTTGTGCGGCAGAAAGATTTCTTCCGCGCCGTTCACCACGATTGGGCAGGAACGGCTGTTAAACTGGGCGTTGCAGATTAAAGATCGGGATCAGTTTGTGCGCACGATGATGGGCAACCTGCCGGACCGGCCGGCGTATTTCGCAAATGATGTGCAGATCAATCTGGCCGGTGCGGCGCCGCTGTCATCATTGCCGGAGTTGCGAGCACTTACGGAAACGGAACTGGAAGCCGCATCAGCAGAAGGTGCTGCGGTAATTGATACTCGGAGCGCGCCGTTTTTTGGGGCAGGGCACTTTCCCGGCAGCCTCAACATTGGCCTGAGCAGCAACTTATTTGCGACATGGGTTGGCTTTCTCGTCCCATTCGGCACGCCCATCGCGTTGGTGGTGGGATCGGCGGAGAATGCCGCGCAAGCGCGCTTACACCTGGCGCGGATCGGATTTGATAATGTGGTTGGCTACGCCGAAGCGGATCAACTTACGCACACGCTGCAGCTTTCGCAGCTTGGGGTTAATGAACTGCACTTTGCATTGAAGCGCGGTGAGGCTCCAAGAATTTTGGATGTTCGGACGGCAGGCGAATGGGATGCTGAGCGAATCAACGAGGCCTTGCATATTCCATTGCCCAGTCTTCCGCGACGTCTGGATGGATTGCCAAAGCACGATCCGCTGGCGATCATCTGTGGCAGTGGTTACCGCAGTTCGATAGCCGCGAGCTTGCTGCAGAATGCCGGGTTCAGCCGCGTGCAAAATGTGATGGGCGGAATGGGTGCGTATCTCGAGACCAAAGTGCCGGAATGGCACCCTGCGGATTTGGTGTTCCTGGCTGAAAGTATTTGAGGCCTGCGTATGGAGTTCCGGCTTTAGCCGGAGTTTTGCTTATCGTTTTTGGCTGGCGGGTTTCAAGCTCGAAAATGATAAGCCGGCTAAAGGCCCGAATTCCATACCAACCGGCTAAAGCCGGAACTCCATACGGTTTAAAATGAATAGCTGAAAGTCAGGCTCAGGGAGTGGGTCCGGGCACCGCCGAATCGCACCTTGTCAGTATCCGTTCCAAAGGCGAAATCGGCCCGCCATTCGGGCCGGCTCGTCGCAAAATAGTGATACTCGATCCCTGCCCACATCTGGTCGTTGATCTGATATTTAAAGCCGGCAAATCCTTGATACGCAAACACAGTATCGGAATCGCCGCCGTTCATAGTGGTTCCGTTTATGGTGATGCGGTCGGTGTCCAGCACAGAAGCGGACCCGCCGGCGCCGCCGCCGATGTATGGCGAGAAGCGAGCATTGGGAATTTGGAATCGGACGTTCGCAAGGAACGGCACGTTGGAGAAAACTGCGTCCGCGCGGCTAGCCTCGGTGATTGACTTGATAGAGTTGGCCATGACGCCGGTTTCGCCCTCGGCCGCGAACCAATCGGTAATCCAATATCCGGCAGACACGCCAACGCGAGCGCCCGGATCGAACTTTACCTTGCTGCCCGCTGTAACCGGCCCAAAAAACTCTTTGAGATTGGTATCTTGAGTAAGGTTGCCGCCCAAATCACCCTTTACATAGAAGTGCCCTTGCTGACAGGCCGCATTGAAGGTGGAGACGAAAGACAAGGCGAGGGCGGCGCCGATTAAGTTTAGGTGTTTAAGATTTCGGTTCATAATTTCCAAGAGTATTGCCGCACTCGCGGCGTCGCATATCGGATATTACGGATCGCGAATGTTGTCAACACAGTTTGGAAGGCAAGCCAGTCAACTTTTGTTCTCAAAAAGACCACGCGCGATTTTCGGATTTTTCAAACACGATTTGCCAACTTATGGCCCGTGGTATAAAGTGCTCTTCAACCACAAGCACACTCAAACATGATAGAGTACGCTTAAACCCCAGAAGGACCACCTATGTTACAACGAAACATAAGCACACGAGGCTCAGGACAGGTCGATGGTTTTTGCCGATGTTTGACGGTGCTCAAAACGCTCCTGCTAATTTCTGCGAGCGTTTTAATTGCTGCGTCCGCCAATGCGCAGGCGCCAGCGTTATTGTGGACGACGAACGTTGGCGCGCTAGTATTTGCGGTTGATGGTCAAACCAATGTCTATGCATCGGCTGCAAACGTTGTGATGAAGATAAGTCCGATAGGGGAAGTATTGCAGTCAATTTCACTCACCAACCGTCCAGGCCTCGCTCAACGGGATTCGGCTGGAAACCTTTATTACGCGGGGACGTATCCGGGATCTTTTAACGGTTCCGGCTACGATTATGGCACGAGTTTCTCTTGTTTTTTGACCACTTACAATTCGGCTGGTTCGGTCATTCGAACCGCCAACTTCGGGCCGACGGGATTTTTGAGAAACATTGCAATAAAGGACGTACAAATTGACACCGCCGGGAATTGTTATGTCGCTTACACCTACAACGTTTCGACTTCCGATCATGCCGATGTGGCAGTTAAATTCGACGCCACTGGCACAAACGTATGGTCTGCAACAATGCCGAAGTACGCGTTAAACCCTACAACGGTGGGCAGTGGACATTTCGGACCGCTTTCCGACTCGCTCGGTTATGCGCTCACATTCGACAACACCAGTTTCGGTCCCTATCTGACGTTATCGACATTCGATCCGGCTTCAGGCGCGATGACTGCATTGACAAGCTGGCTCGGATCGCCGGACTGGAACACGACTCGTCCGGTTCGCGCGGGTGATGGAGACGTGTTCAATGTCGAGCATTCCTCACTAACAAAGCGGACCCCGGAAGGCGCAGTGGCCTGGAGCATTGATCTGGGTAATTTATCCAAAGGGACAATTGCTCCTGATTTGTATGGAGGTACGCATGTTTTGGACTCCGGCGGTATTCTCTCACGCTACGATATCGCCGGCGGGCTGGCCTGGGGCACGAATTACGGATCATTGTGTAACGGAATGGTGATCGATTCGAATGGTAACCGATTCATTTCAATGGCTGACGGACGGGTCGCCCGGTTGGCTAACGAGGTCGCAGCCATGCCGGTGATAAACAACCCGCCTCAGGGCAAGACAGTTCTGGCAGGAAGGACTACTTCATTAACCGTCGGCGCGAGCGGATCGGGCCCGCTATCGTATCAATGGTTGCGAAACAGCAATTCGATTCCTGACGCGACCAGTGCCAGCTTAAATTTCGCAAATATAACGAGCGCTCAAGCCGGTTATTATTCGGTGATCGTTTCGAATTTCGCTGGCTCCATTACCAGTGCTCCAGTGCAGCTTCGAGTGAAGTCGGTGGCCATCTATTCCGGAAACGAGATTCTGACAAATGGCACCTATGTTTTTGCATCTGCGCCCGTCTTTACCATCCATTCTGCGTTCACGAATGGCAGCATATTTTACACGTTGGATGGATCGGCCCCGACTTTCAATTCCACCCCTTACTCAGCACCGTTCACGGTAAGCAGCAGCGCGACTGTGCGAGCGATTGGTTATAGTGCCGACTTCCTTCAATCAGAAGAAGCCGACACAGTTTCGGCCGTGGTTTTGATCAATCATACGCTTAGCGCCAGCACCGCTGGGGGCGGCACCTTCAGTTTGAATCCACCCGGTGGAAGTTATGTAAGCACAAACATCGTCAACGTCACCGCGAATCCATCATCAGGTTGGAGTTTCCTGTACTGGCTGGGCGATGCCGCCGGAACCAATCCAACCGTGAACGTTTCAATGACTCAGGATCGAGCACTCCTCGCGGTATTCGGCACGACGCTGTCAACTTCGGTGGCAGGAAATGGTCAGGTGGTACCGAGCGGCGGTGTCTATGCGTACGGAACAGTTGTCCGGCTTACGGGAGTACCAGGACCCGGCAGTTATTTCGGGTCGTGGGGGAATGCGGCCAGTGGCAATGTTAACCCGCTTTACTTTACGATCTCGTCGGCGAACCCGGCCATCTCGTCAATTTTTGGCGTCACGCCATCCGATCAGGCTGCCCTGACGGTGGAAATTTCGGGCAATGGAAAAGTGATGGTCAACCCTCGGGCGAACGTGTATCCCACGAATCAAAGCGTGACGCTTACGGCAGTCGCAGACAACGGGAGCACTTTTGTAGGCTGGAGTGGAGACGCGACGGGCACGCAGAACCCGTTAAACGTCGCTACGACTCAAAGCAAAGTGATAGTTGCCAACTTTACGTGGGGTGCCACGTTGCGAGCGAGCACGCCGGGAGTTGAAGGATTAAGGCCGGAAGGATTTCGCATGACCGTCATCAGTGAGCCAAATTCAATTTGGAATATTTTTGGTTCAACGAATCTCGGCGCCTGGGATCTGGTGGGCACGGTAACGAACAGCCTTGGACAAGCGCAATTTACGGATCCGGCCGCGTCAAGCCTTTCACGCCGGTTCTATAAAGCGCAACTCGGGCCGTAATCGGCATGCGTACTAAAATGGATTCAGCAACATAACTCCTGTTCTGGTGACATCCTGGGTGTTTCGCGTGACGAGCCTTAAATCGTGCTCCATCGCAGTGGACGCGATCAGGCAATCAACCACTGAGATCGGCTTAGCCGCGCTCAAACTTCCCCAACGATCAGCAATGGCGGCGTTAACAGGAAGGATGCGATCAGCATAATTGATTTCCAACTGATTTAGCCACCGCTCCAGAACTCCGGCCTGACCAGGATCAGACCGACGAATTCGCTCGATACCCATCCGAATCTCGCCGAGCACCAACACGCTCAAGAAAAGTTCATCATCGGCAACGCTTTGAAACCATGCGAGCACGTTCGGATTGGCTCTTTTGCCTTTGTGTAGTTCACTGATTACGTTTGTATCCAATAAGTAGCCCTTCATAATACTACTTTGCGCCCTCGATGGCGGATTCGTTCGAAGTTGGTATCGTGTCCGACATTTGGCATTTCGAGCAGGTGTTTCTTGAAGGAACCCGGTCTTTCGGCTTTTCCGAGCAAAGCTTCGCGTAAGATACGACGGTGCTCTTCTTCGATTGAGACCCCGTGAATTCCCGCCCGGGCCTTAAGTTTTCTTACAACCTTTTCTTCAAGCTTCCGCACGATTAATTGTGGCATAATTCAATGCTATCATTGATAGCAGCATGCTGCTGATTTGTAAATGGATTTCCGCAGCAGACTTTGCATTGAATCAGATTATTGTTTGCTTCGCTGGAGCCCGGATCTGATCTCCGTTAGTATTTCGTAATACCGCCAGGCTGCCGGCGCATTTGGTTCCTGGTGGTGGTCCGGTTTTAAAACCAGGTCACCTGTGGAGAGCAAGACGCCCTGGACTTCGGGATTCTGCCGGACTTTTTCGCGAGTGGCGGCGACGATCAGCTCATAGTGCCTGCCCGGTGTTGCTGGTCGGTATTCAAACCGTTCGCCTTCAAAACTGACCCAGTGAACACCCATGCGTTTCATATTTTGTTCGGCTACGTCGCCCGCGTGTTTGGCCTCGAAGCTGGAAAGTTGCGCGACTTGTTCCCGATTGTATGGCCAGACAAGACCGGGAAAGGTAGCGCGCGGGTCGGCTGCATCTTCGGGATATTTCATCATCTGCCAAAAGCCTTCGAGACTGGCATATCGTTTGCCATGAAACCTAAAGGGCGTTCGCGCAAAATTCGAAAGCAAGCCAAGTTCGTTGCGTTTGGACAAAATGACTTCACCAGGTTGTGCTTCCTGCGGAAGAATTTCCCAACTCGGCGTGCCTTCCCGCAGAACAGGAGCCCACCAGACTGCGGGATACGTTGACGCGAGTTTGGGTTTAGTGATTGTGATGTCTGAACGGCACGCGCATAAAAATAAAGCCATAATAATGGCGGGAGGGATTATGCGAATGAGTTTTGGATTGAGTGTCATGGTCCCGGTGATCATTGCCTTTGTTCACGAGGAATCGCAAAGGTTCGTTTTATCCAGGAACAGGCTAGAGTTTGAAAGTTGAATGCCGCGCTGCAGACCTCTATTTTGTCGTTATGTTTCGACCGTGCATCGATTTGCATGAAGGAAAGGTGAAGCAGATCGTTGGCGGCTCGCTGGACTCAAGCGGGCCGTTGCGCACCAACTTCGTTTCGGACCGAACGGCCGCCTGGTATGGCGAGCTTTACCGCCGCGATGGGCTGGCTGGGGGACACGTGATTATGCTCGGACCAGGGAATGAAAAAGCTGCGCGCGAGGCGTTGGCCGCGTTCCCAGGTGGATTGCAAATCGGCGGCGGGATAAATATCGATAATGCTGAGGAATGGCTTCGAGCGGGTGCATCGCATGTGATCGTAACTTCGTGGATTTTCCGGGACGGGCGGCTCGATTTGGATCGATTGGAGCAATTGGCCGAACGCATTGGCAAAGAAAACCTGGTGATTGATTTGAGCTGTCGGATACGAAAAGGGAGTTACTAATCTGGAAGTGAGCCAGGAGACTCTGCGGAATCTGGCAAATTGGTGCCAGGAGTTCCTCATCCACGCGGTCGATGTAGAGGGTTTGTGTACCGGGATTGATGCTGCGCTGGTCCGGGGCCTTGGAGATTGGTCGCCCGTCGTGTGCACTTATGCGGGTGGAGCGAAATCAATCTCAGATCTCGAAGAGGTGACCAGACTCGGAAAAGGAAAAGTCGATCTGACGATCGGCTCGGCCCTGGATATTTTTGGTGGAACGGGAGTGAAATATGCGGATGTGGTGGCGTTTAACCGACGTGCTGGCTGAATCTGGGCGGCCGGTCGGCAAGACAAACTGACGCGGCAAACGGGGGCGGGCCGCTGGGGCAGTTGGCGTTGAGCTATCCTGGGTGCGCCACAATCTATACGAGTGTCATAACCGAGTTGCTGCCCCCGAGGACGGGGGGTCCGTAAAAAAAACCCAGCCGCGCAAGCGGCTGGGTTTGGTTGTTGGCTGGTAAAGTCTATTTGCCCTTACCCTTGCCCTTGCCTTTCCCCGAATTGCCATTGCCTTGGCCGTTTGAATTGTCGCCCTGACCGTTTTGGCCGGAATGGTCGCGTTGGTCGTGCGGGACGTGCACGACGACGTTGGTGCTGGCGTGATTTCCGGAGCTGTCAACGCTATCAACTACGACACTGTAATCTCGACCGTGTCCCTTGCCGGCGCGCTCGGCGCGTAGCTGGACCGTCAGTGGCCCGGTGATCGCCCAGTCAGCCGATTTGGTGTGGCCTTTGCCGGGTTTAGAAATTTTTTCGTTGGCGGTGACAGTTTGGATGCTGGAAGTGACTGTGCTGCAGCACAGGTCAGTGGCAGTGATGCTGATGGTGACCGTGACCATCTTATGGTTAGGCGGCCATAAAACGTTGGGAGAAGCTGATGCGCTGGTAATAACCGGCGGCGTGGTATCCACAACTGCAGCGCTGCTGGTACAGGTTCCGACGGCACCATTGGTGTTGCTGACTGAAATAACAATTGGATGCACACCCAGTGTCAGCATGGCCGTCAGCGTGACAATGCCGGCGGTTGGCGGGCCGCTCGCACTTACCTGGTTAGTTTGAACGGCGGCGCCATCGACGGTCCAAACGACGGTCAACGGTGAGCCACTGGCATCGGAGACTTGCGCATTTAAAGCTACCAGGCGACCACCAGTGCCATCGCATTCGAAGCTCGCCGGGGCCGGGCAGGTGACGGTTGGACCGGAGGTGGCAACGACTGGGATAAGCTGGCCGCGAATTTCTCCGCCTGGGTTGAGGGCTGTGTGAATGTTAATGTAGTTGGATCCGGCCAAAAGGTTGGTTGCCTGATCGGGCGTCAGCGTGACTGTGCCACCGATAAAACCACCGAGGGCGGGATTGGTCGCCGGGGTATGATTGGCGACCAGACTGATGATGACTGGCGCGGGTACATTGGTCGGCGCCGGTCCGTGGATATGCATCCCGGTGGCCGGCCCGGTTAAGTCTGTAAAGCCAAAAGCAGAGCCATAGCCAATCGACAGACTAAGCACGAGTGTATCGGTGTCGAAGGTGATTCCGCCGCCTATTTCATTGCCCGACCCAAAACTATTGGTGACCGGCGGAGTCTCATTCATCGGACTGAGCCCGACGGCGTTGTCCGTTCCGGCTGGAGATAAATCGAAGTTAATAATCGCCCCGTGCGAACAATTGATGGCGAAGGACAGTATGAGTGCGCTTGCGAGTCGTTTCATAAGTTGATTTCCTGGGTGTTAAGTCAGTTGCCGCGAGGACGATGGCAGAAACACTCCGGCGTCGATATAGGGTCAAAACCCCAGGGGAAGAAAAAGAAAAGCGGCTGAACGAAGTCCAGCCGCTTTGAAATTGAATGCGATGCTAAGCCGCTTCTTCTTCGGTATCGAGGAAGCCCTGGAGATGGCGAACGCGGGTCGGGTGCCGCAATTTGCGCAATGCCTTGGCTTCAATCTGCCGGATGCGTTCGCGGGTCACGTTGTACATCTTGCCGATTTCCTCGAGGGTGCGCTCGTAGCCGTCGATCAGGCCGAAACGCATTTCAAGAATCTTGCGTTCCCGTTCAGTAAGACTGGTCAAAACGTCGCCAAGCTTTTCTTTTAACAAGCTATAGCTGGTGACGTCGGAGGCGCTTTTGTCCTCGATGAAATCGCCAACGCTCACATCGCCATCATCGCCGACTGGCGCATGCAACGAGACTGGTTGCTGGGCCATCTTGAGCAGTGCGTTGATGCGCGCCACCGGCATATGCATTTCATCAGCAACTTCCTCAGGCGTGGGTTCACGGCCCATTTCCTGGGTCAATTGCTTTTGGGCGCGCCAAAGTTTGTTCATGATCTCGATCATATGGACCGGGATGCGAATGGTCCGTGCCTGGTCGGCAATCGAGCGTGTGATGGCCTGGCGAATCCACCAAATCGCGTAGGTGGAAAACTTATAGCCGCGCCGATATTCGAACTTCTCGACACCCTTCATGAGTCCGATATTGCCTTCCTGGATAAGATCGAGAAAGGATTGGCCGCGGTTGGTGTATTTCTTTGCCACCGAAACGACGAGGCGCAAGTTGGCCTCCGCCATGTGTGTCTTCGCCTTATGAGCGCGGTCGGCGGCGATTTTCAACTGATCGAAAATCTTGCAGAAGTCTTCCCAGGGAGTGCGGACGAACTGTTCAAGCGCCTTGATTTTGGCTTTTTCGCCGTGAATAGCCGATTGCTGCTCCGCCGATTTGCGATGGGATTCCAATTCTTCGATTCGGCGAATGCTGGCCTTGAACTTTTCATGCACGTTTCCAGCCACGACAATCATATCTTCCAAAACGCGCTGTTTATAAAAGAATTTGGGAAAGGTATCCTGGAGCTTTTTGTCGAGCTTTCGCAATTCGATAGCGGCTTTTTGACGCCGTCCCTGCGTAGCCGCCTTGCGCCAGGCGGTGTACTTTTCATCCACCGTGATATCAGCGAGACGAACTTTTTTAATCAGATTCCGGAGTTCTCTGAGATGCCCTTCCCGGTTGGCGACCTTTTTATCGACTACCACACGATCAAAGCGCTCTTTAGGTGGCTCGGAAAGCAGCTTTTCGGCGATGGCGATGTGTTCTTTGGCGGTGAATCCGAGGCTGTAAACCAGCCGTTTCATTTCGCATTCGGCTTCTTCGATTCGTTTGCAAATTTCGACTTCCTGCTCCCGCGTGAGCAGGGGAACTTTGCCCATCTGGTTCATGTACATCCGGACGGGATCATCGAGGACTTCAAGCCGGTGGTCTTCCTCTTCCTCGGGTTCGGCAGGCTTGGCGCGTTCTACTTCGGCATGATCGACGATTTCGATGTCGAGGTTTCGAAGCTTCGTGTAAAGCTCGTCCAAATCGTCTGGCGACAGGCCATCGGGTAAAACGTCGTTGATGTCATCGTAAGTGATATGGCCGTGCTCATGAGCAAGATGGAGCAACGTCTTGATTGTTTCGGTCAGGTCGATCGTCTGGCCGGGCGCACCAACGAAGGTCTGCTGAACGGTGGCTGGATTGGCCGGCTTGACCTTGCCCGCTTTGGCCACCGGCACCGGGGCGGGATTGGCCGGCTTAGCCTGGCCATTGTGGTTCTCTTCAGGGCGAAGATGAGCCTTCGGAGAGATAATAAAGCGACGGCGAACACGCCCTTTTGCATTCCGTGCGGCGGCACCGCCGTTGGACTGATGATGGGCCCCGTTAGCCACCGATTTCGCTTTCCTATTCAGCATAAATAATCAGACGCGCGTCGTTTCTCTTTAGTTCAGAATATTGTCGGAAGTGAAGACACAAATTCACCGTACGACAACGACTGGCCGCCCGCTCGATAATTTTGAAGACTGCCAACAGGAAACTTGACGCGCACACAATCTACAATATAGCGCGAATTTGACAATATTCAATTGCGGTTTTCCGTAAGTCGATATGCTCCAATAAATTACAGGAAACGGGCAAGCTCAGGTCGGACGAAACTTCGCCACAACCTGCGCATAGTTGCAAGGATAAAATGAAACTATCTGCCATCCGGGCAAAGTGAGATGGGTCCTTTTTGATCAAAAAGGTAGGAGTTTTGCCCATCTAAGGTGCTTTTGCACAATGCTCTAGCTAAAGGTAAGCTTGACTCGAATGATCAAGTTTGAGCCAGTTCAGCGCTTGGCACCCGAGGAAACAAAGGAAATACAGTGGGCTCCGGCAATCGCCGCGGGATTGATAGCGGGCGCAATGCTTTTATTGGTTCCAAGGGGAAGTCCGTGGAATGCGTTGACATTTTTTTCGCCAGCGATCATGGGGCGCTCGGTCGCAGCGTTTGGCATACCGCTAATATTGGCGTGGTTGACCCATCTTGGCGTTTGCCTGGTGTTCGGACTCGTAGTTTCCAGGGCCGTCGCGCACCTGAGATTCGAAAAGGGTTTGCTTGGAGGCGCCATTGTCGGCGCCATTCTCTACATCGTGAATTTCGGAGTGGTATCGGCGTTCTGGCCTGAAATCCGCGGAAACGAATTCCCGGTAATATTTACTCACGTTGTGTTTGGGTTAATAACGGCAGGTGCTTACCGCGGCCTGCTCAGGCGGAAAGCGCCTGCATCCTCTTCGCCTTAGTCCCAGGTTCGGGGGAAAAGGGATGAAGCTGGTCACTGCAAAATCCGTTCGCTTTACCAGAGTGGTTAACGAATGCGGCACCCCGGAGTTGGTTTCTCTGTGGAGCGCTCCTGAAAAAGACAAGAAGTTGATGGCTGCAGTCAGAGCCCATCGAATTATGACGGTTAAGCAGCCCTCGGTCGGAGCTGCCAAAGACTTTGGGGTAGTCGGTTTGCATCCTGAAAAGGATGCAGCGTATCTGAGGTTTCCCAAGCCGCTAACCGATTATAAGAACGAGCGAGTGATCGGCATCAACTATGACCTGGTGAGGCTTTCAGCGGCCAGGAACTGAGAAGCATCGGAGAACCGCCGCGCCGGAACCAAGGCAATCGGTTGATGCCGAACCGGGGCCCCGGCCGGTGCCGGAAAAAATCTTTCAAGTTCGAATCCGTTATATAGTCGGGATCGAGACGGAAGAAGAGATCCGGGCAAAATCAAAGACGCTCGCGCGCCAAATAGCGCTTAACCGAAAGCCGTCATTGGATTTCGCTAAAGCGAATATCACGCCGAAAATCGTGCACGTGAGTGAAATAAAAAAGCGAGGCCGGAGCCTCGCTTGAGATTCTGTATCGGCGGCAGTTTAGCCTCGGTTAGACGTTTCGCGATTGTGCGGTTGGTCCCCGCGACTTCCACGATCAGGGCGGTCGCCGCGATGCGGGCGGTCGCCCTGGCCGCCACGGTCACCGCTTCCGCCACGGTCCCCGCGATCATTCTCAGCGCGTTCGGGCCGGTCCGAAGCTTGATCGCCGCCAGTTGGCGCAGGGCCGCCGCCTTCGCCGCCCATCTGCTGATCGCGCTCGGCCATGGCTGCTTTGCGGGACAATCGAACGCGGCCCTTCTCATCGACGCCCAGGCATTTGACCCAGATTTCATCGCCCATTTTGACGATATCCTCGGTCTGCTTGACGCGGAAGTTCGCCAATTCGCTGATGTGAACCAGACCATCTTTACCCGGCAGGAATTCGACGAAGGCGCCGAAATCCT
>WNFL01301195.1_pt3 | contig 12867 bp, 15 predicted proteins | sample 5400361 | NCBI WGS metagenome assembly WNFL01 (sample SAMN13153351, study PRJNA577476) | soil metagenome | isolation source: 40 cm soil on Douglas fir-dominated hillslope | place: USA:California | collected 2013-09-17
TAAGCCAATTTTTATTAATCCATATCTATTTTTCTGCCAAAGAAAAATAAAAATTCCAATAATTGATCCAAAGCATAAAAGTATTATTGCTGTAGGAAATGCATCATATCTTGCAAAACTTTCGGTGATGTAAAAATCTTTACTAGAGGCAATAGTATCTTGAAGAATTGGCCTAATAGGAGTAACGCATAAGACTAATCCTGTGATTATAAAAACATCTAAAGCAAAATTGATAATCTTATCATGAATATTCGGAAGTTTTTCAAATAATTTATCAGAAAAAGATTTGATCATAAAAAATAGTATATATATTAAAATTCTGTACACGACTGTAATAATAATTGATGTTAAAATAGCTTTTTGTAAAATGAGTGTAATTATTTTTTGATTAAGAGGATAGTGAAATGGAAGTAAAACATTACGCCAAATTTCAAAAGACATCGCAGCTAAAATGAGTAAGAATATAATTAATATTTCTGCAATAGAGATTGGGGGTATTTTAGAGTTTTTCAACTGTAATTGCATAATTTGCTGGTAGTTTTTATTTATAAACTATTGCTCGATGTCCCGCGGTAAGAATGTCTATTATTTTATCTCTTCTGTTAACTTTATAGACTATTCTATATACCCCTACCCTGAAGGATAATCTTCTTGTGAGATCTCTAGTTAGCGGTTTGCCTAAAAAAGGTTCTTCTTTTATTTCGGCAAGTGCCAAAATAATTGCCTTTTGATGAGGAAATGATATTTTTTTAATTTCATTTTCTGCTTTTGAGGAAATTCTCAATTTATACATGCAGATTTAGATCTTTTTTAAGCTGTTCAAATGTTACGAATTTACCTTCATTTATTTCCTTTTCTCCTTGTTTAATAGCCTTCATTAATTCCGGATCAGAAAGTATTTCATTAGTTTCTTTCCATGACTCATACTCAGCGGCAGAGATAAGTACAGCAGCCGGAGTGCCATTTACAGTAATAATATATTCCTCTAATTTTTTGTTTGCATTATCAACAAGAGTAGTTAAATTTTCTCTGGCTTTTGTGATAGGTAAAGTATGTGTCATACTGATACATTACAGAATTATGTACATCTTGTCAAATAGCAAATTTTTCAGGTAGTTTTCTATTATTCTGTAAATAATCTACGTACCTTTTGTAAAATAGTCTTCCTTTTACTTAATTTTAATTCACCAGCCTTGCGGTTAATAATTGTTTTATCAGCTGTAAATAGTTTATCTGGTCTTACAAAACTTTTTAAAGGAAGCATTCCTTCTTCAAAATCAGATTGTTGTATGCTAATTGCGGTTTTGCTTGAGTAAGACTTAGAGGTAATTTGGCATAAAATAAAATTGTCAAATTCAACTCTGGCTAATACTAACGCTGGACGGATTTTCTTTCCTTTCAGATTAGAAAATGGAAAAGAAACTAGAACAACACTTCCTACTGTAAATTTTTCCATGCTTCATCCTCTTCCGGCCTATTCCAGTCAATTCCCAACGACTTCTCAGATAGCAATACCGTATCATTTACTATATTTTTTTTTAGTTTTGCCGAAACAATTTTGATTTCTCCTTTTTTAACCTTTAATTCCACTTCATTACCTAGTCCACTTTCATCAAGTAATAATTTTGGAATGCGTATCCCTCTAGAATTTCCTATGGAAATAATTGTTGTCACCATATGTAATTACATTGTAATCACATACTAATCTTGTGTCAATATCTTATTTAAATTCGTTTTTGTAAATTTGGTTTTTAAGGAGATATCTAGTAAAATGAGAGTATCACATTGAGCTTGTTAAGGGATTGCCGAATCGTCTAATGGTAGGACAACGGATTCTGGATCCGTTTATCTTGGTTCGAGTCCAGGTTCGGCAGCACAGAAATCTAGCCTCAAAGGATCTTCTAGTTTTGTGCATGGGCGAGATTGGATTAGAACCTTATCCATTATTCTCTGAAATTCAATTGAAAAATTTCTTTAACTTTCTCAACAAACGCTGGTATATCAGCAGGGTTTCGATCAATTGCCCAACGTAACTTATCAATCGCTCGTAAAAGCATTAAACTATGAATATCATTCTCAATGTCTCTATATTCAGCATCAGGTAATCCATACCCATTTAAGAACGATTTAAATTCAGGAGAGCTACTTTTTAAGCTAGACTTTAATATTTCACCAAAATCGTGATGCGGTACGATTTCTGCTTCTGCAGATCCCCAATCAAAAAGACTTACTTTATTTTGAGGAGAAACAATAACGTTTTTTAGTGAGAGATCTCCATGATTTAACCCGAATGTAAATTGTCTTTGGATTAATTCTTCAAATAAATCTTTAACTTTTTTTAACTGGTCCGTATTAAGTACTCCCAATTCTAATAGTTTATCTTGTGGGTTTAAACTTTCAATATTGTAGGATAAGTATCTTTTAAGTTTTTGATTTGATGTACTTGTTGCTGACTCCATAATTTCAGAAGAGTCCAACCCAAATCCAGGAACAGGTATGCTATGAATAAGTTTGGCATATTTTCCTATTTCCTCCCAAACCACTAATTTATCAATTTCTGCATTAGTACCAATAGCGCCCTCAAGAAATGACTGAATCATATATGAATATCCATCCATCTCTGATATCTTTATAACTTTGGGACCAGGCACACCTTTTGCAGATGCAGTTTCGATACACCATTTTTCTTTAATAAACTCGTCAAAACCTCTATTATGATTTACCCTAATGACCAATTTTTCTTTATCAGTGGTAACAATAAAAATTTGATTTACAGAACCATTTCCTACAATTGGGAGAATATTAATAACTTGTTCATTAAGATTTTGAGCAATGTCATTAATAACTTTGTTTATGTGTGTGTTCATACGCTCAATTATACAAGGACGAAAGAAGAACAACTAGTGTTAAGTCTGCCAGCGAACTATGATTCTTCCAGCTATTCCTTACTGATAATATAAATACCTCCTTCAGTATAGAAATAACCAAGCTTTTTTAGCTTTTCATAAGCATTGAGAAGACTGGGATAAATTAGGTTCCAATTGAGGGTAAGCTCGACAGCAAAATTGGACTATAACCCTAAAGCCACTATTCACCACTCTCGAACCTACAATTTTTTATCAAATTTACAATGAAAAATATAAATATGGCAGAAAAAGTACAAATAGGTGTCGTTATAAAGCCTAAGTCGTTCTAGACCATTATCTCTCGTCGCAAAAAACTAAGATCTGTATTTCTTGCACCATTTATAAATTTAAAAAAACTGTTATATTATAAATATGGAAGTTAAAACACTTAGAAAACATGGGCATCATTTAGATAAACGCTTACGTTTTAGACTCCGATTCTATTTTCTAATCTCTTTAATTTTGATAGGTATTCTTGCGTACAATGTCCTTAGAGGAGCATTGCGTTTGGATTATGGTTTAGTGGGACTCGTAGTGGGAATAGGGCTTGGAATTATTACTTCCCGCATGTTTCATATATCATGGAGTAAAGATGCTAAGAAAGTCGTAAGTCGTCTTGATACCTTCGGCATGGGCATTTTAATTTTATATGTTTTATTCGAAATCCTAAGAGGAAGCATAATAGGTTTTTTCACTCATGGAGATCAAGTTGCCACTGTAGGCTTTGCGGTTCTTACTGGAATAATGCTTGGACGAGTTATGGGTACAAGAGGTAAGATAATTGAAATTCTGGAAGGACAAAAGATTCTTGGATAAGATCTCATCTTTATAGTATCTTACTTGTCTCATTACAAACATAATAGGAATGTTGCTATAACGACGAAAGGGTTCTTGACCGGTATCCCCAGCAAAATAACCCACCTCGGATTCGAACCCTGATATCAGTTGTTTCAGAAGTTTGCTTTAAAATTTATTTCACTTGTTGTATAATTATCACAGTGATTTCAACAAAGGAGAACGACTTATGCCAATGATCGATATTTATGCAATAGAAGGCACATTCCCAGACAAAAAGAAACTTGCAACTAATGCTGCGACAACATTAAAAAATATTGAAGGCGTGCCGGATATCCCAATGTTTCGCAAGAATACAGCGGCATTTATTCATGAGTTACCAGCTAGATCAATATCCAACATTGATGGTGATGAAAACTATGTCCGTGTGCAAGTATTAACTAATAAAGGCGCTCTTGACAGAGATAAACAATTAAAAGTTGTTGATCAACTTACCAAACTTGTTTCATCAGCAGCAAATGATGAAGGTCTCCAAAAGCGAACGTGGGTGCTTTTAACAGAAGCTGAAGAAGGTGGTTGGGGTCTTTGGGGTCATGCTCATACCAATGAAGAACTTGTTGCAGCAGCTCGTAACGAAATTGCTAGTCTTAAGAGCCCACAAAAATAAATATATCAGTAACCTTTTTCCAGACAAAATTCTAATGCTATAAATAGTTTGGAGTTAGATTCAGATCATGATTATAGGTAAAAAAAAGAACTCATTGATGAAGTAAATAAAGTTTTAGGAGATTTTTTGACGAGGCATAATTTATAAACTAAGTTATAGCAGGAGGAGGTGGGGATGGAGGAAGTTGAGTGGGTGGAGGTGGGGTTTGTGGTGCGGGAGAATTAGAGCCTTGAGCTGCTGGGCCAATATATTTTGAACTTCCAAATGCAAGGATTGGAAATCCTATAATTGCGAGGAGCCAGAGCATAAATATTCCAAAGCTACTACTTCTTCCAAATGACTTTGCTAAATCAAGTGAGATGATAATCTGTATGACAATATTAACTATTGGAATAAAATATAATATTATCCACCACCCTGGCCTTCCTATAATTTGTAGTAATACATATAAATTATAAATAGGGATTATGGCTGCCCATCCTGGTTTTCCCGCTTTTACAAAAACTTTCCATGCAGAAACTACAAAAATCAATACTACGAGAATTTCAAAAGTTATATATAACATCCAAAATAGCGGATTATCATTCATACATTAACCGTAACCCATTACTTATACCTTGTCAACATACCCATTGTCATTCCGGACTTGCCTGTCCGCCTCTGGAGGAATCGGAATCTATCTTAAGAGATCCTGAAACTAGTTCAGGATGACGAGGGGCTTACCTAAACAGTTTGAGGACGTAGGGAGTAAAGATAAGAAATCCAACTATCATAGACCCGAATGCAGTTACCAAAACCATTCCGGCTGCAACGTCTTTTGCAATTTTTGCCTGCATTCGTCTTTCTGTTGTAATTAGATCTACCATTTCTTCAATTGCAGTATTTACCATTTCAGCTGACAGGACAAGCAAAATCATGACTCCTAAAATTCCCATTTGAAATGCATTTACATGTAAAAGAAGGCTTGCAATTACTACGCCAATTGAAGTGAGAATATGAACTTTCATATTCTGGTTATATTTTACCGCATGATATATGCCATAAAGCGCATATCTGAATGACCGGACCAGCTTTGGAGGATTAATTTGATCTTCTACATTCATCTTAGTAAAAACTTACTAACAAAAAGAGTTATAAAAGTTACTGCCGCTCCTAAGATAATCCCTGCTAACACTTCCTGCTTAGTGTGTCTTTTGAGTAATATCCTTGACCATCCTACAGCAACTAAGATAGCAATTCCAATAATGAAAGGTGCTAATCCATATAGTATACCAGCGGTAATAGCATAAGCGCAAACAATAGCCGTATGAATACTTACTTTCATATAATATGTTGCGATGTCAAAAATGACTAGTCCTAAGATAATGCCCAAAGCAACAAGTGATAAGGGGAAAAAGATACCCTTAAAGATAAGGGAGATAATAAAATATAAAACAGCTACTAAAAGCGCAATTGAGTAAAAGATATGTCTTTTCTCTTTGTGAGTAATGTCAAAGTCTGAAAAAAATTCTTTTGGCCTAACAACATAAAAAATTGCAAGTACAAGAATAAGAAAAAGTGCGGAAAATCCCATCCATTCTATGCCATAGAAAACATTGTTACTGTATTTATAAATAACTAGAAATGGAGCAAGAAGAGAAAAAATAACCGGGTGAAAAACAAAAGAGATGATTTGGGCAAGTCGTTTTTTCATTCAATTTTAGAGAATTTTTTTATAGTCTTCGCTTTTCCAATAATTTCTAAAGATTCCGGAAGTGGCAATCCCTGCTCTCTACCAGTTAGAACCTTATATAAAATACTGCCTTTAATTTTATACTTTTGAAGTGTTTCTTTCATTACATCCAGGATACTCTCTTTATTCCAGTCTTGTATTTTTTCAAATGATTCTTGAAGTGATTTCGCAATTTCTTTTTCTTCATCTGATAATTCTATTTTCTCAGGAATAACTAAATTTCTAAAATCTTTTAAAGTTTTCATTCTTGTTTTAGCAAGTTCTAAAATCTTTTCACTTTCAGGATCATCAATAACTTTAATTACATCCGCATCATCTCTATAAAATTTCCTTAACTTTTCACTTATAACTTTTAACTTTTCACTTCTAATGTATTCACCATTCAACCATTCTAATTTCTTAATATCAAATATTGGTGCTACCGGTTTTAAATCCTTTAATTCAACACTTTGCGTAAATTCATCAAGAGAAAATATCTCCTTTCCGTCCCTGGGACTCCACCCCATGAGAGAAAGGTAATTGAGTATGGCTTCCGGGAGAAAACCCTCATCTTTATAGTAGGAAACATTTGTATGTCCTTGTCTTTTAGATAGTTTTGACTTATCAGGATTTCTTAAAACAGGCGTATGGAAGAATAGTGGTTTTTTCCACCCAAAATAGTCATAAATAAGTATATGCTTAGGTAAAGATGATAACCATTCCTCTCCTCTTAGCACATGTGTTATTTCCATCAAATGGTCATCAACCATTGCTGCCAAATGATAAGTTGGATATCCATCAGATTTCATTAACACTGCGTCCTCAAGTAAAGTTAAATCAAAATGAATGACTCCCCTAATTTCATCAGTCACGGGAAAATCTTTTGTGTCCGGAATTTTTAGGCGAATTACGTGAGGAGTACCAGTATTCAGTTTTCTTAAAACATCTTCATTTGTGTAACTTAGGCAATGCCTATCATAAATAGTTGGCTTTTTGTCTTTTTCCTGAGTCTCATGGAGTTCTTCCAACCTTTCTTTTGTACAAAAACAATAATATGCTCCGCCTCTCTCAACTAATTCTTTTGCATACTTCTTGTAAATTTCCAGTCTCTCTGACTGACGGTAGGGAGAAAATGGACCACCATTTCTGGGACTTTCATCTTCAGGAAGACCAAACCAATCTAGCGCCTCAAATATTCTATTTTCTGCCCCCTCAATAAAACGTGTTCTATCTGTATCTTCTATCCTGACAACAAATTTCCCTTTATACTTTTTTGCAAAAGCATAGTCAAATAATGCCTGATAGATAGTCCCTATATGGGGATATCCTGTTGGACTTGGAGCAATACGAGTTCGTACATTCATGATATTGATTGTATCGTAATTCTTGGCTATACTCAATATATGGCAACTCTTAGCCAAGCAAAAGTTCAGACAAAGAAAGCTCTTATTCTATTCGGTTTATCAATAGTCGGACTTATTTTCTTAACTATACTTTTCAACGTTGGGGTATCAATAAAGCAAAACTTTTTCCCTGCACCTCCTCCTCCTGCTGCTGCTGCCTTTGGTAAGCTACCTCAAATTCCATTTCCACCTAACACAATCAAGATTGATTTTTCTTATACAATTAACACTGTTTCAGGTTTTCTGCCTACACTTGCTGATAGAGCGAATGTTTATAAAATGCTTGTGCCTCAACCTGATCTTCTGGCTTTGCAAAGAGCAGAACAAAAGGCCGCAGAAATGGACTATACAGACACTCCCGTATCACTTTCATCAACTCTTTATCAATGGTATTCGCAAAAGAATCTCCCACAGACCCTAACCATGGATATTATAACCAATAATTTCAAAATTACTTCAAATTTCTATCAGGACAGCACTGTAATTGCTGCAGATAAACTACCTGATGAAACTAGAGCAATATCAATGCTAAAAGATTTTTTAAGTAGAGGAGAGGCTTTCTCTGCAGATATTGATGAAACAAAATCAAAAGTGACATTTTGGAACATAGTTGGAAATACATTAATACCCGCTTCTAGTCTTTCAAGAGCACAAGTTTTGAGAGTTGATTTATTCCTGAAGGATTTCAATAATCTTCCTGTTCTTTATCCCATCCCAACATATTCTATAATTAATGCTTTTATTGGAAGTGGCCCTGATGTAGCAGGGCAATCTAGTCCTGAAATTTTAGCGGCAGAATTTGCACATCAGAATATACAGGAAGAAAATAATTCAAGCTATGGAGTCAAAACAACTGCTCAAGCATTTGAAGACTTAAAAAATGGTAATGCTTATTTTGCATCATCTACCCCGGGAGAGAAAAAGGTTATCATTAAAAGTGTTTACTTGGCATATTTTGTGTCACAAGCAACCCAACAATATTTTATGCCCGTAATTGTTTTTCAAGGAGATAATAATTTCTTAGCTTTTGTAAGCGCTGTTAGGGATGAATGGATAAGTAATTAACATTTTCTGAAATAAGTTGTAGCAATTTCTCCGTATCCGCAAATCTATTTGTACTTCGCATTACAACTAAAATAACTGAATGTCCTTTAATAACTGTTGATGTTACCAGCACTTCACCTGCTTCCTCAGTATATCCTGTTTTTACTCCGCTTACACCGTACAGTCCAAGTAATTTATTTAAATTATTTACATTGTATCCAAAACTTCTATCAACACTTTCTATAGTTTTTGTTTTTGTATCTACAATCCTTGCAAAATTTTTATTTTTAATAGCTACAGATGCAAGCCGAGCTAAATCTTTTGCGGTAGTAAAATTAGCATCATCTTGCAGTCCAGCTGGGTCACCAAAATGAGTATTGGTCAGTGATAATTCCTGCGCTTTTTCATTCATTTTTGCAACAAAAGCTTCCTCTCCTCCAGGATAGTTTTGCGCAATTGCATGCGCACTATCATTCGCTGAGGGAAGAAGCATTAAATATAACATATTTTCAAATGTCAGTCTTTCACCTTGTAGTAACCCAATTACAGACCCTTCGGAAAAAGGCATTTTTACTGTTAATATATCATCCAGATGAAAATAGCCTAAGCTCACTAAAGCTGTCATGATTTTTGTTGTAGAAGCAGGAGAAAATCGTATTTCAGGATTTTTTTCGTAAAGAATTACCTTTGAATCATTATCCATTACAACAGCTGCTTGAGCCGAAATATCAGGTAAAAAATCCCTACTGATAACTGGATATTTTGCTGCAGGCGCAACCTGAAATGGAACGCTCAAAAGAGTGTAGTCTTGTAAATTATTATAAACCCATGTATTTGTTATAAAAAGTAGAGAGGTAGCAAGAAGAAGACTAACAGGTAGAATAAAGTCTCTATGCTTTTCTAAAACTTTTTTACTTTTCTTTTTTTGGCTTTGGATAAAGGACAGAAAGTCTTTCATCAATTCGTTCCAAATCCCTTGGAAACATACTCGCTTCCCTAACATTTTTTATTTCAAGAATCTGCATAGTCATTCTTTCAAGACCAAAAGCAAATCCACCTTCAGGAGGCGCACCGTATTGGAATGCTTCTAAAAACATGCTTACTTTTTTTGGATCCATATTCCATTCTTTTACATGCTTCATGAGTTGCTCATAATCATTAATTCTTCTGCCACCTGAAAGCCATTCAATTCCACGGCATAATAAATCCATTCCTTCATTAAACTCTGGATTTTCAGGATTTGGATATACATAAAATGGTTTCTTCTTTGTGGGATACCCATAGACAAAAATAAAATCTGACCCAGTCTCTTCTTTTATAATATTGCATATTTCTCTTTCATCTTCTGGATTGAGATCTTTATCTCCCCTCACATCTCTACCTGTTTTTTGAAATATTTTATCTTGTACTTCACTAAGAGACATAGTAGGGGTCTTGTCTATCATAACGGGCAAAGTTGTATGAAACATTTCAATTTCCTTTTTGTTTTCCTCTTTTACTCTTTTGAGAATAAAACGCACCACATCTTCCGCCATATCGCGAACATCTTCCCAAGATTCAATAAAACCCATCTCAGCGTCCAGAGATACTACTTCTGTAAGATGACGAGTTGTAACGCTTGGCTCTGCACGGAAGATTTTATTTACAGAAAATACTCTTTCAAATGCGGTCATTACGATTTGCTTATAAAGCTGTGGACTCTGAGAAAGATATGCTTTAGTATTAAAATAATTCACCTCAAAAACTTCTGCTCCGCCTTCAGCAACAGCCGGCGCAATAGAAGGAGCTTGAAACTCCATAAAGCCATTAGCTTTCATGAACTCGCGGAATGCATCCACAATTACAGCCTGCACTTTAAATATGGCCTGAATTCGAGGATGCCTAAGCGTAAGTGCTCTATGATCTAAAAGTGTGGGTAGCTCTAAATTAAGTTCATCTGACCCTATATCAAATGGTAATGGCGCTGCCTTTGCCAAAATTTTTATTTGCTTTGCCTCAAGCTCTACTGTGCCTGTTTCAAGCTTTTCATTAATAAGTTTTTCTGGTCTCTTATTAACAACTCCCTTAATCTCTACCACATATTCACTTCTAACTTCTGTTGCAATATTATGTGCCTCGGGAGAAGTTTGAGGTAGGAAAACAACCTGCATAAGTCCTGTCCTATCACGAAGATCCATGAAAATTAGCTTCCCATGATCACGCCTGACATGAACCCAGCCTTTTATTAAAACTTCTTCTCCAACCTTTTTTATCGTATCTAGGATAAGAGTACGCTGCATATGGTTATTTTACCTTGAAGCTAAGATTTTTACAATACAGAAAGCCTAAACTAGAATTAGGAAGTATGAATTATGAATTAAGCACAAAATTAAAGAGATTCAGACATCAGTCCGGTAGTATTTCCATCTTGTGCTTCATGCTAATGGAGATATAGTCTTATAGTTAATTCGCCCAGATATGAGTCTTTTCTTACAGTCTAGCCTCAAAATGCCTCTTGACAAGGCAAAAGAAGAATGCTAGTCTTATAGCGGATCATGAAAAGTTTACAATATCACATTATTTGCCGATTTACTCTTCCTATATAGGGAGACGTCGCATGTGATATGCACGACATCTCCCCAGAAATGAGGGAGATTTTTTTATGAATAAATATTTAAAAATGGGTAAAGCAAAGAATAAAAATAATACAAAGGAGGTGAAATAATATGTTAGTAGAACAATTAGATTGGAGATCATTATCAAAGTTAGATGGCCAAAGAAGAGCCACCGTATTAGAGGCAAATTATACGCCTACCGATGAAAGGACTACCGCTCAGCAAAGAGCAATTGGTGAGGCTAATGAGTTAGTGGCTAAAAGAGCACGCAGATTAGCTAATATGAATATAGCTAGTGGCGTTCATGTGCCTACAACTAACGGTGTTACATATTATAGGGACGGAAAAGGAACACCGAGGGGAAGATAATAAAAGATTTATTTGGCTTTATTGGTTTTTTAAATAGACGGTAGCTTCGTGCACCGTCTATTTTATTGCTTTATGTCTTTCACCTTTAACTGTAATTCCGTATTCCCCTGCCACTCATTTTCATCAACAGTATAAGCTATTTCTATTTCCTGCCCGGGTTTTAAATTATCAAACAGCTCCCCCATCCCAAATGCAATCGCGTTAAAACTAGTATTTGGTATTTTGTATTTAGTATTTAGCCCCTGATCTTTAGTAGTATTTCCTTGTGTATTGGAAATTGGAAATTGGAAATTGGAAATTCTTAACTTAAGGTGTTTGCCTTCGGCTCCTATTTTCCTAACTTCCTGAATGACAACTTTACTTGCAAAAACGGGTTCAAAATTTGCCATACCAAATGGTCCTAGTTTCTGAAGTTTTGTAAACAATTCTTGAGATACAAGATCTAGTGGAATTTCAGAATCAATTTTTAATATCCTTGTCAAAAGTCCATCATGTAGCTGTTCTTCAGCTAAATCTTCCAATGCTTTTTGCAAAAGCTCAATCTTTTCTGTTTCTATAGTAAATCCCGCTGCCATAGGATGTCCACCTGCATCTACCAGCAGATGTGATGCGCTTCTTATAAATTCAATAATATTAAACCCACTAACAGATCTCGCTGATGCTTTGGAATATTTTTCTCCCTTAGATAAAACAATTGCAGGTCTGTAAAATTCTTCAACCAATTTTCCTGCTACTAATCCTATTACTCCCTGCTCATAACTCTCATCCGCAATAAAAAGCAATTTTTTCTTTTCACTTATTTCTAATTGCTTATCTCTAAAGGCTGCGACAGCGTGTTCTCCTAATGATTTCGTCAGGACTTGTCTCTCTCTGTTAGTAACACCAAGCTTATTTGCGAGTATTCTGGCTCTCATATTATCTTTTGTACATAAAAGTCTTAGACTATCCATTGCAGACTCCATTCTTCCCATTGCATTTAGTCTGGGTCCAATTACATGCCCTATTGCATAGACGTCTAATTTTTCCCTATCTATTTGTGCTTCATCAAAAAGAGCCAGAAGGCCTGGGCGAGTAGTTTTCTTTAGAGCCTCTAAACCAAATTTAAGAAGTGTTCTATTAGCTCCAGTTAAAGGGACCAGATCAGCAACAGTGGCCAGAGCAACAAGAGCTAAGTGATCTTTGAAACCCTTCGATTCGCTCCACTCACTCAGGGAAGAATTTTTGCCTGAGCTTGTCGAAGGCATCCTTAGAATTTCTTGCGAGAGCAAGAATGCTACACCAGCTCCGCAGAGTTTTGTAGTATGGACAATTGCTAATGCTTCAGGTAATTCTTTTGAGGGAGTATGATGATCTGTAATAATTACATCTATCCCCTGAC
>WNFL01014494.1_pt1 | contig 12866 bp, 13 predicted proteins | sample 5400361 | NCBI WGS metagenome assembly WNFL01 (sample SAMN13153351, study PRJNA577476) | soil metagenome | isolation source: 40 cm soil on Douglas fir-dominated hillslope | place: USA:California | collected 2013-09-17
AACGACTGGCGTCGCCGTTCCCTGACTGCCAATCGTAAGATCCGTTCGGTGCCAGCCAAGTTGTGAAGCGGTGCGCCTTCGATGGCAGTTTGCGCAGCGAACGTCGCATTTCTCGATTTCGGCCGCCACCACGGACCATGGCTTGCCAATCACAAGCAGCGCGACGTCCTGAAGTTTGGTTGTGCGGTCACGGTGATCGAACTGCAGCGTGACGATGTCGCTCTCGCCACAGTCAGCGCATGGATGAGAACGAAGATATGCACGTAGAAGTCGCCGGTTCTCGGTGCGGCGACGCCGACTGCGGTCAACTTCACGAGCGATGTACTCGGACCGATTGCGAAGGTAATGCGATCGGCGATATGCCGCCTGACAGGAGCGGCAATGGGACTGCTTCGTGCCAAGCGCCTTACTTCGGAAGGCGAAGGCGGAGAGAGGTTTTGAGGCAGGCTCGTTGGAGTCTGGGATCTTGATCGGGTCAACTGCCACGAAGGACCTCTGAGGTCGGGGTCGGCCCTTCGCTCCGCCTGACGAGCCTCTAGAACACGTGTTCTATCAAATCGGACCCGGACAATCAAGCCCCGCGCGCGAATAATTCACGCGATGGCGTGGAAGAAATCTCCACCCGAGCTGATCGCTGCATTCGAAAAGGCGAAGCCCAACGATCCGAGCGTGACCTCGCGGCCGATGTTCGGGTACCCCGCGCTCTTCCTGAACGGCAAGATGTTCGCTGGCACGTTCCAAGACAAGATCGTCGTGAAGTTCGGCGATGACCGCAACCTCCCGGGCGCGAAGACTGCAAAAGGATTCGAGCCGATGCCGGGACGTCCGATGACTGGTTTCTTTGTCGTCCCCGATGCGGTGGTCAAGAGTCCCGCAAAGCTCCGCGCCTGGATCGATCACGCTCACACCTACGCGAAGACGTTGCCCGCGAAGAAGGCGCGTTAACTAGCGGACGGGCATTCTCCGCGCGGAGAGCGAGATCGACTCATGCGCCTCGGGCTCAGGCTTCTCGGTCGCACCGATGATGATGCCGACCGCGAGCGAGAGCATCGCTCCGGTGATCGCCGAGAGGAACAGCACGCCGTTCGTCGGACGGTCCGGCGCGTTGTCGAGCATCGAAAGACTGATCGCCATCATGTAGAGGATCCCCGCGCCGGCGACCACGCCCGCACCTGCTGCCATCACGTACAGCGCAAACCAGCGCTTCGGCCGCCTCAGCAGTGTGTCGAAGAAGGTTCGGAGAAGACGGGTGACCGTCCACACGGTCAACGCCGCGATGGTCCAGGCGAGGACGGTCGCGATCCAGGTCTCGAGGGTCGCGGTCGCGAGTCGCGACACCAGACCGGCCATTTGTGACCAAAGGACCGCGGGATCGAGCTGTGTGCCGAGCTGCCCGAAGCGATCGCTCGGGTTTTGCAGCATGGTGAGGAGAGCCGACTTCACCTCGGCCGCACGCACGGGATTGAACAGCGACTCCTGTCGCAGCGAAAGGCCGGTCTGCGCGTACGCGCCTAGTGACTGAACTCCCATCGCGACCGCCACGACCATCGTCAACGCCGCGCTCGCGGCGACCGTAAGCACGCCGGTGAGTCCGAACACCGCGGCGCTCGTCAGGATCATCGCCGGGGCGAGCCCGATCGGAGTAAGCACGGGTGTCGCCATGGCCACGGCGATCTGCTCTGCCGGTGCGCTTCGCGCCCACAGGAAGACTCCGAGGATCGCCAGAAGTAACGCGAGGCCTGGAACGAAGATGAAGACGAAGGCGGTCACCATGACCCACGCGATCGCGATCGCCACGCCGAGCTGCCCGGCGAACGCCACGACGGCGACGAGCCCCGCGGCGAGAAGTGCCCCAACGACCCCGAAACCTGTGAGCAATGCCATGGCGAAGACGGGGAGGGCTGCGCACATCGCGAAGAAGGCTCCGCGGAGCGGTCGCCCGTAGCTCGATAGAAGCGCGACGACCGGACTCTGCTCGGTCTTCGGAACGAAGTCCTCGAGCGGGTCGGCCATCACCATGCGCGTCGTCGCGAGCTCTTTGTCGACGTTCTCGATGCGCTGAAGTGCTGTCGCGAAGTCGCTGGCCTTCTGGTAGCGGAGGTTCGGTTGCTTCGCGAGAGCCTTCAGAACCACCGAGTCGAGCTCCCGCGGGAGCGACGGTCGAAGGTGGCTGGGCGGTACGGGCTGCCGGACCACGTGATCGCGCAGCAGCACGGCGGCGTTCGTGCTCGTGAACGGCGGTTTGGCCATACACGTCCGACTGGACGGTCGCGCTCTTGCCCTCGACGCGCTCGGGTGCGACGTACATCGCGGTCGCGTAGAGCTGCGGCGTATCAGCGTCCTCCTGTGGCGCGCGCGCGATGCCGAAGTCGCAGATCTTCGCTGTGTCGTTCGCGTCGAAGAGGATGTTCGCCGGCTTGAGGTCGGCGTGAATGATGCCTTTCGAATGCGCGAAGGCGAGCCCGTTCGCCACCTCCACCGCGATGCGGACAGCGTCGCCGGTCTTGAGGGGACCGGCCTGCTCGATGCGCTGCTTCATCGAACCGCCGGGGAGGTACTCCATGACAATGAACGGAGAATCGTCGACTTCGCCGACGTCGTAGACCGCGACGATGTTCGGGTGCGAAAGCTGCGCGAGCGCGCGCGCTTCCTTCACGAACATCCGGCGGAGGTTTCCATCGGCTGCGGCCGCGGGGTCGAGGACCTTCAGGGCAACGTCGCGGTTGAGCGCTTGATCGCGGGCGAGGTAGACCTGAGAAGAGCCGCCCACTCCGAGCGGCTCCTCGATCTTGTACCGACCCTGTAGAACCCGCTCCATTCCCAACTCCGTTGCTCGCGCTGGCGCGCCGACTATAACGCCGGCACTTCGCGTTGCGACATGTGTGAGCGGGTTCGACATGATTCCGCCTCCGCCCCGACTCCCCAGCCGTTACGTGCAACGCGAGGCGCGGAGACGCGTTCCGACTCGCGACCGAACGGATACCGGAAATGTGCGCGCTAGGGAGTCTTTGGCGTCGTCGTGTTGGTCGTCGTCTTCGGCGGCGCCTTGCGATCCACGAACGTGGCGATCTCCGCGGCGACCTTCGTCTTCAGCGTCGTGGCTTGGTCCACCGTGAGCTTGTTGTTCGCCACCGCTTTGTCGATGTTCGCGTTCGCGGCCGTCGTGAGTACCTGCACCAGACCGTCACGGCTCTTGCCTCTGTCGTTCGCGATATCGCCGAGGCTCTTGCCGCTGCGCACCGCGGTCGTCACATCCTGGAGCGTGATTCCACCCAGGTAGTCCCGCGCGGTCTGGAGCATGTCGCCGAGGAAGGACCTCACGTTCGGTGCGATCACGCGTGGCGCGGTCGCCGGCTTCGTGGGCCAGGTCCGATCGACGAATGTGTTGATCTCCGTCGCAAGCCCGTCCCGCAGCTTCGTTGCCTGATCGTTGGTGATCTTCTTGTCGGTGAGCGCCTTCGTGATGTCGTCGTTGGCGGCGACCGACAAAGCCGTCACCAGCCCCGCCTTGCTCTTGTTCGGCGTCGCGTCCGCGATCTTTCCCAGGGTCGTTCCGGGAAGCTTTGTGACGAGGTCCTTCTGCGCCAGCCCGAGGTACTTGGCCGACTCGCCGAGGAAGTCGCGGACAACCTTCGCCGTGCGCACTTGCTTCGCGCTGGCGTCCTTCGCAGCCGCGACGATTGCGTCCTCCTGCTGCTGCGTGATGACGCCCTTCTGGACGAGGCCGTCGAGAAGCTGCTTGAGCTTGTCGCCGGTCTTGTCCTCGCCCATCACGGAAGAAGCGGCAGGGGCGAGGGCGGAAACCAGGCCCGCGGACGCATCCGGACCGAAAGCACCCAGGGCTGCCGCGCCGAAGAGACCGAGGCTTCCGATGCCCAGCGCGGCCGCCAACATGAGCTTCTGCCGCATTGTCTTCACTTCCGTCCGCCCCCTTGGAGGTTCTCGCCCTAACTACTACCTGTCTAACGCATCCGTTTCCCAAAGTGTGTCAGCGAGCGGGCGGAGCCAGAGGTCCTTACACGCCGCTAACATCCTTCTTCTCCCGTGCGGATTACGTTCGCGGCCGCCGAGGTCGCTCCCTACGCCAAGGTCGGCGGCCTCGCCGATGTCGCGGGCTCACTGCCGCAGGCGCTTGCCTCGCTGGGCCACGACGTGAGTGTCTACATGCCGTTTCACCTCTCGATCGACGCACAGAAGTTCGGGATCCCGACATCCGGCGCGCGTACGCACTCGATCCCGTACGGCGCCGCCCGGGCCCGCATCGAATACCCCGAGATCACCGTAGCCGGCGTTCGAACCGTGTTCGTGCGCAGTGCGCGCATCGGGCGCGACAAGGTCTACGGGGCTAACGACGACGCAAAGCGCTACGCCTTGTTCTGCCGTGCCGTGCTCGAAGATCTGATCGAGGCTCCGCCCGACGTCGTGCATGCGCACGATTGGCATGCGGCGCTTCTCGTTCCTCTCGCGGCGCGCGCCCGCCAGCTGCGGCGAGCGGCGACTGTCTTCACGATCCACAACCTCGCGTACCAGGGACGAACGAGCGCCGACGTGCTCAAGCTCGTCGGTCTCCCACGCGCGCGACTGTCGATCGAGGACAAGGGTGAGGCGAATCCGATGGCCCGCGCGATCGCCACCGCGGACATCGTCTCGACCGTCAGCGAGCGCTACGCGGAAGAGATCCTGACCCCGGAGTTCGGCGAGCGCCTGGAGGGACTCCTGCGGGAGCGACGAGCCGACCTCTGGGGCATCACCAACGGCATCGACACCAAATTCTTCGATCCGGCGCACGATCCACACATCCCGGCGCACTACGACGCGGACGACCAGAACGGCAAAGCGATCTGCAAGGCGGCCCTCCAAAAGGAGACGGGTCTGGCGGTCGAGGCCGCGGCCCCGATCTTCGGGGTCATCGGTCGTCTCGTGGAGCAAAAGGGCGTGGACCTCCTGACCGCCGTCGCACCGTGGCTTCTCGATACAGGCGGACAGCTCGCCGTTCTTGGCAGCGGCGATCCGGCCTACGAGGAGAAGTGGCGCGACCTGGCGCAGCGGATCTATGCGGGGGCGGATCTCTTCCTGATGCCATCGCGGTTCGAGCCGTGCGGTCTGGGACAGCTCATCTCGCTTCGGTACGGGACGATCCCGGTGGTGCGTGCGGTCGGTGGTCTCGCGACCACCGTCCGCGACGTCGACGCCGATCCGAAGGGCAACGGCTTCTCCTTCATCAAGTACGAGGCGGCCGCGTTCTCCGACGCGATCCTGCGCGCCCTCCACCGGTACAAGGCGGATGGAGATCCGTGGCGGCAGCTCCGAACGCGTGCGATGCGAGAGGACCATTCGTGGGCGGCATCGGCGAAGAGGTACGTCGAGATGTACGCCGCCGCGGCCAAAGCCAGGCGCGCCGCATGAAGACGGATACGCGAGCTTCGATCGTCGAGCTCGAAGAGCGGATCGCGGCGCTTCCTCCGGAGGCGCGGGCAGCCGCCGAGCGCATCTTCGCGGTGTCGTCGACGGTGGGGCGGCTCGACCCGCCGCCTGAAATGCGAGACTGGATCACCAAGCAGTTCGGCTCGGTCGACGCTGTGTTGGCTCAGAAGATCGTCAAGGTCACCAATCTCGTGATGCTCGAGGGCGCGCTCTTCAACGACCTGCGCGCCCGGCGTCCTCTCGAGGTAAGAGGCGCGGACGAGGTCCGCGAGACGATCGAGAAGTCCCGCAATGATCCGTTCTGCCACCCCGAGACCGGCACGCCGGCCGACACCTTCGGTCGGATCCGGGGGGAGCACGGGATCACCGCGTCGAACATCGCGAAGTACGACGGGTACCACGGGGTATTGGTGTTCGACGAGCACGATCCTCTTGCTCCGATGGACGCGGAGGTCATTCGCGATCGACTCCTCACCGCGCGCCGATGGGCTCTCGCGGCGAATGAGGAGGATCCCAGCTCGAAGTACTACTTCCTCATCTGGAACTGCCTGTGGCGTGCCGGTGGATCGATCGTGCATGGCCACATGCAGATGACCACCACACGTGGCATGCATTACCCGCGGGTCGAGATGCTTCGCCGTCGCGCCCTGGAGTACGACGAGCAGTACGGGCACGATTACTTCGACGATCTCTGGCTCATTCACGACGCGCTCGGTCTTGGGCATGAGCGCGACGGCGCGCGTGTTTTCGCGGCCCTGGCTCCCATCAAAGAGAGCGAGGTCATCATTCTTGGCCGTCCCGGTGAAGACGAAACATCCCTCGCGGGGGCGATAGCCGGTGTCATTTCGGCATATCGGCCGCTCAACGCGGACGGCAACGACTGGCGCCGTTTTCCGCCGCACGCGCGCCTTGTGGACCGTGGCGACCCTGCCAACAGGACCAGCGACATCGGTGGCATGGAACTGTACGCAGCGAGCGTCGTAGCGGCTGATCCCTTCCGTTTAGCCGAACTGCTTCGCGTCTAGAGGGAATCAGAGCCCTCCGCGCTATTGACGCTCGCTTTGTCCCTTGCATAGTGTGCGACAAAGTGGCCGAACACTCATTCGTTTCCAGGCGTGACAACACCTTCCGCGAGTACCCACCCGCGTCTGCGCAGCTCGCGATGATCATCCCGTTCTACGGCGAGCTGACCGTTTGGATCCGAAAAGCCGACGCCGCCGGATGGCATTTCCCGACGAGCGGGCGCAAGGCCGGCGAGACGATCCTCGAGGTCGCCAAGCGTGAGCTCTGGGACTCGGCGCGCATCGTCCCACCGCGCTTGGACCTGCTCGGCGCGATCCGCTACCAGACTCCAAAGAGCACGACCGCCTACGTCTACATGTGCGAGGTCAGCCACCTCTCCTGGTGGTACGACGCTCCTGAGAAAGACAAGGTCGCGGAGATCGGCGTCTTCCGGACGCTGCCTGCACCCCTCGCTTCCGAGTCGGTCGAGGTAGTCCTCGAGGCGGCACTCCGCGCACGACGCACCGGCCTTCGCTAAGCACAGCTGATCTCGACGGGGCAGCGGTCCCGTCCTAGTGGAAGAGTCGAGACACCGCGCGCAGCAGATCGTCGCCGCTCAAGCCGTCACCGTAGAAATCCTCGCCGACGCGCACTTCGAAGTGGAGATGCGGCCCGCCCTGCGGATAGCCTGAGCTCCCCACGAGGCCGATGAGCGTACCCGCCTCGACCCTCTGTCCGACCACGAGTGGCTCCACCCTAGAAAGATGCGCGTAGCGCGTGACCAGACCCTTGCCGTGATCGATCCAGACCTGGCGTCCGCGTATGCGATCGAGCGTCGCCGCGGGTGTGTACCCGAGAGTGACCGCCTCGGACAGCGCTAGGTCCTGCTCATCCGCAGTCCAGTCGCTGAAGCTCACATCGACCCGGGCGACCGTCCCGCTCGCGGCGACGAGCACAGGGGTTCCTTCCGGAGCGGGGAAGTCGATCCCCTCGTGCACGCCGCTCCGATAGTCGCGCGGAGCGCCGGGCAGGAGCTCAGGATCTTGGGGAATGTCGCCTCCCTCGATCGGCAACGCGAACATGCCCCAGAACCGCACGTAGCTGCGCGCGCCACGCGCGCCGACGTCCGGTGGCGTCGTCGCGATGGCCGGCATCGGCGTGTAGCGGGGCACCCCGGCCAGGCCAGCGGCGAGCGGCGCCGAGCCCGACGACGTCGACACGGCGACGACGCCGAACAGGACGACAGAGAGAATCGCGAGGATGATTCGCACGGCGACCTACGCTACCGCCGGAACCGTGCCAACCCAGCGCAATGCGGTTTCATCAAACCTATACTTCAGAGAGCGCCACCACCTTTAAGGACCGGTCCTGTGAGGCCGGGAAGGAGCGCCAGACGACCACGCTGCTCGCGGCGGACGACGTCCGTCGAGCCATCATGCGGATCGCGCACGAGATCGTCGAGCGTGACCGTGATCTCTCCCTTCTCGCCATCGTCGGTATTCGCGCGCGCGGCGACGCGCTCGCCGCCCGCATCCAGACGGCGATCCGGGCGAACGAGGGCGTCAATGTCCCGCTCGGTGCGATCGACATCACGCTCTATCGCGACGACCTGACGCGCATCGGATACGCGCCGGTGGTGCGCGAGTCGGAGATCCCGTTCTCTGTCGATGGACGCGTGGTCGTCCTCGTCGACGACGTTCTTTTCACCGGTCGCACGATCCGCGCCGCGATGGACGCACTCGTTGGCTACGGGCGCCCGCGCGCGATACGCCTCGCGGTGCTCGTCGACCGCGGACATCGCGAGCTTCCGATCCGCGCCGACTTCGTCGGCAAGAACGTGCCGACCGCAGCCGGGGACGACGTGCGAGTGCATCTCGCCGAGGTGGACGGCCGCGACGAGGTCGAGGTCGTCACGAAGGTGCCCGCATGAAGTGGAGCCGCCGTCACGTCCTCGACACCGACGACTGGTCGCGCGACGAGATCGAGACCGTCCTCGAGCAAACGCGAGCGATGGTCGAGATCCTGCGGCGCCCGATCCGGCGCGCTCCGCCGCTTCGCGGACGCACGGTCATCCTCTTCTTCGCCGAGGCATCGACGCGCACGCGCGTCTCGTTCGAGCTCGCCGCGAAAGCGTTGTCCGCGGATGTTACGAATATCACGGCGAGCGGATCGTCGGTCGAGAAGGGCGAGTCGTTGTACGACACCGTCCGCACGCTGCAGGCGCTCGGTGGCGACGTCGTCGTGATGCGACATGCCTCTTCGGGTGCGCCGTACTTCGTCGCCGAGCGGACCGACGCCGCCGTCATCAACGCAGGCGATGGGTGGCATGCCCACCCGACGCAGGGCCTGCTCGATGCGTACACGCTCCGCGACGCGCTGGGCGATCTCGATGGAAAACGCATCGTGATCGTTGGCGACGTTCTGCATAGCCGCGTCGCGCGTTCGGACATAAACACGCTCATCCCGCTCGGCGCTCGTGTCACGCTTTCCGGTCCGCCGACCCTGATCCCGACGGCCTGGCGGTGCGGGCAATTGCCGCCCGGCGTCATGTACGAGTCCGATCTCGACAAGGCGCTCGACGGGGCCGATGCGGTCATCGCGCTACGCCTTCAGCGCGAGCGACAGGAGTCGGGGCTTCTGCCGTCTCTTCGCGAGTACTCACGGGTGTGGGGCGTCACCGCCGCTCGTGTCGGGCGGATGCGGCCCGGCGCGCCGGTCATGCATCCCGGTCCGATGAACGAAGGCGTCGAGATCGACGCGGCGGTCGCGCACGGGACCCGCTCGCTGATCGAGAAGCAGGTCACGAACGGGGTCGCGGTACGGATGGCGCTTCTGTACCTGCTGGCCGCAACCGTTCCTCTGGAGGAACGCGCTTGAGTCTCGATCGGCGCGCACTCGAAGCGAAGGGCTACCTCGTGGTGCCGGGGTTCATCGATCTTCACGCGCACCTGCGCGAGCCCGGGTTCGAGGATTCGGAAACCATCGCTACCGGGGCGAGGGCCGCTCTGCGTGGCGGGTTCACAACCGTCTGCGCGATGCCGAACACCGAGCCCGCGATCGATTCGCCGGGACTCGTCGCCGAGATCCTCGCTCGCGGGCGATCGTCCGGGGGAGCCCGCGTGTTGCCGATCGCCGCGATCACGCGCGGCAGGAACGGTCGCGAGCTCGCCGACCTCGTCGAGCTCGCCGCCGCTGGCGCAGTCGCGTTCTCCGACGACGGAACGCCGGTCGAGGACGGTCGCCTCTTCAGAAGCGCGCTCGAGTACGCCCGCGTGACCGGACGCCCTGTCATCGAGCATCCCCAGGACCTCGCCCTTTCGGCGAAGGGCGTCATGCACGAAGGCGTTGTTTCCGCCCGGCTCGGCCTTCCGGGGATGCCCGCGGCGGCGGAAGAGACGGCGGTCGCGCGTGACATCACGCTCGCGAAGATGACCGGAGGGCGTTTGCACCTCACGCATCTCTCGACCGCCGGATCGATCGAGCTCGTCCGACGCGCGAAAGCCGAGGGCGCGCCCATCACCTGCGACGTCACGCCGCATCACCTCGCGATGACCGATGACTGGGTCGGGGGCTCGCGAGCGTTCGCCTGGGAAGTCCCCGATGAAGCGCTGCAGGGCGTTCCCTACGACTCGTCGACGAAGGTCAACCCGCCGCTTCGCGGTCACGCCGACGTCCGGGCACTGTGGGCCGGGCTCGCCGATGGGACCGTCGACGCGATCGCGACCGACCACGCGCCGCACGCGTCCGTGAAGAAGGACGTCGAATTCGATCAGGCCGCCTTCGGGATCTCCGGTCTCGAGACCGCGCTGGCGCTCGTGCTCGGCGGCGTGCGCGTCCACTGGGCGCCGATCGGCGCGGTGATCGACGCGCTGACGGTCGGGCCCGCACGTGTACTCGGGATCGAGCTCCACGACGACGATTGGGTCGCCATCGACCGCGATGCGGAGTGGCTCGTGACCGCGGAACAGCTCGTGTCGAAGGGAAAGAACACGCCTGTCCTCGGTCGCACGGTCATAGGCCGGGTCGTGCACGTCTCGCTTGGGGGCGAATCGAAGCTCGGTGAAAGGCGGGAGGGAAATGCGGAAGCGGTCGGCCGTCGCTGAGCTGGAAGGGCAATTGCATCTTTATGCATCCGAAACGTATAGTTATGCACCGATGACCAGGGCGGCGGTCCTCGGGCTGGAAGACGGCTCGACGTGGTGGGGCGAGGCGTTCGGCGATGGATCGCCGGCGTCGGGCGAGGTCGTCTTCAACACCGCGATGACTGGCTATCAGGAGATCGCATCGGACGCCTCGTACAACGGACAGATCGTCGTACTGACCTACCCGCTCATCGGTAACTACGGGACCTTCGAGCGCGCCGCCGAGAGCCGGCGTCCGTGGGTCGAAGGGCTGATCGTCCGCGAGCTCGTCGACACATGTCGCGAGGGGACGATCGATCTCGAGGCATATCTGCGCTCGTACGGTGTCCCCGGGCTCGTCGGCATCGACACGCGCGCCCTGGTCCGTCGACTTCGCGCAAAGGGCACGCTTCGCGGCGCGATCCTGCAGGTGCCGCCGCACCGTTCGCAGAGCGAGGACATCGCGCGCGAGGCCGTGGCCACGGCGCGGTCGATTCCCGCGCTCGCCACGAAGCCCCTGGTCGTCGAATCCAGCGGGCTCGAGCGCCAGCTCGGAAGCGGTCCCAAGGTCGCCCTGCTCGACACCGGCGTGAAAGAGAACCAGATCCGTTGCCTCGTGCAGAAGGGCGCGACGGTCAAGGTCTTTCCGGCGACGTCGATGGCGCGCGAGATCCTCTCTTGGTCGCCGGACGGGATCGTCATCTCCAACGGGCCTGGCGACCCCGCGGCGATCCCGCTGATCGCGGCCGCGACGCGCACCCTCGTCGAGGCGGCGTCGTCGCGCGGGATGAACCGCGCACTTCCGATCCTCGGGATCTGCCTCGGCCATCAGCTCGTCGGGCGCGCGATCGGCGCGACCACGTCACGGCTGCCGTTCGGTCATCACGGCGCGAACCATCCGGTGCAGGACCTCCGCACCGGGCGCGTCGCGATCACGAGCCAGAACCACGAGTTCCAGGTCGACGAGGCGTCGATCCCATCCGATTCGGGATTTGTCGTCTCGTCGCGGAACTTGAACGACGGCTCAGTGGAAGGCCTCGCGCACGAGCGCCTTCCGATCCGCACGTACCAGTACCACCCCGAGGGCGCGCCGGGACCGAAGGACAACGAGCCGGTGTTCGACTCGTTCCTCGACGAGGTGCGCGACGCGGTCTCCCGCAAGTGACGCGCTACGAGTACCGGACCGTCGACGTCTTTACCGACAAACCGTTCGCGGGCAATCCGCTCGCTGTCTTCCGCGAGCCCGGGAAGCTCGATGCCGCGACGATGCAAGCGATAGCGAAGGAGCTTCACCTCTCGGAGACGACCTTCGTGCTTCCACCGAGCTCGTCGACGGCGGCCGATCATCGAGTCCGGATCTTCACACCCGACGCCGAGCTCCCCTTCGCCGGGCATCCGACCATCGGGACGGCATTCGTCCTCGCCGACGGAAAAGACGGCACGACACGTCTGGAGGAGGGCGTCGGCGTCATCCGCGTGACCCTCCGCGAAGGGTTCGTGCAGATGGACCAGCCCCTGCCCACGTTCACCGGGACGACCATCACGCGGAAAGCCGCGGCGGAGGCCCTCGGGCTAGCGGTCGAGGAAGTGCGGAACGACGTTCCGATCCAGACCGGGTCGTCCGGTGTCCCATTCCTGTTCGTTCCCCTCGCGAACCTCAAGGCCGTTCGCCGGGCGCGCCGCCCCGCCGGTCTCGACGCGAGCGTCTACGTCTTCGCGATGAGCGGGGAGCGCTCGGGGTCGCAGGTGCATGGCCGGATGTTCGATCAAGGATTGGGCATCGGCGAAGACCCCGGCACCGGCTCTGCCCAGGGTCCGCTGGGTGCCTACATCGTGGCGCACGAGCTGGTGCAGGCAGAGCAGGGCTTCGAGATCGGACGGCCCAGCATCCTCGACATCGAGGTCGATAGCGCCGGTGGGGCGATCAAAGCGGTCCGTGTCGGCGGCCGCTGCGTTGCGCTGGGCGGCGGCTGGCTCGACCTGTGAAAGTCCTGATCATCGGCAGCGGACCGATCCTCATCGGCCAGGCGGCGGAGTTCGACTACGCCGGAACGCAGGCCTGCCGGGCGCTACGCGAGGAAGGCATCGAGACCGTCCTCGTTAACTCGAATCCCGCGACGATCATGACCGACCCCGGCGTAGCGGACATCACCTACCTCGAGCCGCTCACCGTGGACGTGATCGAGCGGATCATCGAGAAAGAGCGACCGAGCGGACTTCTCGCGACCCTCGGCGGCCAGACCGGCTTGAACCTCGCGGTGCAGCTGGCCGAGTCCGGTGTGCTCGAGCGCTTCGGCGTCAAGCTCCTGGGCACGCCGC
>WNFL01118049.1_pt2 | contig 12866 bp, 12 predicted proteins | sample 5400361 | NCBI WGS metagenome assembly WNFL01 (sample SAMN13153351, study PRJNA577476) | soil metagenome | isolation source: 40 cm soil on Douglas fir-dominated hillslope | place: USA:California | collected 2013-09-17
GGACGCCGCGGTGACGCCCGAACAGCTCGTGGTCGAGCGCCACACGCTCTCCAACGGGCTGGTCGTGCTCACCCACGAGGACCACAGCGTCCCGACCATCACCTTCTGGCAGTGGTACCGGGTGGGCTCGCGCAACGAATCCCCCGGCATCACCGGCATCTCGCACTTCTTCGAGCACATGATGTTCAACGGCTCGAAGCAGGTGCCGCCCAAGGAATACGACAGGATCCTCGAATCGAACGGCGGCTATTCGAACGCCTTCACCGACCGCGACATGACCGCCTACTACGAGGACGTCGCCTCGGACCGGCTCGACAAGGTGCTGTTCCTGGACTCCGATCGCATGGCCTCGCTCTCGCTGCTGCCGGAGCAGCTCAAGAGCGAGATCGAGGTGGTCAAGGAGGAACGCCGCCTGCGCACCGACAACGACATCGCGGGCATGCTCGACGAGCAGCTCTACGCCGCGGCGTTCCTCGCCGCGCCCTATCACTGGCCGGTCTTGGGCTGGATGGGCGATCTGAACCGCATCCAGCGCGACGAGATGATCAACTACTTCCGCACCTATTACGCCCCCAACAACTGCATCCTGGTGCTCACCGGCGACTTCGACACCAAGGTCGCGCTGGCCCAGATCCAGAGCGCCTTCGGCCGCATCCCGGCGCAGAAGCCGCCCGCGCCCCCCATCAACTCCGAGCCCGAGCAGCACGGCGAGCGTCGCGCCCAGGTCCACTACCCGGCGCAGAACGTGAGCTTCGAGTTCGGCTACAAGGCGCCCAGCGTCAAGAGCCCCGACGTCTACGTGCTCGACGTGCTGTCGTCCATCCTCTCGGACGGCGAGTCGTCCCGGCTCCATCAAGCCCTGGTTTACGAGAAGCAGATCGCGCTCTCGGCCAACACCTCGTTCCAGACTCGGCTCGACCCGGCGCTGTTCGAGATCACCATCGAGATGAAGCCGGGCACGAGCGCCGCGGAGGGCGAGAAGGCGGTGGACGAGGTGCTCCAGCGCATCGTGGCCGAGGGCCCGACGCCGCGCGAGCTCGACAAGGCCAAGAACCAGCTCGAAGCGCACTTCGTGCGCCAGCTCCAGACCAACAACGGCGTGGGCCAGACGCTCGGCTACTACGAGCACGTGTTCGGCGACTACCAACGCATGTTCGAGACCGTGCCCACCTATCGCGCGGTGTCCGCGGCCGACTGCAAGCGCGTCGCGAAGCAGATCTTCGACGTGCGCCACCGCACCGTGGTCGAGCTGGTGCCCGAAAAGGAAGACGCCGCCTCCGCCGCGTCGGCCAAGTGAGCCGCGTCGACCCCATGAAAGGATCCACCATGCCGTTGTCGAGATGGTTCAGGCCGGCCGGCGCCCGGCTGCTGGTCGCGGGCGCGCTGCTCGCGGCGCCCGGTCCGGGCGGCTTCGAGCCCGCGGATGCGAACGCCGGCGCGCTGCGGCTGCCGCCGGTCAAGAAGGTGACGCTCCAGAACGGGCTCACGGTGTTCGTGATGCCCACCCACCGCGTGCCGCTGGTGGACTTCCGGCTGGTCGCCCGCGCCGGCTCGGTCAACGATCCGGCCGGCAAGGAGGGACTCGCGGGCCTGACCGCCGACCTGCTCACCCAGGGCGCCGGCAAGCGCACCGCGCGGCAGCTCGCCGAGGAGATCGCGTTCGTGGGCGGCACCCTCGACGCGAATGCGGCGGCCGAGCAGCTCACCGTGACCTGCAGCGTGCTCAAGAAGGACTACGCCACCGGGCTCGAGCTGTTCCGCGACGTGATCGTCTCGCCCACCTTCCCGGCCGAGGAGTTCGCGCGCCGCAAGGCCGAAACGCTCGGCGACCTCGCGAGCGAGAAGGACGACCCCTCGTCGGTCGCCGACCGGGCGCTGGGCCCGTTCCTGATGGGCGCCAACCCGCTCGGCCACCCGGTGGCGGGCTGGGAGAAGACGGTCACCACCCTGACCCGCGCCGACGTCGTGGGGTTCCAGAAGCAGTTCCTCACCCCCGCCAACTCGATGCTGGCGGTGGTGGGCGACGTGGATCCGGACCAGGTCGTGGCCTCGCTCGAGGCGGCCTTCGCGGCCTGGAAGGGCGGCGCCGCGGCCGCGGCCGCCTACGGGGCGCCCGCCGCGGTGTCGGGCCGGCAGCTCGTGATCGTGAGCAAGCCCGAGGTTACCCAGACCCAGATCCGGCTCGCCACGCTCGGCGTGCCGCGCAACTCGCCCGACTACTACACGGTGGTGGTCGCCAACACCATCCTGGGCGGCGGCTTCACCTCGCGGCTCGTGAACGAGATCCGCGTGGTCCAGGGGCTCACCTACGGGATCGCGAGCCGCTGGTCCATGTTCCGCAACGCCGGCACCTTCGTCATCATCACGTTCACCCGCAACGAGACGCTGCGCAAGTGCATCGACGCCTCGCTGGCGGTGGTGCAGAAGCTGGTGGACGAGGGGCCGAGCGAGGCCGAGCTCGCCAAGTCGAAGCGCTACCTCACCGGGCAGTTCCCGCTCGGGCTCCAGGCTTCGGACGCGCTGGCGGCCCAGATCCTCAACATCGAGTTCTACGGCCTCGACCCGCGCTACCTCGAGACCTACGCCGAGCGCGTGGACGCGGTCACCATGGCCGACGTCAAGCGCGTGCTCAAGCAGCGCTTCGGCACCAGCGACCTGCGTATCCTCGTGGTCTCGGACCCCAAGACCGCGAAGCCGGCGCTCGAGGGGCTGGGGCCGATCGCGGTGCAGGACATCCGCTAGCCGGGTGGTTCACCGGGCCGCCGCACCATGAGCCGCGGGCTGCCGCTGCGCATGCTGATCGGGCTGCTCGCCGGGCTGTTGCTCGGCGTGGCGGCCCACGCGCGCTTCGGCGATGCCCCGGGGCTCGAGCGCTTCATCGTGCTGGTCACCGAGCCCGCCGGCCGGATCTTCATCCGGCTCCTGTTCATGCTGGTGATCCCGCTCATCGTGTCGGCGCTGGCGCTGGGGGTCGCGGGGGTCGGCGATCTGGGCCGGCTCGGCCGCATCGGGCTCAAGACCCTGGCCTACACGGTGGTGGTGTCGAGCGTGGCGGTGCTGCTCGGGGTCGGGATGGTGAACCTGTTCCGCCCCGGCGAGGGGCTCTCGCCCGCGCTGCGCGAGCGGCTCGCGGCGCGCGCCACCGCCACCGCGCTGCCGCCCGCGCGCTGCCGCCCGCCGCGCCGGCCGGGGCAACCGGCGTGGACTTCCTCGTCAACCTGGTACCCAACAACGTCATCAAGGCGATGGGCGACGGCGACATGCTGGCGCTCATGGTGTTCGCCGTGTTCCTCGGCGTCGGGCTCGCAATGGTGCGCACCGAACCGGCGCGGCGCTTCGAGGAGGCGCTCCAGGGGCTCTACGACGTGGTCATGCACCTGCTCGGGCTGGTCATCCAGCTCGCGCCCTTCGGGGTGGCGGCGCTGCTGTTCACCCTCACCGCGCGGCTGGGCGTGGACGTGCTGCGCCAGCTCGGCGCCTACGTCGCGGTGGTGGTCGGGGCGCTCGCGATCCACCAGTTCGTGGTCTATTCGATCTCGGTGTGGTGGCTGGGCGGCATGAGCCCGTGGCGCTTCTTCCGCGGCATCCGCACCGCGATGCTGACCGCGTTCTCGACCGCCTCGAGCAACGCCACCCTGCCCACCGCGCTGGTGGTCGCCGAGCGCGAGCTCGGGCTGCCGCCCCACGTGAGCCGCTTCGTGCTCACCGTGGGCTCGACCGCGAACCAGAACGGCACCGCCCTGTTCGAGGGCGTGACGGTGCTGTTCCTGGCCCAGTTCTACGGCGTCCACCTCTCGATCGCCCAGCAGCTGAGCGTGGTGTTCATCTGCATCCTGGGCGGCATCGGCACCGCGGGCGTGCCGGCGGGCTCGATCCCGGTCGTGATCATGATCCTGTGGACCGCTTCCTCGACATGTGCCGCACCACCCTCAACGTCACCGGCGACCTCGCCGCGGCGGTGGTGGTGTCGCGCGGCGAGGCCGCCCGGGCGCCGCTGGCCGGCGACTAGGCCCCGGCCCAGAGGGGCCGGCCCGGGCCCGGTCCCGCCCGCGCCCTCCGCGGGCGCCGTGCCGCTCAAGTCAGGGCGCCGCGGGACCGATACCCGGATATCGCCGGCCCCCGGGGCTGGCCCATGCGTTCCACGGAGGGATCCGTCATGCGCAGCACACCGGCACGGCACGCGCGCCTCGCCCTCGTCGCGTTCGCGGCGCTCGCGGCGCTGGGTGCCCCGCTCGGGATCGCCACGGCGCGCGCCGGCGACGGCGACCCCCCGGACCCGGTTCAGATCATGATCAAGCGCCACAAGGTGCTGGTGCCGCCGCCGGCCGGCGTGGTGTCGGTGATGGGGCAGGACTGGATCCTCGACGGCATCGTCCAGGGCACCACCCCCAAGCAGAGCTACCTCGAGGCGGTCTTCGTCCCCGCCTTCGTGTGGAACTCGTACCAGGAGCGCCACGCCGACGATCAGTTCCTCGCCGACTTCGCGATCGTCCAGACCTCGAAGCGCCTGACCTTCGACGACCAGGACAACTGCGACAACTTCTACCGCATCCGTCGCCTGCTCAACGAGAGCTTCCGGCTCCAGATCGCCGCCATGGCTTCGCCGCTGCGCCAGATCATGGACGCTTCCTCGGACCGCGAGGTGCGCTCGGCGACGTCCAACGTCGAGCTCGACGACGGCCGCATGGTGCCGCTCGGCCTGATGCGCAACGACGACGAGGCTTTCTCGGCGATCTGCGCGACCCGCTTCACCGCCACCGTGGACGGCCAGAAGAAGTCCTGGATGATGGTGGTCGGCATGTCCATGGCGCTGGTCAACGACCGCATCCTGTACCTCTACAAGTACAAGCGTGGCGCCCCCGATCCGACCCGCGTGGCCGCGGTGCGCCGCTCGGTGGCGCTGTGGACCAACGCGGTGCTCAACGCGAACGGGTCCCAGATCGAATAGCCACCCCGCGGCGCCGGTCGGGGCCCCTCGGCCCATGTGCTAGGCTCGGTCGCCGTGACCGCCCCACCGCCCGCGACCTCCGCAGCGCCCGAGGCACCCCGAGCCCCCGCACGCGGCCTTCCCGGCATCAACCGCAACATCGTCGCCCTCGGCCTGACGTCGCTGTTCACCGACGTCTCGACCGAGATGATTATCCCGGTGCTGCCGCTGTTCATCATCGGCACCCTCAAGGCCTCGGTCGCCAGCCTGGGCGTGATCGAGGGCATCGCCGAGAGCACCGCGTCGCTGCTGCGCTTGAGCTCGGGCTGGCTCTCGGACCGCATTGGGCGCCGCAAGCCGTTCCTGATGCTGGGCTACGGCCTCTCGGGGGTGGCCAAGACCACCCTGGCGATCGCGGCCTCGTGGCCCGCGGTGCTGGGGTTGCGGTTCGCCGACCGCCTCGGCAAGGGCCTGCGCAATCCGCCGCGTGACGCGCTGATCGCGGACTCGGTCGAGCCGCGCTTCGCCGGCCGCGCCTACGGTTTTCACCGCGGCCTCGACACCCTCGGCGCCGCCATCGGTCCGCTGGTCGCGGCGGCGCTGCTCGCGTCCCACCCCGGCGAGGTGCGCCGCGTGTTCCTGTGGTCGGCGCTGCCCGCCGCGCTGTCGCTCGTGGTGCTCGGCGTCTTCGTGCGCGCCCCGCGCCGCCCCCCGGCCGCGCGCGCCCCGCTCCACCACCAGGTGCGGGCGATGGGCGCCCCGTTCGCGCGTTTCCTGGTCGCCGACGGGCTGTTCCAGCTCGCCAACAGCAGCAACGCGTTCCTGCTGCTGCGCGCGCGCGATGCCGGGTTCGGCCCGGTCCAGGTGGCGCTGGTGTACTTCGGCTACAACATCGCCTACGCGGCGCTGGCGTACCCGGTGGGGATCGTCTCCGACCGCATCGGGCGCCGCCGGCTGCTGCTCGCCGCCTACCTGCTCTACGCGCTCATCTACGCCGGGATGGCATGGCGCGCCACCCCGGGCCTGGTGGTGGGCGGCTTCCTGCTGCTCGGGCTCCACAGCGCGCTGCTCGAGGTCTCGGAGCGCAGCCTGATCTCCGACTTCGTGGGCGCGGAGCGCCGCGCCACCGCGTTCGGCGTCTACCACACCGTGGTCGGCCTGGCGCTGCTGCCCGCCAGCGCGCTGGCGGGCTGGCTGTGGGCCCGCGTCGGGGCGCGCGCCGCCTTCGGCCTCGACGCGGCGCTGGCGCTGGCGGCGGCGCTGCTGTTCGTGATCCTGCTGCCGGCGCGCGACGAGTACGGGGACCGCCACCGTGCCGCGGCTGGATGAGCTGGGCGAGTTCGCCGCCCTCGAGCGCCTGATGCGCGAGGGGGTCCGCCCGCCCGCGGTGATCGTGGGGCCGGGCGACGACGCCGCGGTGCTGCGCCCGGCCGCGGGGCTCGACCTGGTCGCGACCACCGACGCGTTCGTCGAGGGTCGGCACTACCTGCCCGAGTGGCTCGATCCTGCCGGCCGTGGCGCCCGGCTCGCGATCGCCAACCTGAGCGACCTCGCGGCCATGGCGGCGACGCCGCGCTGGGCGCTGCTCTCGATCGGCGCGCGGCCCGATCACGACGTCGAGGCCCTGGTGGCGCTCGAGCGCGGCTTGGCCCGAACGCTCGAGGCCGAGGGCGCCGCGGTGGTGGGCGGCAACCTCACCGCGACCACCGGCCCCGAGTGGTGCTCGCTCACCCTGCTGGGCGAGGTCGCGCCCGGGCGGGCGTGGACGCGCCGCGGGGCGCGCCCCGGCGACCTGATCGCGGTGAGCGGGTTCCCGGGTCGCGCCGGCGCCGCGCTGCGCCTCGCCGCCGGTGCTGCGCCCGGCGCGCGCGCCGCGCTGCGCGAGCGCTGGCCGGAGCTGATCGCGGCGTGGCTCGAGCCCCGGGCGCGGACCCGGCTCGCCGCGACGCTGGCCGCGACCGGCGCGGTGCGGGCGGCGATCGACCTCTCGGACGGGCTGCTCGGCGATCTCGGCCATCTGTGCGCGGCGAGTGGTCTGGGCGCCGAGCTCGAGGCCGGCGCCGGCGGCGGCGACGCGGTGCTCGCGCGTGCCGCCGCAGCGCTGGGCGCCGACCGCTTCGCGCTGTGGGCGGGGCCCAGCGACGACTACGAGCTGCTGCTCGCGGTGGCCCCCGCGGATCGCGAGCGGGTCGAGCGGGCGGCGGAGGCGGCAGGGGAGCGGATCGCGTTCGTCGGCCGGTTCACCGACGCCCGGGGCGTGTTCGAGGCGGTCGAGCCGGGCGGGACGCGGCGCGCGCTCGAGGGCGCCGGGTTCGACCACTTCGCCCGCGGCTGGACGCCGCCCGCTATCGGTACAGGGTCTTGAGCCGGCCCCAGCTCGCGCGCCGCGCCGCGCTCGCGCAGTCGTTCATAAGCCCCGGGGTGGGATTCAGGGACCCCTGCCAGTACACGCCGCCGTGGTTCGCGGCATTTCCGCAGAACACGATCGAGTGCCCGGCAGCGACCTGGGGCGCGAACTCGCCCGCGAGCCAGAGCGTGGCGGGGAGGTGGACATGAATCGCGGTGTCCTCGAGCGGCTGCCCGCCGCTCGCACCCCACTCGACGTAGTCCACGATCATCGTGGTGTCGGTGAGCGCGGCGGTGCCCGGCACGCTCCCGGCCAGGAAGGGCGCGAACAGCGCGACCGAGCCCTGATCCGAGAGCCCGGGCGGATTGTTCACCACGACGCGGGCGCCCGAGGCGAGCGGCGTCGAGGCGGTCCACGGTGTCAGCGGCGCCGCCCCGCCGATGCTGAGCCGGAAGGCGTTGAGGTCGCCCGGGTCGGCGCCCAGGTTGGCGATCTCGACGAAGTCCGAGCCGGCCCCGTCGAAGCGCACCTCGGTGATGCGAAAGTCGGCGACCACCGGGGTCGCATCGGGCACCACGATCGACCCCTTCATCATGCGGGTCACGAAGTCGGGGCGCGAGTAGTACGGGAACACCCCGCCGCCGCTGGTCTTCCACGCGAACACCGTCCCGGTGTTGAACGACCCACCCAACGGGTTGCTGTTGAAGTTGAGGTCGCCGGCGGTGCTGCCGGTGGTGCCGCTGGTCACGGTGTGGGCGTTCGAGAACCAGGTCCAGATCACGAAGTCGCCGACGCCCGCGACCCCGGCGTTGGTGGGCGCGAACGCGAACTGCGGGCTCCCGACGCTCACGAACACCTGGCCCGCGCCCGCGCGTCCGGCCAGCGCGAGCACGATCGCGGCCGCGGCCATGAGCCGTCTCGCGGGGCTTCGCATCGCGTGGGCTCCCGGCAGGAAGGTCGTTAGCGGATGGGCTTCCTGCCCGGAGTGCGCGGCGCGGGGGCGGTCCGTCGGGCCGCGGTCGTGCTCCGGCCCGCGGCGACGGTCGCGCGCGGTCGGGTCGCGGCGGGCGCGCGGGGCGCGGGGCGGGGCTGGCCCGGCGTCGTGGCGCGGGCGTGGAGCATCGCGAAGCGCGCCTCGTGCTCGAGCAGCCACTTCTTGCGCTGCATGCCGCCGCCGTAGCCCACCAGCGAGCCGCCGGCCCCGATGACGCGGTGGCAGGGCACGATGATCGCGATCGGGTTCTGGTTGTTGGCGAGCCCGACGGCGCGCGCCGCGCGCGGCTGTCCGATGACGCGCGCGACGTCGCCGTACGAGCGGGTCGCGGCGTACGGAATCTCGAGCAGCGCGTCCCACACCGCGTGCTGGAACTCGGTGCCGTCGGGATCGAGCGGCAGCGAGAAGCGCTTGAGCATGCCCGAGAAGAACTGCTCGAGCTGGTCCACGACCGGCTTGAGCTCGAGCAGCGAGGGCTCCCACGTGGCGTCGGGGGCGGTGCGCTCGTGGCCGCCGATCGTGCGTTTGAGGCTGCGGCGGTCCATGTATTCGAGGTAGCGCAGGCCGCGCGGCGAGCGGGCGACGAACAGCAGCCCGAGGGGCGAGGACATCACGTGGTAGGCGAGTCGCACGGTGCGAGGATAGCCCACCCCCGGGCGTGACGCTAGGATGGGCGCCGCGCCGCCCGCGGGGCGCTGGGACGCGGCAGCCAGGCCCCGACCCGCGCCCGATAGGCGCGGAACTCGGCGCCGAACCGGTCCTCGAGCAGGCGCTCCTCGGTCGCCACAGGCACACCCACGCGCCCAGATAGCCCGGATGCCGCAGCCGGCCGTAGAGCCCGCCGGTCTCGAGCGTATGGCGGCGCTGAACCGCGGCGAGTGGCGAGAAGCGCGAGCCGAGCTGCCGCATCGCCGCGATGCGCAGCGCCAGCCCCGCGGCCGAGAGCACCACGCCGCCCCAGCGCAGCGCGGCCCCGCCGGGCACGGGCCAGAGGCCGCGCCGCTCGGCCAGGGCCGAGAGCATCGGGGTGAGCAGCGGGACCACGAACAGCACGACCATGAGCAGGCGGTCGGGGCGCCCGGCGACCGGGTCGTGGGTGCGCACCGGGCGCAGCACCGCGAGCGTGGGCGTGGCGATCAGCCAGGTCGCGAACAGGGCGAGCGCACGCGGGTGGTGGAGGAGCGGGACGAGCCCGCCGACGCCGAGCGCCAGCAGGCCCAGGTCCAGCGCCAGGGCGACCAGGGAGCCGAGCACGGTCCGGGCGGCGCGCGGCGCCGGTGTCATCGTGGGGGTGTGCGAGGACACGACGTCAGTCTAGCAGCTTGGCGCGCGTGGGTCCCGGGCTTAGGCTGGCGCGGATTCGTCCCCGTCGTCCCGCCGGAGGGCCGCCCATGGAATTCCTCGCGCCGTTCCATCCCCAGATCACCCACGCCCCGATCGTGCTCATCATCGTCGGGTTCCTGTTCGAGATCGCCGGGCGCCTGCTCGACCGCGACTGGTGGCGCAAGGCGGCGTTCGCGATGCTGATCCTGGGGGTCATGAGCGCGTACCTCGCGGTGCAGTCGGGCGAGGCCGCGAGCGAGTCGGTCGAGCACCGGCAGGGGGTGCCCGAGCAGACCGTGGACGCCCACGGCAATCTCGGCAAGCTGGCGCTCTGGCTCGGGCTCGGCGCCGTGGTGTCGCGGGCGCTGGCCGGACGCCTGGGCCCGCTGCGCGGCGCTACCGCGGGGCTCGGCCTGCTGCTCCATCTCGGCGCCGCGGTGGTGGTGGGAATCGCGGCGCATCGCGGCGGCCAGCTCATCTTCGAGCACGGCGCCGGGGTCAGGCTCCACGGCCGCCTGCTCGAGTCGGGCGCGCCGCCCGCCGAACCCGCCGCCCCGCCGCCCAAGCGCTGAAGCCGCCTACTCCTCGAGCACCAGGGTGTGGGTGCGCCAGTCGAGGGTGAGGCGCAGGTTGCGGAACCACAGGCCGCCGAGCAGCGCGTCGCGCCGCACGCCGTGGCGCCACAGCTCGCCGTGCTCCATCGCGCCGGTCCAGCCCGGGATGCGGTCGCGCACCCGCTGGCCCAGGCTCAGGGTGGGCACGGTGACCGGCAGCCACGGGTCGCCGCGCATCCAGGCGCCGCCCTTCGCGAGCCCCGAGCCCACCCCGGCCTTGACCCCGACCTCGTCGTACACCTCCTGCGGCGCGCCGGAGCCCGCGGCCGGGAGCCCGGTCGCGAGCACCATCGCCATGCGCCGGCCGCCGCCGATCGTGCCGTACACGGTGAGCTCGTTCTCGCCCCAGATCTCGAACGGCACCCGGGTCGCGGCCGCGGTCGGCGCGTAGACCGTCCCGGCGGGGCGCAGCACCAGCCGCTGGGTGACGTAGTCGATGGTGGGCGTGAAGCGTCGCAGCAGGTTGATGCCGATCACGCCCGCGATCGACTCGCTCTGCGGATTGACGTCGAGGCTGTAGCGATGGAGCGGCAGCACCCCGGCCGGCAGGCGCTCGATCACGATGCCGCCGATCTCGAGGCGCTGGACCAGGCCGACGCGCACCGCCAGGTGGTTCCCGCTCCACAGCACCGTGGTTTCGGAGGGCAGCGTGCGCACCGCGTAGCGGCGCGCCGCGCTGTCGTCGATCAGCAGGTCGCCGGCGCCGGTGTCGAGCACCATGAGCACGCTCTGGCCGTTGAGCCGCACCCGTACCAGCGGCACCGGCCACAGCCGCGAGAAGGGAATGCGCGCCTCGCGCGCGGGGCCCGTCACCCGATAGGCCCCGCCCTGGGCCAGCTCGTCGAGCAGCGGCCCCCGCCCCGGCTGGCCCACCGCCTCGGCGAGCTCGGCGGCCGCGCCGTACTCGCCCAGCCGCAGGCGGGCCGCGAACAGGTCGGTGCGGGCGCCGTCGTTGTCGGGCGCCGCGCCGGCGAGCAGCGATTCCGCCTCGGCGGCGCGGTCGCGGAACAGCGCCAGCTTGCCGAGCCCGGCGTGGGCGGCGTCGTCGGCCGGGCTCGCCTCGAGCACGCGGCGGAACAGCCGCTCGGCGTCGTCGAAGCGGCCGAGCCGCAGCATCCCGACCGCCAGCGAATCGAGCCGCGCCGGATCGGTCGCGTGCCCGGCGGTGTCCTTGAGCGCGGCGCGCACGTCCAGCTGGGTCTGGTGGAAGGTCGGATCGGGCTGGAGCCAGTCGGCGCGCGCCGGCACCACCGCCCCGGCGAGCCCGAGCAGGCCCAGCACCACCGCGGCCGCGCGAAACCGCGGCATCAGCGCTCGAGGAACCGCTGGGCGGTGCGCAGCAGGATCTCCGCCCCCAGGCCGAGGCACTCCTCGTCCACGTCGAAGCGCGGATGGTGGTGGTCCCACACCAGCCCGCGCTTCTCGTTGCGCGACCCCACCGCGATGAAGCAGCCCGGGACCTGGGCCAGGAACGCCGAGAAATCCTCGCCCCCCATGGTGCGCACGTCGGTGACGACGTTGGCCTCGCCCACCACCTCGGCGGCGGCGGCGTGGGCGATCGCGCTCATCGCCGGGTCGTTGACGGTCGGGCGGTTGTGGCGGCGGTAGTCCACCTCGACCTTGCAGCCGAACGCCTCGGCGACGCCGCGGGCGATGGTCTTGAAGCGGTCGGGCAGCGCCTGCCACAGCGTGGGATCGAACACCCGCACCGTGCCGTTCATCCACGCGGTCTCGGGGATGATGTTGAACGCGGCGCCGGCACGCACCTGGGTGACGCTCACCACCACCTCGAGCAGTGGGTTGGTGCTGCGGCTGGCGATGGTCTGGAGCGCCGCGATCAGGTGGGCCATGCACACTACCGGGTCGATGCCGAAGTGCGGCATCGCGGCGTGCGAGCCCTTGCCGATCACGGTGACCGTGAACTCGTCCACCGCCGCCATGAACGGCCCGGGCGTGACGCCGACCTTGCCGAGGTCGAGGTCCTGCCACACGTGGAGGCCGAAGGCGGCGTCGGGACGCGGATCGAGCAGCACCCCGTCCTTGATCATCGCGTCCGCACCCCCGCCACATTCCTCGGCGGGCTGGAAGCACAGCTTGACCGTGCCCGTCGGCGGCGAGCCGCTTCGCGACCCCGAGCAGGATCGAGGTGTGGCAGTCGTGGCCGCAGGCGTGCATCTTGCCCGCGCTCTGCGAGCGGTAGGGCACATCGTTCTCTTCCTGGATCGGCAGCGCGTCCATGTCGGCGCGCAGCATCACGGTCCGTCCCGGCCGGCCGCCGCGCAGCGTCGCGACCACGCCGGTGCGGCCCACCCCGGTGCGCGCCTCGAGCCCCAGGGCACGCAGCCGCTCCGCGACCACGCCCGCGGTGCGCACCTCCTCGAACGCCAGCTCGGGGTGGGCATGCAGGTCGCGCCGCACCGCGCGCAGCTCCTCGAGATCGGCGGGGGCGAAGGACCGGGCCGGGGGGGCGGTGGGCATGGCGCGATTGTAGCCCGCGGGCGGGCACTTGAAAACCAGCGGGCCGGGGATGACTCCCCGGCCCGCCGTCCGTCCGCGCCGCGGACGCCCTGCTACTTCTGGAGCTGGCGGCGCTTCTCGACCTCCCGCTTGAGCTCCTGCTTGTTGAGCACCTTGCACTCGACGCGGCGGTTCTTCGCCAGG
>WNFL01124157.1_pt1 | contig 12865 bp, 11 predicted proteins | sample 5400361 | NCBI WGS metagenome assembly WNFL01 (sample SAMN13153351, study PRJNA577476) | soil metagenome | isolation source: 40 cm soil on Douglas fir-dominated hillslope | place: USA:California | collected 2013-09-17
ACGCTGGCACGCCCACGCACAGTTGCACCTGCTCTAGTGCCTTCTTGTTGCGCATAGTGATCCGCGGAACGATCTTCGGCGCAGTGCTGATATGCCCATTTGAGCCAGGTTTCATCGCGTCGAAATGCTTGCGGATCATGTCCAAAAACTGCTTATGCTTCAAATTCCCAGCGGCCGCAATGATCATGTTGCCGGGATAAAACCGCTGCCCGTAAAACTCCGTAACCACGGGCTGCTCGAAGCGCTTGACGGTTTCTTTCGTTCCCAAGATCGGCTTGCCGAGCGGATGGTCTTTCCAAAAACTTTGCGTGAAGATCTCATGCACCAGATAGTCCGGGTTATCCTCATCCATCTTGATCTCTTCGAGGATGACGCCGCGCTCGCGGTTAATGTCCTTGGTCTCAAACAGAGGGTTCAACACCAGGTCGCTGAGAACATCCATGGCCGCCGGCAAATGCTCGTCCAACACCTTGGCGGTGAAGCAGATACATTCCTTTGCCGTAAAGGCATCCATGTTGCCGCCCAGCGAATCCACCTGCCGTGCAATGTCTTCCGCGGTCCTGTGCTTGGTGCCCTTGAAGAGCATGTGCTCAATAAAGTGCGAGATGCCGTTTTGCTGCGCATCCTCGTCGCGCGACCCCGTTTTCACCCAAATGCCCACGGAAATCGAACGCACGTGCTGCATCTCTTCCGTGATGACGGTGAGTCCGTTCGGTAACACCTCGCGACGAATGTTGCGTGGTCCGTCAGTCATGTCGTTTTGTAAATCCTCAAGAAAAAATCAGGAAGGAGCCGGTAAACGCGCTTGTTCCTATTGTACACAGAGGGGCAGCTTCACAAGGGAAGATACAATCTTTAGTTTCAACGAGTTATGCCTTTACTCGATCTGGCGGCTCGGAGCCGGCCGGTTCTGCCCTCTACATGTTTGATGTAGTCTAGAATCAGTAAGATGCAGGCCTTTCTCGCATGACCTCGAAATCGCCAATTATGCTCTTAGGCCTTACTTTTCAAGAGCTTAGCCAGCTTGTGGCTAGCGCTGGCGAACCTGCCTACCGGGCGCGGCAATTCTTTCAGGCTTTGTACGCGGAGCGGGTGGAAAACGTCGATGCAATGACTACGTTGCCGATGGGTTTTCGACAAACCCTGAATGCCCAGGGACTTGAGATTGGGTTACCGAAGGTCGAGAACAAGTTTGCCTCGAGCGATGGAACAGTGCGCTATCTGTTGAGTTTTGCGGATGGGCAGAGTGTCGAAACGGTCTGGATGCCAGAGGGCGACGGCGGGGAAGCGGGGGATGGGAGCGAGGCGGGAGAAGAAAGCGTTTCGGAGGAAGTCGCTGGCGAAACCCGGCCTTGGCGGCGAGCTACGATTTGTGTTTCCAGTCAGGTGGGATGCGCGGTGGATTGTCAGTTCTGTCTGACGGCGCTGTTGGGATTGAAGAGAAACCTGACGGCGGGAGAGATTGTTGGTCAGGTGTGTGCCGTGTTGAATGATGTTTCGAGCGGCGGGACAAAGAGGATTACACCGCCTCAAGATCGCGTGAACCTGGTTTTTATGGGGATGGGCGAGCCGCTGCTGAACTACGTCAATTTTATGACGGCGGTTCGGCTGCTGGTGGAGGGGTGCGGGATTCCGGAGTCGCGGATGACGGTCTCAACGGCCGGCGTTGTTCCCCGCATTCAGGATTTGGGTGCGGAGGCCGTGCGGCCCAAGCTGGCGATTTCTTTGAACGCTTCGAACGACGAGACGCGAGCGCGGATTATGCCCATCGACCGCAAGTGGAATCTGGCCATGCTGACCGAGGCTGCACGGGAGTTTCCGCTGCGCAAGCGGGAGCAGTTGACGTTTGAGTACGTTCTGCTGGGCGGGGTGAACGACGCGCCAGAGAATGCGCGGGAGGTTCTGGACCTCATCCGCGGCATTCGCGCCAAAGTGAACCTTATTGCCTGGAATCCTGGGCCGGGCGTGGCCTTCGAGACGCCCGAGCCGGAGCGCGTGCTGGCGTTCCAAAGTATTCTGATCGCGGGCGGCGTCCCGGCATTCATTCGCAAGCCGCGCGGACGGGATATCTACGCGGCTTGCGGGCAGCTTAAACGTACAGTTTCGGCATCGTAGGGTGGACTCGCCAGAGAAGAAGGTTGCACTGTATTGTGCCTGAGTCTTCTCACTGCACCTGCACCAACCAAGGCTTCAATGACCTGGCATGAGACGACGCAGTGTGATTGTGATTGGATTTTCGGATCCTTGTTCGGAAGGTGTCGCTGCCGCGGGAGAGGAAACGACTGCAAAGCCGCCAGGAACAAGAAACTCCTGCAGCGCGACCTCAATACGGCAGGGCCGGCCCTTTTTCTCGCGCAGGAAGAACTCTCCTTCTGAATTACTGACGACCAAGTCGTCGCCGATACGCAACGCGGCGCCAGCCACCGGCTGGCCGTTCTCGTCCATGACCCTGCCGCTGACAATGTATCTGGGGAGCTTGAAATTTGGCGTCGCGCCCTGTGCGGTTTCGCCGCGGTACAGCATCGTGTCGCCGTAGCTCGTGTATCTTACCGATCCGTCTGGTGCCACATAGGTTGCCCCGTTCACCTGTACGTTGCCAAAGGGCCGAAGGCGCAGATGGAGCAGCAAGACTTGCCGGAACGGATTCGCTGTTCGAAAGGGAGAGTAAACCGTCTGGTAGTCAACTCCGAAGGAAACTGGATTGGAAACAAACTCACCCCCGTATGAGACGGATGTCTGTCCGTTGGTGGTGTTCACAACCTGGAGCAGACTGAGACGCGGGGAAATAACCTCTCGCAGCATGTTTGCCAGAGAAGTAGTACTGGGCATGCGACCGGAACGGCTATTGAAAACGTAGCTGGTTGCCTGCACCCGGTGCGCGAAATCCCGCCCCAAAGAGAACGATGTCCCATGCGCGTTAATCCCAAGCACCTGGGATTGGAACAGGGAGCCACTGAGCGTGAACTTCATGGCCCTGGCGCTCGCCCCGTACTGGTCCAATGTTGCGCGAATAGTTCCCGAGGCCATGCCTATAGGCTGAAGAAAATTAAACCGTCCCGCGCTTAAATCGAAGAAGGGTTTGGGATGGAGGGCTAGCAGTATATTTTCCCGGTCCGTTTCCGAGTTCAGCGGAGTTTGGACCGCTATGCGGCGGAACCGGTCTCCCGCAAGGACGTACCCGACTTTGAGCGAGATCCATTGCCGTTCGGCAGCTAGACTTGAAGCCAAATAACCCTGGTTCGCGCCCATCCCGGCTGAGAGAGCGGTCTTAGCCCATGTCCAAGGCTGCCATTCCAAACCACTAATACTGGTCTGACGGTTCGAAAATATGTTGCGTGAAAATGCCCGTAGCTTGGGCGTGACTTTCATATCGAAAAACAACAGACCAACGCCATCCTTGGGGCTGGCGCCCCGGAAGAATGGAGCAATGAAGCCCGTAGAGGTCGCTCCGGCAAAAGCGAATACGCTGCCGCGTTCTTCTTTAATTGCAACGCTGGCTCCACGTCCGAGAAAGTAGTGGCTATTGTCGAAAATGTCCGTGGGAAACTGAAAAGGTATGGTATGGTCGCCAGCCCCCAACGTGGAACCACGCCATTGCGTGCTGAGGAACGCCCCAAACCTTGCTTGTCCACCCAAACTGCCCACGCCGATCCAGCCTTGGTAGCCTGGCGCATGGATCTCCACCGAACCTCCGCTGACCCCGAAGAGCGAGGAGGAACCTCCTTCGATTTGAAACGCTTGCCCGGATGCGACGGGGAGAGTGAAGCAGGGAGCGAGCGCGAGGATTGCCAGTGGCAAAAACCGCCGCATCGTGGAAGAGGTTAGGGCGCGAAAATGTGTCCCGCGCCGACACCCGTTACTCTTGCTTGGCACGGAAGTCCTCTTTACCGAAGTCCTCTTTAAGGGAGAAGTGCTCGAAATGAATCGAAAAAGTGTCGGGCGGATCCGTCGCGGTCCATGCTACTTCCAACTGGCGCCGGCTTTGCGGAAGCAGCGGGAAGCCCGAACCTCCTGCTTTTGTCCCTTTTGAGACGACTTGCCATTCCAGGGCGCGGCCCAACTTGGCGCTTTTATTCACGACCATGATCACGACCCGGTGTTTGTCCGGCTGATAGTTGAGAGATTCCACCGTCACATCCGGTCTCTCTAGGCGCTCCTTTTGTAGCAGGTAGACAGTGTGGGGGAGATCCAGTTGGATGTTGAGGCCAGACTGTCGCGGAGGTTCGGCAAAAACGCTGTAGATTACAAACCATGCCGGCAAAGCGTCGGCCTTGGCTTCGTAAAATACGTAGCGGCTTTGTTTGGGCGGAATGCGCAAACTCATGGCAGACAGCTTGAGGTGAATGGCAGCGGCCAACGGCCCATAAACCCCATCGCCATCTTCGGTGATGGTGAAGCTTCTGGGCTCGATGACCACGTTCGTGGGTTGGAAGCTATTGTTGGTCAGTTCAAGCCTTCCCTTGGCAGGCCCCTTGTATTCGACGATGACAGGCCTTACGGTTTGGGCCTGTCCGCTTGCCACCAGCAAGGTGGCGACCAGCGCCAGCCAAGCAACGTACCTGCGTTCAAGAGAAAGACGGCAGTTCATTTTGTCCTCACAGAGCCTGAGCCTGAATGCTCAGGGTGCCGACGTAGACTCCGGAGGGCAGAGTTGGACCGCTCGTGAGACTAACGGAAAGGATCAGATTGTCGGTACGAGTGTTGGTCAAATTGCTTATGCCAATACCCTGGTTGACCAGCTTCAGGCCGGCTCCCGCAGCCCCAAAAGGAGAAGTTTGAGTAAAGGCGGTTCCGCTCACTGGCACGCCGGTGCTTACGCGTCCCACTACATTCGCCGCTGGGATATTGTGGCCCAAGCCATCGGTCAGCGCGACGGTGGAGGAGGCAAAACTGCCATAAACATTGACTTGCGTCCGGTTTGAGCCCAGGGCCCAAATCGTGGTGATCGCTACCGGCAAAGAATCGGCGGAGTCGCCACCTGGGGCGAGGTCAAGAGCAACAGCGTTTGGTGTCGCCGTCAAGGTCAGGGTCTCCAATAGAGTCGCCGTAATCACAACGCTGGCGGTATTGGAATTGAGCTGCGCCTGGCTGGTCTGCGCAACGAAGGGCAGCATTACTGTTAGCACCAACAAGAGACGGAACACATAGTTTTTAAGTGAATTCGTCATTATCTTCTCCTATTTTTCCTTGGGTTCGGACCTAGAGTGCACGTAAGCACTCCATAGTCGGTTTGTAATTTGAACATCGGCCATTGTCAAAACACGGAGGTAGGTAGCAGCAGCAAAAAGAGTCTCGTTCAGACGGAACCTGGGAATACTCTGATTTGCAGTCCCGAAATGGGCGACTAAGTAGCTCTCTCATAGCTAACTTGAGGGCAGTCCAGCTACGGTTCTTGGTTCGACCATATGCCGCATCTTCCTTACACCTGACACCTCACAAAGCCTGGGCCTGAATGTTCAGAGCGCCGAGATAGACCCCAGCCGGCGTTGGAACTCCTGTCAAGTCAATTTTCAGGTTTAGGTTGTCATTACGGAGGCCAGTCTGATTGCTGACGCCGATGCCCTGTGAGAAAAGCTTGAGATCAGCGCCCGCCCCCCCGAAGGGACCAGTTTGTGTAAATGCAGTAAAGATGGTCGGCGCGCCCGTCGTCACCTGCCCCAGCACGCTCGCGGAAGGTATGTTGTGACCGGCGCCATCGGTCAATGCGGCGACGGAAGAAGAAAAGCTCGCGTGAAGAGTAACAGTCAGCCGGGTTAATCCGAGGACCCAGGTTGTAGTGATCGTCACCGGCACGGGGCAAACGGCTATGCCACCGGGCGCCAGATCCAATGAAACACCAGCGGGCAGCGCTGACACGGTCAGCGACTCTTGCGCTAAGCCGCTCCGCGAAACAATCCAGACCAACGCGGTCAGCAGAACTAAGTAGCGGCAAGCATACCTTCGAGAAGCAAGAGTCATACTATTCCTCGCGATCGGTTCAGAACTGTCTTTATCAGTTCCCGACACCATGCTTGTAAAACGTGCGCAGCACGTTGTCAAAGCACGGAGGTAGACAGGGCGATGTTAGGTTTCCTCCTAATTTCTGGCCCGAGGCGTCATGAGAGAGATAGTCTTAAGGGGCTATTTCGTTGCATTTCCAGTACAGGAAGTATCGTCTCGATGTATTCAATCTCGTTACCCTCGGCGCGCATCGTATATGAGCCAATCGTAACGAGGAACCCGCCGACCTAGTGCCGATAGTTCCTATAAACACCGAAGGTACCAAACAGACCAAAGTGAGGAAATGATGAGTGCGGCGATCCCTACCAACGAACAAGAGAGACTAGATGCTCTTCGCAGCTACGGCATTCTCGACACCGATGCTGAAGAAGAATTCGATGCCATTACTCGCTTGGCCGCTTACCTTTGCGGAACCCCCATCGCTTTGATCTCATTGGTTGACGCCACACGGCAGTGGTTCAAGTCGAGAGTTGGTCTGGAGGTAGCCGAGACCTCGCGCGATGTCTCTTTCTGCGCTTATACGATCCTTCAATCTGAACCGCTTGTTGTGCCTGATACGCACAGGGACGCACGTTTTTTTCAGAATCCTTTGGTGAACTCCGATCCGAACATCCGCTTTTACGCTGGCGCTCCCTTGCAGAGCGAGAAGGGGCTTGGCCTGGGTAGCCTCTGCGTGATCGACAAGGTTCCTCGGCAGCTAGCTCCTGAACAGATTGAAGGGCTGAAGGTTTTGGGCAGAGCGGTGACTGCACAGCTCCAGCTTCGCCGGGCATTGCACCTGCTGGACGACTATCGCCGCCATACCAACCGGTTGACGGCTAGCGGCTCTGTGTAAGGATCTAGGACCAGTTGGATCGTCTTCTTGTGTGCGGGTTGTGCTCGGGGACGAGATCTCATTGAACTCAGGGCCGAACCCGCGTTCGATCCCATCGGTATGGGATCGCCGGTTTGCCGACTTGCTGCTGCGGGCGGATGGACGTCCTAACTGGTTACTGGGCGGTTATCGCTGGGACACGGCTTACCCAAACAGCGGGTGGGCCTTGAAGTTCGCCGAGACTTGCATTTGCAAGCGCATCAGGTCAGCGGGTTCGTAGGAGTTTTCCTGGCCGCAGGCGTCGCACCGGACCTTCAATTGGGCGCCAATATCGGGAGGGTTCTCGAAGGCGTCGGTCTCGCCCAGCGGGATTTTGTGGCCGCTGAACGCGTTTTTTTGAATATGGAACTCGTGATTCTTGCAGATCACCACCCAGATATAATTCGATGGGCCATTCCACTGACTCCAGGCACTCATAACATTCCCCTATATTCCAGCCCTCGGCGAGGCCTACGATGGTGGCCTTTGATTTTTTTATCACTACGGTATCACCAGCAAGAATAGCTAATTAGGACTAGTCTCGCAAATACCTCTGCGCGTGTCACGAGCTGACTTCAGGGCCAGGGCTCGTATTGTTCATGACTGCGTGCGTCACCCTACGGATGCGCTCAGGGCAGGCCTCTTAAGCCGTGAACAACGCAAAACCCTTGCGAACACAGCGGGGATGGCATAATAGTCCCCTTGGGAATGGGGCGCGTTTTCATGATGGGGCTGTTTGGGGCGTTGCGGGGCCAAAAAAAGTATTTTCTTCGGCGGGCGTCGGCGACGCCGGAGGAGCGTAGGCGCATTGAGCGCTGGCTGGCGACTTCGCGCGTGTTCCTCGCGATTGCTGCTTTGTTCGCGATGTGGTTTCGCGCAGCCGACGCGGGATCATACCCTGCGACCGCGTACGGAGTGGTGACTCTCTACCTGGCATTCTCCGTGGCCGTCATGTTGTTTTTCCGGTACCGGCGAGGATCTTCTGCCCTCTTCGTACTCTTCGTACATTCCATCGATACGATGTGGCCGGCGTTGATTGCCGTCTTTTCCAACACCCGCACCAGCTCGTTTTTTCTGTTCTTTTTCTTTTCCTTGCTGGCGGCGGCATATCGCTGGGGCCTTCTGGAGACGCTGGCAACCGGCGTCGTCGCGGTGATTCTGCCAGCAGTGGAAGCTTTTCTCCTCACCCATGTGTTCCTGGTGAAAGCGCTTCCACCGGAGCTGGACGCCAGCCGTTTGTTTGAACGCGCCATTGCCTTGCTGGTCATGTCCTTGTTGCTGGGATATCTCGGTGAGCAGCAGAAGCAGTTGCGTGCGGAAAAGACCGTGATCACCAACATGCTGGGCCGGGCGCGGGTGGAGGCGGGCATGACTGCCACTTTGCAGGCCGTGCTGCGCGACATCGTCCAGCTCTACGAGGCGCGCAGCGTGCGGATGGCGGCGCTAGAGACCAAAGGCTTTCGCATCTTCGCGGGTGTGCAGGCAGAGGGGCGATCGTTCCAATGGTTGAACGCAACCGTTCTCGACCGCGAGAAATACCTATTTGAAACGCCCGCCGTGGTCTGGTACGCGGAGAAAGCCGGGAAAATGTGGTCGGCCACGGGACTCGATCGCGCCGGGAAGCGGTTGCGCAGCCTGCCGGTAGAGTTTATCGCGCAACTGGGCGCGGAAGCGGGCGCGCGGTCGATGGCGGGCGTGGACTTTGCTTTTGGCGCGGAGTGGGCCGGGCGGGTTTTTCTGGACGACCCAGTAAGCTTCTCGGGGGCTGAAGAGGAGTTGCGATTCTTGCGGGAATTGCTCGACCAGGTCGGCCCTGCTGTGTACAACGTGTTCCTGTTGCGGCGCTTGCGGCAGCGCGCCGGCGCGGTGGAGCGGGCGCGGGTGGCGCGGGAGCTGCACGATGGCGCGGTGCAATCGCTGATTGCCATGGAGATGCAGGTCGACCTCCTGCGTCGCCGCGCGGAGACCACGGCCAGTTCGTTCGCGGGAGATCTGGAACGGATTCAGGGTTTGTTGCGGGAGGAAGTGCTGAAACTGCGCGAACTCATGCAGCAGATGAAGTCCCTCGACGTGGACGGGAAACGGCTGCCGGGGTTTCTCGCTGAGACGGTGGAACGCTTCCAGCGCGAGACTGGTATTCAGGCGCGCTTTCTTTCCGACGTGGAGGACGCGGCCCAGCCGCCGCGGGTGTGCCGGGAACTGGCGCGCATCACGCAAGAGGCCTTGGTCAATGTCAGGAAGCACAGCCAGGCCAAGCATGTTTTCGTGCGACTTGGAGCCACCAATGGTTCGGGCAAGTTGACCGTGGAAGACGCCGGCAGGGGCTTTGATTTCTCCGGACGCATGTCTCAAAACGAGATGGAAGCTGCCCGCAAAGGCCCGGGCGTGATAAAAGAGCGAGTACGTTTCATAGAAGGGGAACTCACGATAGAATCAAGTCCCGGTGAGGGCGCGCGTTTGGAAGTGAGCGTGACCTCGAAACCAGAATCTGCCTATGAATCTTAGTGCCCAAGAAGTTCGCATATTACTGGCCGACGATCATCCAATTTTTCGCGATGGTCTCAAACGTTTGCTGGAAGCCGAAACCGGGTTGAAGGTGATCGCCGAAGCCTCTAACGGCGTCGAGGCTGTCAAACTGGTGAAGCTGCACAAGCCCGACTTGCTGTTGCTGGATCTTTCAATGCCGCAACAGACAGGGATCGAAGCCATCCGCGAGCTGGGGTCGCTGGGCGCTTCAGTGCGCATCATTCTACTGACGGCAGCCGTGGAGAAGAGCCAGATCGTGGAAGCGTTGCAACTGGGTGCGCGCGGCGTGGTGCTCAAAGACTCGGCCACTCAGCTTCTAATTCAGGCGGTGCGCGTGGTCATGGCGGGCGAGTACTGGGTGGGCCGCGAACAAGTTACGAACCTGGTGCAGTATCTGCGGACGCTGATGCAAACTCAGGCGCAGGAAGCGCGGCAGCGGAAATTCGGGTTGACGCCGCGCGAATTGGAGATCGTCTCGGCCGTAGTGGCAGGTTTTGCCAACAAGGAAATTGCCGAGCACTTCAAGATCAGCGAAGACACCGTGAAGCATCACCTGAGCAATATCTTCGACAAGCTGGGCGTCTCGACACGGCTGGAGTTGGCGCTGTTTGCCGTAAATCAAGGGCTCCCGCTCATCCCCATCCATTAGCGTGTAACTTATTGAAAAATAAACAAGTACTAAAGTGTGCCATATAGCACACTTGGGCCATAGTGTTGTCCGGCAGTTGTGAATAGCATGTGAACAGAGTTGTAGAAGTCTGGGTTCCTCAGCGCATTGGGCACTAGCCGGATTGCAGGAAAATTAGGGTCCGCTCGCGGTGCCCTCAAGGAGAACGACAGTGAGACAATTTTTTCAGAAACTGTGGCAGGATGAAGAAGGCCAGGACATCGCGGAGTACGCAGTCATGCTGGCCGTGATCCTCGTCATCGTGATTGGCACCGTCCGCTTGATCGGCACGAATGCGAACACAGTCTTTTCGCAAGTAGGCAGCGCAATCGGATAGTAGATTCGCGCACCGCGTTTGGAACCAAGTTCGAGGCCGGAGACCGAAGCGATTGCTCCGGCGCTCCGGCCTAGTTTTTTGCGGAGAATCTTTAGGTGGCGCCAGTCCTCCTGCCTCTGAATCTCTGTGCCTTCGTGGTAAAGCCTAGTTTCCCGGCGCCACCGCCGCGGCCTTCTCCGGTGGCGCATCCGCCACATAGCGCGTGAGATAGGGAAAGAACGGCGTTACCTCAAACGGCATTTTCTCCGACGCGGAGATCAGGGCGACGGGTTTGGATTTGAGCAGCCCAACCTTGTTCGTCCAGGCGTCCACTTTGACGCGCCCGCCGAGGGGAAGAGCGGCGATTTGATCGAGTTTCTTGAAGTCCAGTGCCGGCGCCGACTGCGCCAACGCTTCCATCCGGTAACCGCTATCGTGCAAGCTGTTGCCCAGGTGCGAGCGGATCAACTGCTTCAGGTTGGGCGCGCGCAGTTGCACCATGCGCAAGAATAGTCCGGGCACGGCAAGCTTGTCTTTGTAGGGCGAGTTGTTGAGCAGTTCAATGGCTTTCTTGTCGGCGGCTTCCTCATCGGCTGAGTTGCGGGTGAATTCCAAGGTCTGAAACGTTTTCTCGTCAGGAAAGAACAAGCGGTCGTTGAAGGCCATCTTCGTGTCCAGCTTGTGGCCGAGCACGACATGGCTGAGTTCATGTGAAAGTACCATGGCCAGCGAAGCCTCGTCGGGCAAGACATCGATTAATCCGCGGCTGATGACGATGGTGTGGCCGATAGTGAACGACTCGAGCGGCGTGGTCAGCAGAACGCGGCAACTGACTTCCGGCTGGAGGTCGATGTTATTGGTGACCTCCAGGTTATTGACCACCGTAAGCAGCACCTTCTCGACTTCCCCTGGAGGCGCCAGCAGTCCAATCTTCTGCAGCCGTTCCGTAATGTTGCGCTCGGCCTGATGCTCCCATTCCCGCTGGCTCTCGGTCGGGGAAGGATCCTGACGGACTTCGCTCTTGTCGCGTACGTCTTGGTCGGCGGCCTCAACCATGATCTCGGAGAACTCGGAGTTGCTGTCCAGCGCCGAGGTATCGTAGCCCCAGAGGCGGGTCTGCGACTTGAATTTGAGTTTCTGGCCAAAACGGTACTTGAGATCGGATTCTTCACTGTAGATGTAGGTGGGCAGCCAGATGCCGGGGCGAATATTCAATCGCCAACTATCAAAGTGCAAGTAGAAAGCAAAGTGTGAGGAGGCGCTGTAAGTGCCGTTGAAGCGCACGATGTTATAGGCTTGGTCCTCCACCCAAATGCGCCCCAGGAATTTTCCTGATCCCGCCTTCCCCTTGGGCTGAACATCAATCACCAGGCAGCGGATTTCCCCGAGGAATTCCCGGCGCACGAACTTAAAGTCATAATCCCGGCGGTCGAAATTCGTATCCAGTATTACCATCTGGGCAAATCCCAACGGCAAAAACTTCATGGAATAAATACTGGTCAGGCGGTCGAGGGATCGGTGGAACAAGTTGATTTGGGTCTTGAAGGAAATATCTCTGGTCTGGCCTTCGCTTAGATCCAGGCGTCCGAGGAAATATTCATCGCTCTCCGGGACGCTGTTGAGTTCCGGGTCGGGCTTCATGTTCTGGATGTAGGTCTCGACCAGGGGATGCATCCTCTGCATCTGCTCTACGAAGCGGTTCTCGCGATCCACGATGAGATCGATGACCTGATCGAAGGACGGCGGTGGGCCACTTCGGACCGGGGCAGGTGCCGTTGTCACCGAGGCTGTGGGCGCGGCGGACTGCGGCGGCGCGTCCGGCGACGCCGTGCTGGGGGGCGGGGCTGGAGCGGGCGCCGTATTTTGCGTTGGCGTCGCGGGCATCGTTGAAGCCGAAGCCGGAGCAGGTGCGGACGTGTCCTGTGCCTGGGGCGCTGGAACCGGCTGGGCGGGCGAGGTTTGGGCGGCCTGAGTTGTCGATGCCGGGATGGAAGGGGAAGGCTTCGCGGGCGGTGGTGCGGTTTGCCCGTTGGCCAAGCCCGCCGCCAGCAAGGCGGCTCCCAAAGCATAAATCGCATTGTTGGCATGTTGTTCCTAAAGAAATGAATGTGCGTTGATGTTCCGCTGCTGAAGTGAGCTGCTCACGTCAGCTGAAAGACAATGTGTAGCTTAGCTATCGAATCCGAGGGCTGGCCGTCACGCGTGGCCGGCTTAAATCGAATTTGCTCCGCAGCGTGAACCGCGGCCTCGTCGAGTCCATGTCCGAGTCCTTGCACCACCTGGACTACGTGAACTCTACCCCCCGCTTCGAAGGAAACCATGAGCACAACCTCACCTTCGATCTTGAGCCTGCGTCCCTCTTCTGTATACACCGGAGTGGGCTTCGAGATCACTTCCACGGGAGTCGTGTGCGGTACAGAGGCAGCCTGGGTCTTGGGGGCGTTGTGAACTGCCGCCTCCGCGTCGCCGAAACCGCTCTGCCGGACCGATCCGACGCGCGAGG
>WNFL01334175.1_pt1 | contig 12864 bp, 13 predicted proteins | sample 5400361 | NCBI WGS metagenome assembly WNFL01 (sample SAMN13153351, study PRJNA577476) | soil metagenome | isolation source: 40 cm soil on Douglas fir-dominated hillslope | place: USA:California | collected 2013-09-17
GAATACCACTTGTGATAAGCGTTGATGCATTTGAATCCCTTATAGAAGGCCATGCCCTGCTAAATCCAAGTTCCATTGCCACATGGGTTGCTTTTCCAGCGCGGAGTTCTTCTTTCATCCGTTCAAATATTAATATATTTGCATCCACAGCCATTCCAATTGATAAGATAAATCCAGCAATACCAGCAAGGGTTAGTGTTACCGGAATAAGTTTGAAGATAGCCAAAATCAAGAGACTATAAAGCCCCAAAGCAAGACTTGCCAGAATTCCCAGTTTTCCATATAATGTAGTCATAAAAATTACAACAATTATAAATCCTATTACACCTGCCAGTAGACTTCGTTGTAAAGCCCCTGTACCTAGGGTTGCCCCAATGCTTTGCTGCTGAAGGACAGAAAGGGGAACGGGAAGAGCTCCTGCCTGAAGTTCAATGCTTAGTTGGTTGGCTTGCTCTTGCGTAAATCCTCCTGTAATTACTGCGTTCCCAGTCAAGATAGGTTGATTAACACGAGGCGCTTCGACGACTTGATTATCCAGAACAATTGCAACAATTTCTCCTACATTTCTTTTTGTTATGTCAGCAAATTTACTAGTTCCATCAGATGTGAAAACAAGTTGCACCTGGGGTTTACCAGTACTTTGATCAAATGTTACACTTGAGCTTTGCAAATCATTTCCGGTTAAATTGGTTTTCACAGCGTATGGACCAACAGTCTGCAAAATTCCAAGAGGTAGACTTTGGAGGTAGGTATTTGTAAGTACTGCAGAACTGCTTGCAGCTTTTTCCCAAAAAGATAACTGTGCTGTTGTACCAATAAGTCCTACTGCTTGCGAAATATTAACTCCAGGTAAATCAACAGTGACTCTATAATCATTATTAGTTACTCCTGTTTGGATTACAGGCTCAGATACTCCAAAAAGATTAACTCTGCGCTCAAGCACTACTCTTACCGCATCAAGAGCACTACTACGCTTGTCTGATGGGATATTTCGCATATCAGCTCTTAAAGTTACACTGGTCCCCCCCTCTAAGTCCAAACCCTTATGAAAAGAGATATCTTTTTGAATTTTGGTTTTACCAATAGTGAGATTTATTGAGGAACCCGGGTAAGTCCTATGGATTGAAATTTTCTTATTAATAATTGGGAGTTTCGGGCTGTCATAATTCACGCTAAATTTTGGCAGGTCAACGAATACTACCAATAAAGTCAGCACTATAAGTATCCATAAGAATAATCTCGGGTGTTTCCTCATGAGAGCATACTTTCTTCATCTCCAAGAAGCATGATTCGGGATCCGGAAAGAATTTTTTCAACGAATGGATCATGTCTACTTTTTCTGAAAAAGAATTCATCCTCTGTCATAACAGTATAGTTAATTTCCCTACTAAGTCTTGCTTCTTCATTTCTAACTAAAAGTGCTACTTCAGGTAATACAACTGTTCCTACAATTAAAAAATCTACATCTTCCGGGGTCTTTTCAAGTCCGCGAATAAATTTCCCTGAAAGCATAGCGTATTTAATTTTCCCAAGCTTTGCTCGATTTTTAATAATTTCAGCCCCAAGCCCTGTTGTCTTAGCAGCTAAACGCAAAATGTCATAGTAAAACGGGTAGGCTTTAGAAAGTGAATAATACACTCTGTTGGCTCTTTGCTCACGGGTTAAAATGCCTTTTTGTGTTAAAAATGCCAATTCACGCCTAACAGCATTAATTTCGTCTCCAGTTCTTCTCACAAGCTCTCTAACGTGAAACATCTCATAAGGAAACGTTAAGAAAACGTTAAGAAGCTTGATGCGGGATTTTGATGTAATAAAATCTGATATCTAAGGGCAGGACCGTAAACCAAATAGTACCTCTATCAAATTGGATTTGATTACCGCTAGTATCAAAAAGTAAAGTCCTTGACGTTCTACTGTCCTTTTCCCATTTTGCCTGAATCTGTTTTCCATCCATAAACACTGCTGCCTTTCCTGTGCCTTTGTTTTGATACAGGAGATGGATATTATTTTCATATCCATCATCAGCATTTAATTCTTTTATAAATAATACCACAATATTTTTTGTAGTCAATTGCTTATTAGTATCACGGTCAAGATGGGGCTTTCCTGCATTTTGTCTCATATATACATTATTTTGTTTATTGTAAGTCCAATCTACGAAATAATCAGGCTGACTGGACCAAAATTCCAGATGAAGTACTTGACTAGTAGAACGACTAGCCAAATTTGCATCATCTTTAAATTGATATGGAACAAATTTTGTATTCCATGCATTTCCTTTTTTGTCAACATTAGTCAGCCCTCTATCCTTACCTACTGCCCATAATTTTGCAGTAGAAGAGTACATGGTGTGCTCTGTTGCTACATCGTGTCCCAACCTGTCATAGTCACGCCAGAAAGTTGGAAATCCTATTGAGAATTGGTTAAGGTCATTATAGCCGGTCCACCCATATGTATCTAATTGTCCTAAGGCATCTGCGGGACCATCAGCATTTGCTCCACCCACATGAGCATACAATGGATAATCAGCATATTCTGATGCGAAGTCAATAAAGTATGTACGAGCAGATCTAACCGGACCTACTTCAGGAGCATCTTTACAATAATATATTGCTAAAAATCTTGTGATTCCTCCCTCAGCAACTGCTTCATAAACTGTGTCAGCAAAAGAAAGGCCTGATTGAGGACGCGCATCCAAATGATTTTCAATCATTACACCTAAAGGTCTACGAGTTTCCCAGAGAGTACGTTGGTTTTTGGAATACATTGCACCATTTATTGGACATGCTTCTGTTTTTGGTCCTGTATCTTCAGCGGACAAATCTCCGCTTGCACCAGGAGTTGGAGCCGCTATTACAGGTTTTGAAGGCATGGCTAAAGAGAAGAAAGCAAATGATGCACCTGAAGATAATATATATAGAAGTACGGCAACAAGAATGATTGTTAATTTATTTTGCATAAGCTAAATATTTTTTGCTTCTTTTAATGCCTCTTTCTCCTCATCAGTTAGGTCATGGTCAAGTCCCTTACCCATCTTTACTTTTTTTGCGTACCACCTTGTACCTGATCTTGAGTAAAGTCCTGAAATGATAACTCCTGTATTGTTGCCATCAACTAAAGCTAAAATAAAACTTTGATCTCCACCGGTATCTTTGAAAGGATTAAAACGCAAAAGTCCGATTTTTTGAATATGGAATTTGCCCTCTTCAAGTATTGTATCACAACGATCTCGCAGTATTTCAATGTCTTTTTTCATTTCATCTTTGTCCTTTAGCAATGCGTCTAAAACAGTTTGAAGAGTTCTTTTATTTGTATCTTTTATTAAATGGTTGTAATGTGAGGAGAGCCTATAAAAAAAGACTGTTAGTATCGCGACCCACATAAGAGCGATGAGAGAGAAAATGAGGTCAATGCCAAAGGTCATGGTAGGTTTATACTAGCCTCTTGACAGCTTCCGTGTCAATAGTGTAATCTGGGCTATCAGCATGGCTAAGAAGAAAAAAACAAGAGAGCAGAAAAAACTCACTGAACTCAAACGCCAACAGATTAATATTCAAGCTCAGAAAGAGCCAAAACCTTCATCATCATCAAATTTTACATATCGTATCCCAAAACCTCAACAGCCAAGCACTTTCACCTCCAGTCCTTCTCAAAAAAATGATTTTTTTGCAACAGATAATTATATTGCAATGGACTTAAGAAAAACTCTTATCGTCTCGGGAGGTATTCTTGCTCTAGAACTTATAGTATTCTTTGCTATGCAAACCCAGAAATTAGGATTGCTATCATTTAGATAGATTGTTGTCCGCCTTCGTTCGCCTAGGCGAACTTCTGCGGACGTAAGAAATTCTAGAAACATTCCGAGTAAATCGAAATCGTTAAGAATTTCTAACGAAAGGGGGTGAAATATACTATGGCATCCATGTATTGCGTAAAGTGTCGAGCTAAAAGAGAAGATCCAGCAGCAGTTAAAGTTACTATGAAAAATGGTAAACCTGCTATGAAAGGAAAATGTCCAGTTTGTGGAACAGCAATGTTCAAAATTGGTGCAGCATAAGCCCGATCATAAGACAACAAAATCCCCCATTGTATTTTCACTGGGGGTTTTTGTATTTAAGACGACGGAAGGTAAGTCCATGGTAGCCTAAGCTACTTAAGTGGTTTAGGTTTTGAAGGCTCTTTATAAGGCACTAGCTTATATACCTCTACCACTGACACTGTCCAATGCCCTGCAATTTCCGCTTGACCAAATCCTGCTACCTCCCATAAAGAATTCCCTAAGGGCGAGCAGGGAAGAGTCTCGCATACAATGAGGAGCTGGTCAGTAACTGAAGTGCGCTTCGGGTCAACGCCTGGAAATTGAATAGTAACTGGCGGATGATCCCAAATGGTAAAAAAGTACCTGTACGCATGATCAGAATTGCCACCTGTTATTAGGGCAAAATTAAATGGTTTATTATTTGTCTGGTCAAGTGCAAATTTTGAAATATTTTCTACTTGCTGCAATTGCCTATTAGGCTCATACCTAAAAGGTACTCCTTGAATATTTATAGCAAATAAACCAATAAGCAAAATGATTGAGATAATTTTAATTAACTTTCCTTTTTCAAGGCCTATTGAGATTAGATTTCCAACTAAAAGAAATGGAACAGGATATAAAAATTCAAAATAGTAGTCATAAATTGCTTTTTTGTAAAACCCAAAAAAGAAAATTCCCAAAAACAACCACACGCTGATCAATCCGTATTGAAATAGCTTAATTTTATCTTTTTTATTTTTGCGAACTAAATAAAATAATGCTCCAACGGATAAAAGAGCAAGTGTAACTATTCCAAAATACCAAGCGTTAAGAAGGGGCTTATTGTTAAAAAGATCAATTTGCTCAGGAGGCAAGAAATTACCAACTAATCTTCCAAATATTCTAAAAAATACATTCCAAATTGTGGATAGAAATCCAGGTCCAGGTCCAGTCTCTTTGGATAAAAAAATAAAATTTAAGATACTTCTTATATTAGGAAACCCATGCCTGACTTCAAAAAGTAAAAATGGAGAATACCCTATCAAAAATCCCAAAAAAATGTATAGATAGTCCTTTAAAATACCTATTATCTTTTTACCAAGGATTGAACCCTTCAGCCTTAAATGGCCTAGCTTCGAAGGGTTCAATCCTAGAACGACCTTGGCAAGCATTACATAAGTAACTATCATAACTCCTACAAATACTTCTATATAATGTAGCTGCAAATCTATTCCATAGAGAATACCTACAACAATCAAAAGTAACATTGGCTTTCCATTTAGAAATGCCCTCGTTTTTCCTGGCAGGTTTTGCAGTACTTCTGCTTTATATAAAAAATATAAAGTTAGAAGAGTAAAAAAAGGCATTGGATTTGGATTCCAAGAAGACCGTGAGTATGATATAACAAGAGGTGAAATTGAATATAGAAAAGAAGCAATAAGGCCAGCTTTAGTTCCAAAAAATTCCGATCCAATTTTATAAACTAGCCAAACCGTTGCTATTCCAAGAATAGCAATCATCACTGCAGGTCCTACCGGATCATACTGAAAAATCCACAAAAATGGTGCCATGAAATAGTAGTAAATTGGACCTAAGAAAAATCCTCCAACTGATGATGTGGGACCTAAAAGAGTCAAATGTCCATGCAGGATATTATAGGCAACTAGCACATCCCTTCCTTCATCTCCTAAGAAGGTGAGATAGTCTCTAATTCTATATAGACGAAGAAACGCCGCAAGAATAATAATGCCTAAAAGGATTAAATTAGATTTTGTTAGAAATTTCTTATACATAAATTGTCATTCTGAGCGAAGCGAAGAATCTCAACTATTAACATTTGAGATCCTGAAACTAGTTCAGGATGACGATTGGGACAAATCTTATATCTAATAAATACATTTAGCGTTGAGTAATCATTTTTGAGGTTTCTTTTTCCAAATAAATTTGTTGTAAATAAAGAAATTCCAAATAAGTAAAAACCCTGTTCCTAGAATGAAATAGAGAAAGTAGTATTGCTTTCCTAAAAGGAAGTCGCCAATAAATATTGTTCCTGTTTGAATAAAAATAACTCCAAAAACTGATGTTACATAAAAGTGCAGCATCTTCAAAAGGTATTTTCCAAATCCATTAATTTTATGTTCTTTAAATGTCCACAGGTTATTAAAGTTATAATTAGAGAAAATTGCTATAGCTGCCCCTGCTAGATTAGCTAGTGTCGGATCTAGCTTAAACTTCTCTACTCCAACTCTTAAAGCAACAGCATTTATTACAAATCCAAATCCTCCTACAACTAAAAACTTACCGAATCTCCCAAACACCAATTCTTTAAATCGGGTTATCAAAACAAATTTCACAACATCTAAAATATAATCAATTGATGCTATTTTAGATCTTCCTAAATTTCTATCACTAAAATGAAAAGGCACTTCTGCTATTTTAAATCCGTCTCTTATTGCCTTATGAAGAAATGATATTTGAAATATATATCCTTTATAATTTACTAATTCGTCTTTTTCTTTTAAAAATACCTCTTTTTTTATTGCCCTATAACCTCCTGTCCAATCATGTACGGAAAAATGGGTAAAAACCGTTCTGACAAAAAGATTAGCAATAATTGAGAATGCTTTTCTTTGAGGAGGCCAATTTTCAGGAATTGATCCCCCATCACTGTATCTAGTCCCCAGTACCATGTCTGCTCCTTCATCTATCTTTTTTAGAAATTCAGGGACTTTTGTAGGATCATGTTGTCCATCCGCATCCATTTCAAACATAATATCAGCATTCATTTTTTCAACTGCATATGTCATCCCCCTTATGTATGCCGCGCCCAAACCATTTTTAGTTCCAGAACTTATTTCTAAATTTTTCCATTTCTTCATTAGGTGCTTAACTATATCCGCAGTGCCATCAGTAGAATTGTCCTCAGCAATTAGAATGCTCATGGAGTGAGTTTTGATTTTTGGGAAAACACTCTCTTCTATTTGAGTAATAATATTCTCTATATTCTCTTTTTCGTTATATGTGGGAATGACAATAACTGCTCGCATAGTTAGGCTTCTTGCTTTAGCATATCATGACTAAGTGATCTCTGTCCAAGTAATTCCTTTACCCGTTCCTTTAATACATATCGCATTGCATCATTCATGTATGCAGTTGGAATAATTTTAGATTTTCCCATAGTTCTATCTATGAATACTATTGGTACTTCTGCAACTTTAAATCCATCACGAAATGCTCTGTGTAAAAATGCAATAAGAAACGTGTTTCCACTGTAAGAAGAAAGATATGGTTTTTCTTTAAAAAATACTTCTTTTCTAACTGCCCTATAAGAACCTGTCCAATCATGAATAGTCCAAGCCATGAAGACGGATTGAATAAAAAGATTTCCAAAATAAGATAGGAATTTTCTATGTACCCCCCAATCTTTTGGGATGGATCCTCCCATGCTATATCTTGTGGCAACAACAACGTCAAAACCCTGGTCAATTTTTTTTATAAACTCAGGAATCTTTGTCGGATCATGCGAGAGGTCAGCATCCATATCTATTAAAACATCTGCATTCATTTTTTCAAACGCATAAGTAAATCCGCGTAAAGTTGCTGCACCAAGTCCTTTTTTCTTTCCCAATGACAGTTCTATATTATTCCACTTTCCCATAAACATTTTAGCTATTTCTCCTGTACCATCAGGTGAAGTATCGTCTGCAACTAAAATGTGCATCTTATGCCCTTTTATCGTTGGGAATATTTTTTCTTCAAGAAGTGGAATAATCCGTTCTATATTTCCCTTTTCATTATATGTAGGAAGTAAAATTACAACTTTCATAATGCTTATTGTTTAATTCCATTTTTAAAGTATTCTATTGTCTTTTTAAGCCCATCTTCTAGACTCACTTTAGGTTCCCAGTTGATTAATCTTTTTGCCTTTGAAATATCAGGATTCCTCTTCATTGGATCATCTTGAGGCAGGTCCTCAAATACTATTTCTGAATTACTTTGCGTTAATTCGTTTACCATTTTTGCGAGATCAATAATTTTTCTTTCAATCGGATTTCCTAAATTTACCACTTCGCCTTTCAGATTTTCTGTAAACATTAATGCATATAATCCATCAACCATGTCTGAGACATAGCAAAAACTTCTGGTTTGTTCACCTTTTCCATATATAGTTATTGGGATTCCAGCAATAGCTTGATTAATAAAGTTAGACACAACCCTACCGTCATCAGGCTGCATATGAGAACCATAAGTATTGAAAATTCGCGCTATCCTTACATCCAAATCATGTTTTCTGACATATGCCATAGAAATTGCTTCTCCGAAACGCTTCCCTTCATCATAAACAGATCTCAGGCCATTGGGATTTACATTTCCGAAATAATTTTCCGGCTGTGGGGAAACTTCCGGATCTCCATATACTTCAGAGGTAGAAGCAAATAAAAATCTTGCATGAGACTCTTTTGCTAGTTTAAGCAGATTGTGTGTTCCCAAAGAATTTGCTTCAAGCGTTTCTACGGGAAATGCCATGTAACTTCTTTGACTTTTTTGACTAGGAGACGCAGGGGATGCTAGATGAAAAATGTAATTGATATTTTCAGCCAAAGGCTGATCGTCCTCTGGGCGAGACAGATCTTTCGTAATATCTTGTTGAAAAAAAGTGAAGTTGTTATTTGACAAAAGAGGCTCAATATTCTTTTTATCTCCGGTTATAAGACTGTCCACACATATAACCTTGAAATTTTCGTGGAGAAGTTTTTCGCAAAGATGTGATCCAATAAATCCTGCACCACCGGCTACATATACAACCTGCATAAACTCTATCTCTTACTTTCTAGCTCAACATCTGCTTTTACCATCATTTCAACTAATTGCGGGAATGTAGTTTTTGGTTTCCAGCCCAAAACATTTCTTGCCTTTGTTGAGTCTCCAATAAGGTGGTCTACCTCAGCAGGTCTCATGTGTTTTGGGTCATTTGCTTTTACATACTTTTCCCAGTCATCAATCCCTACAACCTTAAATGCTAATTTAACAAATTCTTTGACACTGTGTGTCTCTCCCGTCGCGATGACGTAATCATCTGGTTTATCATAGTTAAGCATCATCCACATTGCCTCTACATAATCTCCCGCAAATCCCCAATCTCTTTTAGGATTTAAATCTCCGAGAGCAAGTGTTTTTTGTTTTCCCAAACTAATTCTAGCTACGGCATTGCTAATTTTGCGAGTTACAAATTCTATGCCTCTTCTTGGTGATTCATGGTTAAATAAAATACCAGAACAAGCAAACATATCATAGCTCTCCCTGTAATTTACTGTCATGTAGTGTGCATAAGCCTTTGCTACTCCATAAGGACTCCTGGGATAGAATCTTGTAGTTTCTTTTTGAGGAACTTCGACAACTTTTCCAAACATTTCAGAAGAAGATGCTTGATAAAATTTTATCTTCTTATTTACTGTTCTAATTGCTTCTAGAATTCTTGTTGCTCCAAGCCCCGTGAATTCTCCTGTTAATACAGGTTGATTCCAAGACGCCTTAACAAATGATTGTGCGGCTAAATTATACAATTCATCAGGTTGAGACTCTTCTATAGCATCCTGTAATGAGCCTTGGTCCAATAAATCTCCTGAGAGTACCTCAATTTTGTCTGAAATGTGTTTTATATTTTCTTCATTTGGTATACTTAGCCTTCTTGCTAAACCATAAACTTTGTATCCTTTTGAAAGGAGTAGCTCGGCGAGATAAGGACCATCTTGTCCTGTAATTCCAGTAATTAAAGCACGTTTTGTCATAATATTTATAAACCTTTAAAATTTAACAATAAAGATATTCTAAACTATAGACCGCCAATAGTCCAGTATATCCTCTATGGTTTTTTCCAAAAGTATTTCAGGTTTCCAACCTGTTAGCTTTTTCATTTTATCAGCGTTGCATGTAAGTTCTGGATTGTCGCTTGGACGCATAAGAGATTCATCATAGCTAATGTCAAATTTAACTTTTGCTCTTGATTGCATCAATGTAACTATATCTTTTATTGAATGTGATACTCCCGAACCAATATTATATGCTTCCCCTGAATCTCCCTTTTCTAAAAGCAGGTCGTATGCTTTCACCATATCTCTAACATCTGTAAAATCCCTTTTTGCATCCAGATTTCCTACTCTTAATACATGTTCTGAATTACCTTTTTCTATATCTACAATTTTTTTTGCAAAATCTGCAACAACAAATCCCAATCCCTGTCTGGGACCAATATGATTAAATGGACGAGCACGGATAATATGCAGTTTATATGTTAGGAAATATTGTAGTGCCAAATAGTCCTGAGTGATTTTAGAAACGGCGTAAGGGTTAGTGGGCATAAAAGGGGCATTTTCACTAATTGGAATATTTTGGGAATCTACTAATCCATACATGTCACCGGATGCGACAATAAATATCTTCGCATCCATCAGATTCGCATTACGAATAGCTTCCAATATATTAATTTCTGCTGCGATATTATTTGTTAGGGTCTCAATAGGGTTTTTAAAACTCTTCGCGGCAGAAGCTATTGCTGCCAGATGATAAACAACATCGGGTTTTTTTTCTGAAATTATATTATGAATTGATTTTTCATCAAGAAGATTAACTTTAAGAAGTTCTAGCTTATCTTTTATGCTCGACACATTTACTAAACTCTCCTCAGTCAGATATGTGCCTAAGACCTCATTACCATTTTTCACTAAAAGATCTGCTAAATGACTTCCTGCAAATCCAGATATACCTGTTATGAAAACTTTCATATTACAATTATTCTAGCACAATTATCTATCGGGTGAGCGCCATAAGGGGGACGAGGTTATCTTCCTACTCCAACGTAATTAAAACCAAGTGCTTTCATCTTTTCAGGTTCATAAATATTACGTCCATCAACAATATTTGGCTTTTTCATAACTTCCTTTAATTCCCCTACATGAAGCTGTTTAAATTCATTCCATTCCGTAATAATTGTCAAAACATCTGCATCTTGGGCTGCCTCAAATGGACTATCACAAAAAATAAGCTCATTAAATTCGGGTAATCTTTTTGCACTAACCATAGCAATAGGATCATAAGCTTTAACAATAGCACCTTTTTTTAGCAGGGCTGGGATTATGACACGAGACGGGGCGTCCCGCATATCATCTGTATTAGGCTTAAACGATAATCCAAAAACTCCCACTGTCTTTCCTTTCACTTCCCCATTTAGCATTTTTTCTATTTTTTGAGTTATTGAATGCATCGCTTGCTCATTTATTGCCTCTACGTCTTTAAGAAGACTGAAGTCATAACCATATCCTTTTGCAATAGCTATAAGTGCTTTCACGTCTTTTGGAAAACAACTTCCACCATATCCAGCTCCTGCATTGAGAAATTGATTTCCAACTCTCTTATCTAGTCCAACTGCCGTAAGTACATCCGGTCCATCAGCGCCAACTTCTTCACTCAGCCTTGCAATTGCATTTGCAAATGAAATTTTTGTTGCCAGGAAAGCATTTGCTGCGTATTTAATCATTTCCGCCGTTTCAATATTTGTCAAAAAAACCGTGCTATCATTCCTATCAAGAATTGGCTGATGAAGCTCTACCAGTACGTCCTTTGCTTTTTGAGAATCTGCACCTATTACTACTCTATCCGGATGAAGTGTGTCTCCTATTGCTTGTCCTTCACGCAAAAACTCAGGTACTGATGCTATATCGAATCTAGCATTTTTGGGCTTTACTCTTTCAATTATTTTCTGGACTTTTCTATTTGTCCCGACAGGAACTGTGCTCTTTGTAATAACAACCGTATAATTGTCCAGATGACTACCAATTTTCTCAGCCACGTCTAAAACAACTGACAAATCTGCTTCACCATTTGGCTTTGGCGGTGTTCCTACAGCTGTAAAAACTACGTCAGAAGATTTTATTGCTGGGTCATAATCAAGTGTAAAAAGAAGCCTCTTTGCAACAACATTTCTTTTTACAACTTCTTCTAGGCCAGGCTCATATATGGGTAGTATTCCTTTTTTTAAATTCTCTACCTTTTCTGCTGTATGCCCAATCACGTACACAGTATTGCCTAAGTCAGCAAATACTGCCGCCGTTACTAGCCCTACATACCCATGTCCAATAAATGTAATCGTCATAAATTTATTTGTTTTTTTACCTCTTCCAATCCTTCTGTAAATCCCCTCATCCTAATTCCAAGTTTTTCTATTTTATCATTATTCATGCTTACATTGAAAGGCCTAGGCGCTTTACCTTTAAAATACTCTTCTCTAGTTGTTTTGGATATTAATCCTTTATCTAAGTCAAATTTCTCTGCGATAAGTATTGCGCATTCATTCGGCGATAAGCTTTGAGCGCCAGTCATATGGAAAATGCCTGTTACATTTTCTCCCATTAATTTATTTAACCCGTTTGCAATGTCATCAATGAAGGTTGGATTAAATATGTGATCAGTAATTCCGGCAATAGGCAAATTGGAAGCAAGTCTGGATTTCATTGCCCTTACAAAATCATTCCGCTCAAAATTAGATCTGTATGGATATGCAATCCGGACTATTATATATGGAGTTTTGCTCCCAACAACCCTCAATTCTCCTTCATATTTCGTCCTTGCATACCAACTTAAAGGATTTGGCGTATCTTCTTCTTTATAACCACCTTTAGGAGCATGCTCTCCGTCAAAAACAAAATCCGTTGAAATATAGATAAGTTTTTTCCCTGTTATGGCACTTGAGGCAACGACATTTTGTGTTCCCAAAACATTAATTCTCCAAGCATCTCCGTTTTCCCCTAAGTCTTTATCTTTCTCGCATCCATCAACATCTGCTTTTGCGG